>VMHT01129005.1_pt1 | contig 17060 bp, 19 predicted proteins | sample 4693611 | NCBI WGS metagenome assembly VMHT01 (sample SAMN12280063, study PRJNA550983) | marine metagenome | isolation source: seawater sampled from same location over 5 years 0.02-0.2 micron viral filtrate | place: USA: collected off the coast of southern California halfway between the port... ...
ATTTAGGTCAGGAATCTTCGGAACCTTCTTTTCCGCCTTCTGTTTAAACGGACTTTGCATTGTATTTCTCCAGACGTTGCCCTCCCAATCACAGTGATGGCAGCGCCACTGCGCCCCCTCCCCATCGATGGACATGCTTAGGCATTTTTCGTGTTTATTTTTTGTGCGTGTATCACTGCATGACGGGCACAGAATCTTGCTCTGACCCTCGCGCAGATCGCGGGAGGCAAACCCTAGGCTTGCCAACTCATCGTAGAAGCCCACGTTACGGGGCCGTTTTGAATCGAACCGTGCCGTCAGGATTTACCTTACGACCACTCAGATCTCTCTTGTTTTCCAGCGCAGCCTTCTTGTCTTGGCTTGCCAGATATGCGGAGGTACTCAAGAACCAACGCTGCTGCGTCTTGATCTCAGCATCATACGTCAGCCAATCATCTCGGCTTTGTAGAACTGCATCTAGGTTCGGTATGTTTTTGAAGGCTTTGATCCACCGATCATAGTCGGCTTGCTTGAGTTTGATTGTGTTCCCGTCGAAAGCGTATTCGCTCATGTTTGGTTTCCTGTTGTTGCGATTGTGAAATCATCCAAGGCGTAATGGTTGACAGGCTCCATGTCCTGACCATCACCCCGATCCTTCCGTCCACCCCACTCAACCTTGGTTGGTGTTGTGTCCAGATCTAACGTTGCAATGGTTCCACAACTCCATTGCACGATTAAAATTACACGCTTACCCGTTGCACTGGCAAGTGCTTTCGCATCCGCGACCTTATGAACGGACAAAATGTACGTCGGGAAGGTGCCAAATTTGTGTGTGCGAACTTTCATTTCGCCAAACCCCTCGACCTCTCCTTCGCTGTTAACAAAGCAGTAGTCGATGGGATACATCTTTGGGTTTTCTTTTGCGTCAACTTGCCATCTTTTGGCTACGACACTTGCTAACTTGCGCTCGCGCTCTTTGTCAGCATTACTTTCGTATACTGGTCTCACGATATTCCCTTGTTGCTTAGGTGCATCACTGCATATAGATACATATCTATAATGTGATATTTAACACATCGGATGGAAAGAGAAGGACGCTCCCCCCAAACCCCCCTCATTCTGAGGATGGTGGAGAGAGAGAGTCACATCGGACGGAGCCGAGCGTGGACATTACCGCTAATTTATTACGCGCCAGATGCGGTCTTACCCCCTTGCGCGATTCCTTGCTTTCTTAAAAAAGCACAGGTTTAATTCGTCTGTCAACTCTATCTCCATAGAAATGACTCCTTTGTTGCGAAGGACGGCCCGCCTCCATCACCCGTCGCTTGGGGGTGGGCCATTTTCGTCGTGACTTATCTCCTTGATCCAGATCTCTGACCTAGGGTTCTCCTTGTCCAGATACCTGCAACTGCTTATCTGTTTAAACTGCCGATCATTTGCATAGATCAGACCCTGCAACGCATCTAGCAAAATGCTGGGATCGAGATCCTGCCTGCGGCTGGGGTAGTAGATGTCAGCGTGGAACGAAAGATCTCCTTCCAACATATCCTCGATTGGTTGGACTTGGGCCTTCACATCTTGCTCAAACTGCAACGCCGGTTTGCTTTTGATGAGCCTCGGTCTACCGCCAAACGTGACTAGCCGCCTGCTGTTTGCTTTGGATTGTGCAGATCCAAAAATAATTAGCTTGACTTGTTTTCTATCCATGTGTTCTTATCGTCACACAACCTTCGCAACAGGGTAACACATGAACTACACCAACGAGCTTGGTCTGCCTGCGCCTTTAGCGGCTGCACTCACCAAAGACACATACAGTCGAGGCGATGCCTCGTACTCAGCCACAGGCTTATTGCGCCCACCGCGCATGGCTGCACTCTTCGATGATCCTGACAACATCATGTTTCGTGATGTGTCCGAAAACCTCTGGACGCTGTTCGGCACTGCCGTGCATTCCATTCTTGAAGACTCCAAGCATCCTGACTTCATCACCGAGGAGCGCCTGTACTGCTCTGTAAGCGGCATAAAGCTATCAGGTGCCATAGACGTACAGCATGTGCAGTCGGATGGCACACGGGTCTTACAGGACTATAAGACTCGCAAAGCGTATGGCGTGATGAACAATGACAGCGATGAGAAGCAGCTAAATATCTACGCATACATCGCGCACAAGAACGGCATCGAGGTAAGTGGTCTACAGATCATTAACTTCGTTAAGGATTGGAGCCGACATGAGGCCGAGCGCAAGCCGGACTACCCACCCCAAGACATCTTTATCCAAAACATCCCACTCTGGCCCATCGAACAAACCGAAGCGTTTGTAACGGAGCGCATTGCTGCACATGAAGAGGCTAGGGCTGGCAATCTACCTGACTGCACCGACGAAGAACGTTGGCTGCGTGATGACAAGTTTGCCGTGATGAAGGAGAAGCGGGTACGCGCGGTGCGTGTATTCGATTCACAAGAAGAAGCGGAGACATTCATCGCCGCTCAAAAAGACGCAGACAAACACACCATAGATCACCGTCGAGGACAACCTATACGATGTGAGCAGTTCTGTGATGTGGCTGACTACTGCGACCAATTCGCAACGTTTAAACAGGAGAATAGCAATGGGTGATAAGACACTCGTAGAAGCTTTGGCGAAAGCCCAGTCTGAGATGGACACCCCCATCAAGGACAAAATAAATCCACAATTCAAATCACACTACGCATCGCTTGGCAGCATTATCACTGCGGTCAAGCCTGCGCTGAACAACAACGGCATCGCCTATGTGCAGCGGTCAGTGCCCGTCGAAGGAGGCATCTCCATAGAAACAATTTTTTACGGGCTGGGCGACAAGATCGAGACCGGCCCTGTTACTGTACCTGCACCAAAGATTACGGCGCAGGGCTTTGGTTCTGCAATTACATACGCGAAGCGATACTCGCTCGCAATGGCGTGTGGCGTAGACGCTGATGAGGACGATGATGGTAACGCAGCCGAAGAAGAAACACCCAAGGATGCAAAGGCACCAACGCCTAAAACAAAGCCAAAGCCTGCCAAGACAGATGTTGTGCCCACATCGGAGGACTTCTTCAAGCAGAACACAGATGTGCTGATTGACGAGCTTGCGTCAGTGGAGACAACGGAAGAAGCGAAGGCTGTTATGGGTCAGCACTTCCCGTCGCTCAAGAAAGAGTACGAAGGGCATCCTGATTGGAATGCATTTTCTAACAAGATCAAGCAGCGACTAGCACAACTGGCAACGAAACCAACAACAGAAGAAGAGGACTTACCATTCTAATGGAATATGACAACGAAAAATCTGGCGCATTGTTTAAGAACAAGGACAAGAAAGAAGATTGGCATGCAGACATGCAGGGCGACATCAAAGTAGAAGGTGTTGAGTATTATCTAAACGGCTACAAGAACGTGTCTAAAGCTGGTCAGCCATATATCAGGGTGACACTCAAGGCTAAGAAAGAGTCTGCTGGTAAAGCAGCTACCGAAAAGCTGGCTGATGATGCAGACTTTTCGGACTTTGGTATGTAAGGAGTTCGTATGAGCAGGATCAAAGCACACGTTATGGATTTGCATGAGCGGCTCAGTGAGTCGCAGATTGCAGAGCGCAACGCAAGACTGAAGCTAAACCAGATCAACGCGACAGTAGTAAAGATCCAAGAGATGCATCACATCGAAGATGAGGATTTGCTGATCGAGATCGACAAGCGGTTGGACGCTTCACTTGAAAGAGTTCGTCAACTCGAAGAGCTTTACGAGATTGGCAACAAGATAGTCAAAGACTTTGAAACAAAAGACTTGGGCTAAGAAGCTACGAAGCAGGAAGTATCTGCAACTGGTACGAGAGCATGGCTGTTTGGTTTGTTATCGCCCCGCGCAGGCGCACCACCTCACGTTTGTTGAGGATGATGGGTTGCGCGGTATGAGGCGAAGCGGAGACCAACACGCAGTCCCGCTCTGCGATGACCACCACAGGCACCTACATGCTTATGGCAACGAGAAAAGATGGTGGGCGATGGAAGGCATTGACCCACTTACATGGATCGAAATGTTTAAACGCAACGAAGGAAAGGGATATGACCCAGAAGAAAGCACCGAAGAAAGCACCGAAGAAGAAATACTACAAGACAAAAAATGATGTCATTGATGAACTGAGAGGCGAACTAGAGGCCGTTGAGTTCTTGCACCGTGAGCAGATTGCACAGATGCAAATCGAGCATCAAAAAGAAATTGACGATGTGCGTCACAAGGACGAAGAGATATTCAATATTACTGATGATCTTTTTGAAGAGAAAGAGAAGTTGATAGACGAGCTTAATATGATTAAGCAGCGTCGATTCTCTGGTTGCAACGAGGTGGTAGACGTTGTAGATCACTTATCGGCATATGAATTGGCAGAGCTAGTCTTTTATGCAAGCCATATGTTTCGTTTTGGCGTTGCCGCACACAAAGACGAAGATGGAGATACGATTGTAAATCCATTGGAGTTTGACCTTACGGACAAGGGCGCTCCCGCCATCTGGTCGGATAATGGCAAAGCTGTAGTGATACTTAAACACACCCCTTGCCCCTCTTGTGAAGATGAGACTGAGGTGCATTGATGAAAGGCGAAGATATAGCAGAGAGCTTTGAAGCAAAGAAGTATGCGTATCGCCAGACAAAGGATGGCATGGTGCTGTCCTTTGTTCTTCACCCCGATGATGTCCCAAAGGAAATGGCTACCGCCCCCATCGGGCAGCGATACATGATTGCTTGCGCTCAGATAGATGACTACGAGAACCCAGTTAAACCAAGGGCCACAACCGAAATCGAGAAGGCTTTGGCTAGGGCTAACCTGATATGCAGGGACGAGTCGTACATCCAATGGGCAAGGATGAACTACTACCAGTGGCATGTCGTAGACGAGAATCAAAGTGACGAGAACTATGCAGCAGAGGTAATTAGATTTATCTGCGGCATCGAGTCTCGATCAGAACTAAAGACCAACCCGGAAGCCAGAGAGCGTTTAAACGAGCACTTGAAGTTGTTTGAGAGTGAGGTGCAAGCGTGAAGACTTGGTACACAGAGAAGCTGAGATCCATGAGGGCAGATCAGAATCTGTCCTTGCAGGAGCTTGCGGATAAGTCAGGCATGAATCGCGGATACATCAGTCAGATAGAGTTGGGCAAGAGGAAACCCAGCTTTGAGGCTGTAGAGACAATTGCGGGTGCGTTGGGTGCCAAGGTATACATACAGCTAGAAGCGCCAGAAGCGCCTTCTGCTGCCTCTCCGCGCAACAAGAAGCCCGTATCCATAGCGAGTAGATTCTGGAAGCAGTGATGACAAAGGAAACAATAGAAGAGTTCTTGGCGCGTGGCGGCAAGATAAAGGAAGTCCCTTTTGGTGAGGTGAAGTACGAAGAGTCGATGCCAAAGAAAAAATCTAATGTGTCGGGCCGTATGAACAACTCACAACGAACTGGCAATCGTCGTATGAAACTAAGAGGCAGCAAGTTCAAATGAAGTATCACATCGTTGTGCATGAGGTGACGTGCAAGTACACAGAGATCGAAGCTGATACTAGAGAAGAGGCTGAAGAGATCGCTAGAGATAATGGTGGAACGTGGCTTAGACTTCCTCTACTCCTTGAACGCAAAGTAGTACGGACGCATGGTGAAGACGAACCCCACGAATCCCAAGCACAAATCGAAAAGTGAATGGCACTTTGTGTGTTTAGACTGCGATATTAAGTCGTTTAAACAAAGCTACCCAAGACAATGCCCTGAATGCGGCGAATCGAATCTTATAATTACTGACTTGCGATGGAGTGGCAGAGCAGGGAATAATGAAGATGGACAAGAGATCTGAACACACTCTCTCCTGCGCGTACCGTTAGCGTGTCCATCAACGGATTGGCAGGGGTTCTCCAACCCTGAAACGCGCGTTCCCGTCCGTGTGCCAGAAGGCGGGGCTTTTTAGGTCGCGGCTGATGTCGCATTTCCGTTGTTGCATTCGGTGCGGCAGAGGCTCTAGTAGCACGTTCCCGTCCGTGTGACCGAAGGCGGGGCTACTTCTTCTTTTTCTTCTTCACACCTGCCTCGCTTAACGCGATAGCTATAGCTTGCTTCCTGTTCTTAACCTTCTTGCCAGACCCGCCTGACTTTAGCTTGCCTGACTCAAACTCTCGCATGACCTTGCTTACCTTGGCCTGCTTCTTCTTTTTGGCGGGGCCACTCCTAGTCTGCTTACCCTGCTGCGCTCTGCTGATAGCCACTAGCCTTTCCCGAACTTCTGCTTCTGCGACTTAGGTGGTGACTTTCTGCTGCCACCCTTACCACTCCAGAACATCTTGTTCGCCCAGTAAGCGGCAGATGTTTTGCCCTTCTTAATGTTCTTGCCATGACGAGCCTTAAAACTCTTACGCGCTTCATCTGAATAGTTGTGACCCATCTTCTGATCGCCAAAGCGAATGATCTTCATCTTCTCGCCATCACGCACAGCAACAACACCCTTCTTGGTCTTGTGGCTTGGCGTTCTCTTTGGCTTGTTTAAACCAGTTAGCCCAACCTTCTTCAGCCTGTTCTTTTCCGCATCAGTCAAACTCATTTACGATGCCTCGCTGTTTTCTTAGCTATCTTCTTGGGCTGCTTGGAGAATTGCTTTCCTTTCTTTGTGTCTGCTCTTTTCTTTCTGGAAGTGGCAGCGTACTCCTTGTCTGATAGAGCCTCTCTAGCCGCCTTCGGGAGATACCTTTCACCTGTCGCCTTCTTACCTTGCGTTGATTTCTTGCCGGACTTGGTGCCCCAATCCTGCTTTGTCCATTTCTTCAGCGACTTCTGTGACTTCTTTAACGGCATTACTTGTACCCACCGCCTGCATCTTTATAAGCCTTCGCTAACATTTGGGCTTTACGCGCTGACCATTGCCCACTTTTTCCGCCCTTGCTGCCAGCTTTGATCCTATTGAACTGACGCTTACGCATCTCAGGCTTGGTATAGTTACCTGCCTCGTTGACGCGAGACTTACTCTTTTTCTTCTTAACCTTTCCGCCCTTGGCGTATCGTTTAAACATTATATTCTCCGCTGCGAATCATTTCCGTAACGCGAATCGCCCTCATCCCAACCTGCTTTGCCCACTTACTATCCATGAATTCGTCTGCGGCAATATCAAACTGCTCACGCGACATAGCCTCCAAAGCCTTCACAAAGCCACGCAATCTGGTCAGACCAAGGTTGAAGCACATATCGATCATTGCATCTTGCCGCGCTTCGCTAATGCCGCTGAACCAGAAGTATGTGTCGGCAAGCTCGCTCTTTACTCGCGCTATATCATTTGCCAGAAGGTATTCGATCTCATCATCAGATAGCCCAAGGCCAGACTCTGAGATGTTTCTGCCAACACCTATGGTCTCAAAGCCAGCAGAGCACAGGTAAACCTTTGACTTCACACCCTCATGGCGTTTAATCATTTCGAATAGCTTGCTCATCACTTCTCTCGCGCTACAGAATTGACCTTCTCGTATGAACGCATAGCACCCAACCCCAACATTCCCATCATAACGGGCACTAAAAGCGTTGTATCTACCTCTGGCACATCTACCCAAATGCTAATTATGTTGGCAATGATTGTGTTGTACAGCAGGCCCAGCGCACAGATCCAGCCGATAGCAGGTCGCCACCCAGCAACAAACAAACTCTTGTGTGCCGCCTCCATCTTGTTGATTTCCAATTGGCCTTTGAGTGCCTCCTGTGCGTGGCGCTCTGACATAGTTGCGATCTCATGTGCCAGCGCATTCTTTTGATCTTTGTCCTCTATGAACTTATCCAGCAAACCTGTGACTGGCCCAATTAGTTGTCCGACTAAACTCATTATTTATTTTCTTCCCTAGCTTTTCTTTCATCTCGTATTCTGAGCTTATTTGTAACTCGATTTGTGGTGGCTGCTGCTTCAATAATAGCCTTACGCTGTAATCTATACCGCTCCAACGTTTGATAGTGCGCGTTAACTCTTCTGCGCTTTTCTGGCCTAGATAATGTTTGGTCTCTCAAAACTCTATTTATGCCTGTACGAATGTCGCTTTCTTCTTTATCCAAATACTGCAACGAAAGACGTATCTGATCGGGATCAAGCGTGATTGCGTTTAAACCAAGCATTCGGAATATCGATTGATTCAACGTATCTGGTGCAACTCCATTTGGTTTGCTGTCACCCTTCAAGGCAGTGTTGATTTTAGAAACCGCGCCGTATTCTGTGTTCAAGAACCCCGGCAACAAGTATTGATTCGCTGCCCAGAACATCGCATCGGTTATCTTACCTCTGTTATAAAACGGTCTTTCGATAGCTTCCTTGATATACAGTGGATCAGTCGGGTTAACGATTGGTCGCTGTGTGAATGGGTCAAGATTCTGTGCTGCGCCAAACAATGACCAGCCGGGGCCACCAAACATACCAAGCGCAGAAGTAATGTCTTTAAGGCCAATGCCTTTTTCTGCTGGCTCTGCTGTGCCTGTCAACTTCTTACCAGTAATCATTACGTCTGATGCAATGCCAGCAAAAGAACCCCAAGGATAAAGATATGAAGTATCTAAAAATTGTAATCGACCCTCTGCATCTCTAGCTGGCAACGGCACAAGACCCGGATTGCCTCTGATGTAATCGGGCATAGACTTTTTGATCTGCTCATACTCATCATCATCTATATCAAATGCGTTCATAAATAACGCTGGCAATGCATAAGATAGTGCAACATATGGAGCAAAGCGCATTGGATTACGCAACGCAGTCTTTGCTAGTACAGGAAATACCTTGTATTGGAACGTCAGGAACGGAATACCTAGTGGGCTTTGCCGTAATCCCCTGACAACATCGGGCACATCACCATAGTCGAATAAGTATTCTTGTGCTTTCAAGAAGGCATCATCTGCACTGCCGTTTTGTCGATCCATAACATCAATGGCAATGGCTGTTTTACCCACCACCTCAATGCCTTGATAGATATTACTGGCCTTCTGTGCCAACCGCTGCCATGTGTTGAGCTTCAACCAGCCAAACAACCCTAGGTCTTTTGCATCTACAGATTTTAAGAAGTCGAGCATGTCATCTTGCATGGCGACAAGCTCTTGATCTGTAAACGATGACTGCTTCACACCACGCGCCAGCATCTCTTGATAGTGCTTTGCGTTAGCGAAGTCGCCGTTGTTGTAAGCAACTATCTCGCGGGTGGCTTCAATCATGCGTGGCAACACACGGTAGAATGGGACACCCGATAGATGGATAAGGATCGCGTTACTAAACGTGTTACGCGCAATCGTGGGTGGGTTGAGAGGCACCTTAATGGTCTTCCAGATAGCGGTCAGCTTCCTGCCTTTACTACCTATGTTGACGTATGACTGATCGCCAAGGTTCAACATGAATCCAGATGAGATTACATTGTCGTATATCTCTGATCTGACAAGTCTGCCAGACAACATGCCATACTGCTTACCTCTTGGAACTCGTTTAAACGCAGCGCCATAGCCTTGAGTATCCCCGGTTACATCCCGGCTTGGTTCGTTGTAATACTCCATGATGTTGCGCTCGGTGAACGTCTTAATCACCGTTTGATCTAGCTCTTCAGCCTGCCGCCGCAAGGTTGCTGCCTTGTTTGGATCGGCTGCTTCCACCGCATCAGCTATCTGGCGCAGCGTAGCTACTTGATCCAGTAAATACAGGCCGCTTTGCTCTTGTTCATTACCATTAACGTCTGTGTACTGCACCATCAGAACGTCATCTTCTACCGTCCAAGCGTTGTTGCCTGCTATGGAGTTCATAAACTCTATGAACTGTAGATCTCTGACGGGTCTCTGTATGGCTTGAGAGACAAGGAATGCGGGGTCTAGCTCGTTGATGACACCCAGAGCCTCTTGATCTTCTGGCGTAAGCTCCTCGTTCCTTCTCTTGAGATAGCCAAAGCGTTCTGGGTTCGGGTCTTGCAACAAATGCTTGAGGTATATTCGAGGCAGATAAGACCTACGATTCTCGTAGAATGTCTTGGGTGCCATCAAACCATTCTGCACCATCTGCAAGCCTAGGCTTTCGATCATATCCTTAGCCTTTGCGGAGGCTTTAGCGGCCCTAGGGTCTAAGGCTTCTAGCTGCTCCAGTAACGCTTGTTCTTGTGATACGTCACCTGTGGTCATGTAACTAAAGATCGCGGTTCTAAGGGTCTCTGTAGCCCCTCTGTTCTTGTCGCCTTTCCTGAACAAGAACTGATTGCCTATCTCATCACGCAGCACAGTGCCTATCTCAGAGGATGCTTGCACGACACCAAGATACTTGGCTCGCTCTAGGTAAAACTCCCGCTTCTGTGGCAAACCCTTGAGGGTGTTGAAGAACGGCATACCGTTGATGTAGTTAATTGCCTTTTGCCTAGCGTTCTTGAACACACCGCGCAGATTCTCAGTGCCGTGATTCGTCACCTCGGCTCTTTCGTTCTGCAATCTGGCAAAGTAAATGTCACTAGGCTGGAGGACTTTGGGCGAGGCTTCCATCTCCGGGGTGAGCGTGTAAACGCGCAAAGCGTTACGGCTGTTAGATACAGGGATCATAAAACGCCGACTCACATCTTCCGCCTCAACAGCAAGATCTGGTGCATCAGGATCTACTTGAGCCTGCTCACCCGCCAACTGCAACATTGAAGGGCCTTCTCCTATTGCCTGAGCTAACGCTTGACCTTCTGTTGAAAGCTCATCTCCCACATACCTCGCTCTTTGAGACATTGACTGCACTTGATCGGTAGGCACGATTTGAGACTCTTCTATAAAAATCTCATCAGACAACTCGGCTGATATTTGGCTGCTTTGCTCATCAATATCGGCAGCTAACGAGTGACCCGACCCTAGATATAGACGCTGGCCCTCATTATCTTGCCTTACGCTTCGACGCTTAGATTTGAGTTGGCTTTTCGATGTAGAAATTAGACTAGCTAACGCAGACTCTAAAGCTCTCGGTATCTTTTCGTCGTAGACGTTATCGAATCCACCGCCAACAGGCACATCTATCGCGCCTGTGAATCTGTTAACCGATCTTTGAATGCTATCTACATCCATCAACTCAGCCTCAGACCTTTGATACGATGTAAGTTCGTTGTCTCCAGCGTTTAAACGCTCTCTCTGTGCTTGAGATTGTGCAATTTTGTTTTGTATAAACTGCACAAAATTTCGAGAAGCAAATTGGTCTGATACAGTTTCTGGATTTTGTAGGTCATTACGGACTAACAGAGCAACATCTTCACCCAACCAATCATCTAGCCTTGGATTGCCAGATCTTGTAACGCCTTGGTTCCCTAGTTCGATTGTCTGTCTTTGAAAATTACCTCTAACTGTTTGACCTTGATTATTCATGCCAACAACAGGCGTTGTGTAGGTAGCAAGCCATGACGAAGGCATATCTGGGTTAGCCTTTAGGAGCGCCTTCATAAAAGCGAGCTTAATCGCATCCAACCCGTCTACATCGACTGTTTCTTGTAATGCGGCATCTGCCGCTCTTGCAGAGGCAGCCCTGAATCCTGATAGGTTTCCTCTTTGTGCGGCAAAAGCAAGAACTTGAGCTACGCTTTTCCTTGCGGAGTCTTCTGAATTTCCCTTGGCCTGATCTATAGCCTCTTGGTCTCGTTGAATCTCCTGTGGTGCGACCTCGCCGGTAAGCTGCGCTTGTGTAGGGAAGGAGCCCATAAATGGATCTGGAAACGCAGGCGCTAATATGTCCTGCTCAATCAAAGACTCTAGCTCCATACGAACATCTGTTTCTGATACCTCGAATGTTCCTTGCTCTGTATTAACCGCAAAAACTTTTTCCTGCCCAGCAAGAACACCAAAGGCGTCAGAATCCACTCCGACATCTGCAACTTGCGTCATCACCAAGCCATCAATAGCAGCCTTGTATTCGTCTTTATAACGCTCTACTTGTAACTCGCTATTGCTCACAGCGATATGGTCATATCCACCGTTTATTGCCATGCGTGTAATCTGTTGCATGGCAAAAGCTATCCGTTGATTTTCATTCTTGAGGGGCAAGTTAGGAAATACCTTGCCGTACACATCATCTTTGAATTGAGAGGCAGCTTCTCTTACTAAGTTCTTTTGTTCTCTGTTTAGAAACTTGAATCTGCTATCGGATATTGCGCCATCTTCAAACAGCTTCTTTGCAGCCATTCGCTTCATTAGTTCTGCTGCACCCTGATGAACATCAGACTGTATTTCCTCAATCACCAATACAGAATCGCCGTTCTCTAAAATAATATCGGCAAGACGCATGTGCATTATTGGATTGCGAATGTCAGGAAAGTGACTGTGATAAGTGCCATCACCTGCCATGCTCGGTGCAGCAATAATTATCTCTCTATATCCGTAGTCTTGTTGTAAACTCCCCCTACGAGGGGAATCCGGTGAGATCGCCCTACCGCCCATCGTCGTCCATGCGAAATAAAAGTTAGGTATATCGATTATCTCGGTTCCGTATGCACTACCCGTTCCCGCCCCTTCCTCTATTAACGGTATGCCGTTCTTCAATAGAAAATCACCATCGTCCATACTGAATCCAGCAGGAAGCATTTCACCCGCCTCCCTAGTAAACTGAAATCCCGGCTTAACGCTTGCTTCTACTAAGCCAAGCCCGAAAGCCTTTTTATCCAATGAAGTCCCATCTCGTTTAAACGATTCTTGTAGCGCGGTAATCAGCCTTTGCTTTTCTTGGATCGGGTCAGGCAAATCGTCAAATGAATCATCTTGCTTTTTAAGAGCTTCGGCGTAGCTCTCTAGCGCATCGACAACATCAGGTGGATATGCGGGATTTATATTGTCTTTGTTTGGAACCTCTTTGCGAGTTAGATTTGCTACTTGCATTGCGTTTACAACGTCTTTGCCTTTTCCAGTTCGCAAAGAAGTCATCGCATCGTTAGCTGTCGCTATGTAGCCTTGGTTATTACGATCCTCTTGTATAGCGGAACGATATTTTATCTCTGAGTCTAGGTCGTTCTTAGGCCCAAGCGGAGAGCCATATACAACTATCTCAACCACTTGCTCGATGTCATTGAAATAATCTAATAGCTCTTGACCGCTTACTGATTTATCTGGAGGCAAGCTGGTAAGAAACGCCTCTATGTTTGAATCGTTCCATTCTTCTACCTTTACGCCAGACAAAGCGCCAACCACCCGATTGCCTTCAACCCTTCCCCAAGCATCAGGCAGCTTCTTCTGTCCTGTCATGCCTTCTAGCTTGGCCTTCATAGCAGACTTAAATGCTGGTCTGGCAGGAACTTCACCTCTGAAGTTTTCAAAGGATGAACTAGCTGCAACTGGGCCTTGCTTGATAACAAACAGAGGTGTCGCTGCGCTCAGACCCGTTGGATCTTCTTTAAGCATCGCCTGTTTGACGCGCTGTGTAGCCTGTGGGTCTGGCGCTCTACGTCCTGTGCGACCTTGACGGATCTGCTCAAAGACCTGCTCCACCTCCATTGGTACAAATTCACCAGTGAAGTTGGATCTAAGCTGTTTAAACAGTCTAGCAATCTTAGCGAAGATGCGGCGCAGCGCAGGATTAAACTCTTTTGGCACCTTGCCATCTATATCTAAGCCCCTGTTGTATAGGGCTGATCCGTATGCAATAAGCTCGTTAAAATTCTGGAACTCATTGCCCGACATGGCTTGGTCATATCGCTTCTGGCCTAGATGTTCGAGGACGATTTGCTCTAGCCTTGGGATGTTAGCGATGAGCGACTTCATCTCTGGCTCTGTTATGAAGCCATTGTTGACAAGGAAGTGTGTGGCTTCGTGATAAGCTCTGTTCTCTGGGTCTATCAGGCCATCTGGTGCAACGGACACACCGACGATGTTGCCCATCTGGAGGCCGAGAGCCTGCTCGTAGTTAACTTCATTGCCGTTGATGACATATTGCAGATCGCCATCTCTATCGACCACTTGACCATATAGCTGGCTGGCTACAACAAGCTCTGATGTGGGCGCTACATCGTTAACAATCTTTCTTATTCGTCGGATTGTGTTGATGTCAATCGGTGGCCCTTTCTTTTGAACCAACATGCCCGGAACGCCGGGGGCTGTTTCACTGCCAGTGATTCCAACCATCGGCCCCGGAGATACTTGCTCTTGCCCCTGCTCTCTACGGGCAAAGTCAATATCGAAAAGTGACTGTGCGTATTCTGGGTCAGCAGTAAAACTTTTTTTCGCATCTTCATGGCTTTCGCCAAGATTTCGTCGTTTTTTGTATGCGTTAATCCCTATCTGGGTAGCTTTTGCATCGCCACCAGTTTGCGAGCCAATCTCATCTCGTATGTCAGCTTCTTCTGACTTGGTTAAAACGACTTCTTCTGTCTTAGGGAGTGTCGGCTTTACAGGCTTAGGCGCAGCAGGCTCGGTCTCAGCCGCTGGCTTTTCATAGCGGTCTAATATTGACTGTAAGTCTGAAGAGGAAAGGTCAACGTCAGGCAATACCTGCTCTTGCACCTCAAAACGTGATCGCTCCGCTTTCAGAGCCATTTCGCCGTTATACTTGACATTATCTCGTACAGCCATGCCCAGCCTACGAATGTCTGCATCTTCCAAGTCGGGGGCTTTTTGCTGCAAGAACGACCTAAGCTCACCCATGACCTGTTCATCGGCTTTAGATTTGCTCTTAGGGTTGCCTACTATGTACAGGGCTTTATCAAGCAAAGAGTTAAATACAGGGGTTGCATTTCTATATCGAGGCTTAGAGTCCTCGACAGTTTTAGATTGAAAGCTTACGGGCGCAGGTGCCTCTTCTACTACAACCTCTGGCTCTGGCACTACAACTTCTGGCTGTGCAGGAGCCTCTTCGATAGTCTCTGCGATCTCGTCTGCTACAGCACCGGCTTGAGCCTCTGGGGTAGGCACAACCACTGACTCTTGTTGCGCCCTAGCTAATTCTTCGGATCTTCTTTGAATCTCTTGCTCTGTCGCCGCTTCAGCTTCTCGATCTTGTTGCGCCTTCTTCTCTGCCGCTTTTCGCTCTTTATGCCCCAACGCTTTGTCATGCAGGGCGACAATCTGATCTTGCGTCAGCGTATCGAAATCTGCGTCTGGGCTTACGCCAACTTCTTCGTAGTAGGTGGCTCGGTCTTTCTTCGGGACACGCTTCATCGCTTTTTTCAAAGCGTCTTCGCCTACTATCAGAGGGTCAACCTTGCCGCCCACCATTTGATCTATGGTTGTGCCCTCAAGAGAAGGGCTTATCATGTCGTTTAAACGGGCATCTAGGTCATCACCAAACTTGCCGGTATCTACATCTACGGCGGTTGCTGCCCTAGACTGCTGATCTGCTGCTTCTTCTGAAAGCGAAGCATTGAACTCTGGATCACGGCGATTGATCTCTTGCGTGAGCGCCTTGATACGATACTTCTTATCTGGCGTTACTCCGGCGACAAGCTGCTGGTCATCCGTCTGTGCTAATTCAATAGCTTCCTTGAGACTTATCTTTCCTGCATCCACCTCTGCTCGTAGCGCATCAGGAAGAAGCTCTTTGTTTCTAAGGTCAACGACATCAGGCAGAGTCATTGCGCCTATTTCTTTTCCGTCTACTTCGAAGCGCGGGGTAAGCAAGTCATTGTCAGATGCAAAGGAGTTACCTGTATCTGGGTCTGGCATCTGATTGCGAGGCAAGGTAATGAGATCATCATCGACAGAGAGTGTAACGGTGTCATTATCGAACCCTACAATCTGACCACTCTGCTGATTACCTTCATCGTCATAATACGCAATGTCTTCTTCTTTGCGCTGTATCTCAGAAAGCTCTTCTTCGGTAAGAGGTTGTAATGCCTCTGTTTTCTGGTAGTCCTCCGACAGCGCCTTTTCAGTCTTGGGTAATCGGAACTTCTTGCCTAGTAATCCATCAATGATAGAGCCAGCGGCAGCGCCGTAACCAAAGTCAGCTAACGCCGAATCACCTATAGGCTGGTCAGGATTATAGTTACCTTGTGCTGCAAGCTCCTGCATGATCCCTGCGACAGCTTCTTGACCGCCTTCGGCACCAGCATTGGTGATGTTTTGTGCCGCCCTCACTGCATATCTATTTGTTACGTTTTTACCCAATGAAGCGGGTATACCTCGCAACAAGATCTCCAGTGGTAGTAATTCTGTAAGGCCAATACCTAAACCAAAGGCTGTAGACAGGTTGCGTTGTGCGTTAGTTACGTCATTCCCAGCCTTAGCATACGCCTCCAACATTTGGTTCGCGGTGCCAGCACCAGTGCCTGAAGCCACAACGCCCGTCAGACCGCGCAACCCGTAGCCAAGATTCTTTAATCGTCTAGCTGCTTCTACCCTCCCAGCCGCTTGCGCTGCTAACGCGCCCCTTGCTGCGCCTGCAACAAAAAACCCCGGTATAATCAAGGTGCCCATGCTGCCTATGACTTCAGCCATCTTGCCTACAGCGCCCTCTTCATACCCGACGATTTCTCTAGCTTCATTTAAGCCTTTAAGAAACTCGCTGGTCTCTGGGTCTATCGCATCTTCATAGCCAGCGACATTGGTGACAGCATCTGCTGTAGCAAACAAACCTTGCCCTAGAGTCAATCCACTTTGCGCGAACCCACGACCCAACCCACGGCCGACTTGCATGAAGTAATTTTGGCTTTCTTCTTCTTGTATTGGAGGCGCTGGTGGAAGGAAACCTTTGTCAAAACCGCCAAACAAATTCAGATCTCTCTGTTCCTGATCTTGTTGAGGCTGGGGCTGTGGCGGTGCAGGCGTTGGCTGTGCAAACCCAGACGCTAAACTACCTTGCTCTGGAGCGCGTGGTGCAAATTGCTGCATTGGGAACTGAGAAGCTGGCAGGCGACTCAGATCTGTGAACTGAGATTGATTTACTGGAGCCGAATCAGCAGGTTGAAGCCTTGCAATTAACGACTGTATAAACTCTTCTTGCGTAGGCATTAGTAGATTGGCGTCGCATTGTCAGTAATATAATTGGTATCAATATATGGGTATTTTGTCGCAAATGCTTGCAGGCTTTGATCGTATTGTGACGTGCCAGCAGACCCATAAAGCCCTCTAAGCTCATCACCAAATACTCGTAAAACATCTAGCTTGCC
>VMHT01009101.1_pt1 | contig 17056 bp, 8 predicted proteins | sample 4693611 | NCBI WGS metagenome assembly VMHT01 (sample SAMN12280063, study PRJNA550983) | marine metagenome | isolation source: seawater sampled from same location over 5 years 0.02-0.2 micron viral filtrate | place: USA: collected off the coast of southern California halfway between the port... ...
CATGATGGTAGTAATAGTTATATTAAAGATACTGGTACAGGTGATTTACTTTTATCGGGTGCTAACATCAGGATTAACAATCCAAGTACTTTTGAAAATCATTTATACGCTGTTGAAAATGGAGCTGTAACTCTTTACTATGACAACGCAGCAAAAATCGCTACAACCTCAACAGGCATAGACGTAACAGGAACAGCCATAATGGATGGGTTGACTGTTAATACTGGTGCAACTTTGATTAATGGTTCTATTGCTAATGCACCATCAGGCGATGGAGTACACCTTGGTTTATCATCTAATTATGCACAAATACAACTCAATGGTAGTGCTGGTGGAATAATTGATTTTAGCGTTTCAGGCACAGATAGTATTGGACGTATTCTGTACGACCAATCATCTGACTATATGAGGTTTGATACGAACTCCGTTGAACGTTTCCGCATAGCCTCAGACGGCTCTCTATCCACCCCAACCGCAGGAACTTCTAACGTCCGCTTTGGTGTCAACGCAGGTAACTCCATTCAAAGTGGTGGTAATTTCAATACTGCAGTAGGTGATGAAGCAGGTACGGCTATTACTACAGGTGACAACAATACTTTATTTGGTTATGGTTCAGGTGATGCTCTTGATACTGCAACCAATAATACAGCTATCGGACATAATGCTTTAACAGCCGATACTAAAGGAAGCTATAATGTAGCTATTGGTAAAGGAACTTTAGCTAATCAAAACTTTACAAGTGCTACTGATTCTTACAATGTTGCTGTAGGTTCAAGTGCAGGTAATGACATAACCACAGGTATAGATAATACTCTTATTGGTGCAAATGCAGGTGATGCTTTAACAGATGCTGATTACAATACAGCAATTGGTTTTGAATCACTAAGTTCAGACACACTAGGTAGTCGTTCTGTTGCACTAGGTTATTTTGCTTTAAGAAGCCAAAACTTTACATCTGCTACCGATAGTTACAACACAGCCCTTGGATTTGCTGCAGGTGAAGCAACAACCACAGGCACAAACAACACATTTATAGGTGGTCTTTCTGGAGACGCTAACACCACAGGTGGTAGTAACGTAGCAGTAGGTAGAGCATCTTTTTCAGATAATACAACTGGTTCTAATAATACTGCTATAGGAGATGCTTCTCTTAATGCTAATACTACAGGAAACAATAACGTAGCTGTTGGTAAAAATGCTTCATTACTAAATGAAACTGGAGCTCAAAATACTGCTGTTGGTGCAAGTGCTTTATATTCCAACACTACAGGTTTAAGAAATACAGCCATAGGTTATGAATCATTAGATGCAAACACAACTGCAAGTGATAATACAGCAATTGGTAGAGCAGCACTCGGAGCAAACACTACAGGTGCTAATAATATAGCCATAGGTTCTTTAGCACTAGACGCTAACACAACTGCTTCTGATAATTTAGCTATAGGTAATAATGCTTTAGGAGCAAATACTACAGGTAATTTAAACGTAGCTATTGGTGGTCAATCTCTAGACGCAAACACAGTAGGAGATAGGTCTGTAGCAATAGGTTATCAATCTTTATCTTCACAGAATCCTTCTAGCAATACGGATATGTATAACGTAGCAGTAGGGCATAACGCAGGTTTTGCAGTAACTACAGGTGAAATTAATACTCTTATAGGCGGAAAATCAGGCGAAACACTTACTGTTGGTAACTCTAACACTGCTTTAGGTTATAATACTTTAGCTTCAGATACACAAGGCGATAGAGCAGTAGCTATAGGTGTAAATGCTTTATCAAGTCAAAACTTTACTTCATCAAATGATAACTACAACGTAGCAATAGGTTATAATGCAGGTCTTTCAGTAACCACAGGTGTAAATAACACTTTTATCGGTGGTTTAGTAGGAGATGCTAATACAACAGGTTCACAAAATACAGCAATTGGTAGAAGTGCTTTATCTGCTAACACTACAGCAAGTAACAATACAGCTATTGGTCAAAATTCAATGGCTGCAAACACCACAGGAACTAGTAATACGGCACTAGGTTATGCTTCTTTAGATGCTAACACAACCGCACATAATAATACTGCAATAGGTTACGATGCTTTAACTACTAACACTACTGGTGCTTCAAACGTAGCAGTTGGACAAGGAGCTTTAGAATTAAACACAACAGCCAGTAATAACACAGCGATAGGTAAAGATGCTTTAACAGCAAACACTACAGGTACTGAAAATACAGCTGTAGGTAAAAATGCATTAGATGCAAATGTTGATGCAAACTATAACGTAGCAGTAGGGTCTGGTTCTTTAGGTGCTAATACTACTGGTGCAACTAACACTGCTGTAGGTACATATTCACTTTTATCTAATACTACAGCACATAACAACACAGCAGTTGGTTATCAGGCTTTAACAGCAAACACTACAGGTACTGAAAATACAGCAATAGGTACAGACGCACTAGAAGCCAATACTACAGCATCTTACAACACCTCTGTTGGTTCTAGTTCTTTAAAGGCTAATACTACAGGTACTAGAAATACTGCTATAGGCAGAGCATCACTAACTAGAAATACTACAGGTAATGATAATACTTCTGTTGGTCACAATTCTTTAGACCATAACACTACAGGTGGTTCTGTTACAGCAGTCGGTGCTTATGCCCTTGATGCTAACACAACTGGTAATAATAATAATGCTCTTGGTGAAAGTGCATTGAGTGCTAATACCACAGGAAGTAACAACATTGGAATTGGTGTTGCTTCTTTACTTACTAATTCTACAGGTACTCAAAACGTAGCTATCGGTACGTCATCACTACGATTAAATAGCACTGCAAGTAGTAATACAGCTATTGGTTATAATTCTTTATATACTAACACTACAGGTGCTTCAAACGTAGCAGTAGGTTCACAAGCTTTAGATGCAAATACCACCGCAGAAGAAAATACTGCTGTTGGTTCAGGTGCTGCAGGAGCTACTACAACAGGTTCTTTAAATACAGTAGTTGGAAGTCAAGCACTTGCAGACAATACAACAGGTGCTAGTAATACTGCGATAGGTAGAGAAGCCTTACACGCTAATACTACAGCATCAAGTAACACAGCAGTCGGTAAACACGCTTTAAGAGCAAACACTACAGGTGCTTCAAACGTAGCAGTAGGTAAAGATTCTCTTTTATCAAACACTACAGGTTCTCTTAACACAGCTATAGGTGCTTTAGCAGCAGATGCTCTTACAGCAGGAGATTCAAACACAGCCATAGGTTATGCAGCTTTAAGCTCAGATACTCTAGGCGAAAGAGCAATAGCTATTGGTGAAGGTGCTTTATTTACACAAAACTTTACAAGCGAAACAAATAATTACAATGTTGCTATAGGTTATAACGCAGGGTACGCAGTAACTACAGGTACTGAAAATACTCTTATAGGAGGTTTAGCAGGTGACTCTTTAACTACTGGGCATTATAATGTTGCAGTAGGTTTTGAAGCTTTAACCACAGAAGATGCACATGGACGTTGTACTGCATTAGGTTTTAGAGCTTTAAAAACATTAAATGCAGGTACAGACTCTTATAACGTAGCAATAGGTTTTGATGCAGGAAGAGATATGACCACAGGTACTCAAAACACTGTTATAGGTGGGTTATCAGGATTTGCATTAACTACTGGACACAGTAACACAGCATTAGGTTTCCAAGCTTTAACTACAAGTACCACCGCTGTTGCAAACACAGCACTAGGTCACAATGCAGGACAAGATTTAACAACGGGCGATAGAAATACTTTAGTAGGTAATATTGCAGGTGCTAATCTAACAACTGCAGATGATGCTACATTACTAGGATATGGAGCAGGTGGTGGAGCAGTATTAACAGGGCATGATAATGTTGGAATAGGTACTAACGCTTTAAATTTAACAACTTCTGGTGCAGAAAATACAGCAGTCGGTAGAGGTGCATTAGAACAAAATACTACAGGTTCTCATAATACTGCAATGGGTACATTTTCTTTAGACGCTTGTACAACAGGTGGTAAAAATTCTGCATTTGGTAGAGAAGCTCTTACAAAAAATACAACAGGTTCTACAAATGTCGGAATTGGTTATGAATCCTTAAAAGAAAATACAACTGCAAATAACAACACAGCAGTTGGTTATCAATCTTTAAAATCAAACACTACAGGTACTCACAATGTTTGTTTAGGTTCAGAGTCAGGCATTTCATCTATTGCTATAACAACTGGAACAGGTAACTCTTTATTAGGTACGTTTTCTCATACTTCAAGTGCAACAACCTCTTATGCAAATGGTATTGGCTATGACATAAATGCTGCAGGACAATATACAACTGTCGGTAAAGGTACATCTGACATCAGAGCTGAACATGGTGTTGCAACATGGGCAACAGTATCTGATGAAAGATATAAAAAAGACATTACAGACTCTACAGCAGGTCTTAGCTTTATTAATGCTTTACAACCTCGTACTTTTAAATATAAAAATCTTGGCGAACTACCTGAAACTTTTCACGCTTATGAAGCTGATTCAACAGAAGTCTTTAAAAACTCTAAAACAAATCATGGCTTCATAGCTCAAGAAGTTAAAGCAGCTATCGATGCTGATAGTAGTATTAAAGATGGCTTTAAACTTTGGGATGATAGAGAAGATGGTTCACAAGAAGTAGCAGAAGCAGCATTAATACCAGTGTTAGTAAAAGCTATACAAGAACAAAACGCTTTAATAAAAGCATTAACAACTAGAATAGAAACCCTAGAAGGGTAACAACAACAAAAGGAGAATAACATGGCACAAACAGTAACAGAATGTCTAGCAGCAGGAACTGATAGCGTAAACTTAATTGACGGTGTAAAAGCTGGAACTTGGAACGTTACAGGAATGGAGAAATCTGAAATAAACGATATGGTACAAAGAAATGTAGACCACTTAGAACTTATTTTAGAATACAAACCTGTTGATAGTGATGATGAAACTCCAGATGTAAAAGGTGCAGCAGATAGTAAAAAGACTACTCACGTTGCAGCTATTGCTACTGGTAAAAAATACATAACTGACAATAGTTAAAGGATAATAACATGGCAATTGGATATACTTGGAACGTGTCAACGGTTGATACATACCCAACACTAGACGGTAATGCAGATGTTATTTATAACGTGCATTGGAGATTAACAGCAAAAGACGATACTAATAAAGATGCTGATGGCAACAACTGGACTGCTACTTCATACGGGACTTGTGGTTTAGATACTTCAGACATCTCAAGCTTTAAAGCTTTCAAAGATTTAAAAGCTTCTGATGTACAAGCATGGGTTGAAGCAGTCTTTGGAGCTGATGATGTTAAAGCTAAAAAAGCAGCATTAGATGCTAAGATAGCATTGTTAATCACACCTACAAGCGTTACTAAAACAATAGGATAAAACTATGGAACTAACACCTTACCTGTTCTGGAACATTTTCATAACTTTGGTGTTAGCTCCGGTGCTTTATGGTATTCGTGGTAATACTTCAGAAAACAAAAGACTCGACATTCTTTTAAATAAAACACGTGAAGAGATTGCAAGAGAGTACGTAACAAAGAACGAATTAAAAGATGACATGGGTAGACTCATGGACAGGATGGAAAAAATCAGTGAAAAGCTTGACAAACTCTTTGAAGTCAAGTAGAATATATATAAAGGTATTTAAATGAGTAAAAAAAATAAACAACAAAAGAAAAGATTAAAGAAATATAAACCAAGAGTTTCTTTTGCTAAAGGTGGTAAAAATACTAAACTTGCTGAACCTGATGATATGTTAGATAAAATTAATAAACCTAACAGACCTGTAGCTCAACCTATAAATAAACCTATCAATAAACCTGTAATGCCTCCTGTAGGTAATGAAGAACCATCAATAGGTGGTGTTGGCGGTGATACTACTGTTCAACCTGAACAAGACGAAAGGGACGGCAGAAACCAAGAAGACGAACCTAGAGGACCTCAAATAGGTGAACTTAAAACTGAAAATGGTAAAGTTTACAAGTGGAATGGAACTAGTTGGATTTTACAAAAAGAAGAAAAAAAAGAAAATGTAGATGATAAACCTCCTACTAATGAAGAATTACAAACTCAATTTGAATCTGAAAGACAGGCAAGGACAGTAAGTACAGGACAAACTGCAGCACAAATGGCTAAAGGTATAATGCCTGAAGACATGCCAACAATACCTGAACCTAAAAGATTAGTAAGTGAAACAGGTGAAGTAGCTGAAGGAACTGAAATCGCAAGAGAAGATGTACCTCAAATGGGAGATACTGAAAGAGGAGTTGCTGATAGTGTTGATTTTGCTGCAACAGAAACTGTGTCTACAGGTACTGCTAGAGATACAGGAGCTAAAACACAAGTAGCTGCTGCAGTTCAAGCACCTACTACAACTGTATCAGGAACTCAAGTAGCTGTAGATGCTAAAACAGGCGTACTGTCTCCTGATGCTAAAGCTTCAGTAGATGAAATAAGACAATTATCTGGAAGTGCAGTAGCTGCTCAAGTTGAAGATAGTATAATGAATGCTGCTAAAGCAACAGATGTTAATGGAGTTTTATCTGCAGGTGCATTTGCTCCCGAAGTAACAGGAGCTAAAGTACAGTTATCTCCAACAGCAGATGCAGAAGCTAAAGAACGTGAAGCTATTACAGGAACACCTGCTACAGACGGACAAGCTGCACAAATTATAGGAATAGTAGGTTATGAAGCTGCACCTCAAAGAGCAGTAAAAGGACAAGCTGCAAAAGGTGCTGCTGCAGAAATGATTGCAGAAGTTGGTAATATGCCACCTGACATTGCTGCTGCTATTGTAGAAGACCCTGCTAGTGTAGAAGCTCAGATAGATAATAATCCTGTAGAAGTTAACGCTGCTATTGCTGCACTGCCTACAGAAGCTTTAGTATCTTCACAAATGGAAAGTTTATTAGGTGGCATGGAAGACGGTGAGATTCCAATGTGGGCTAAACCTGCTGTAGATGCAATGAATGCAAGAATGGCAGAAAGAGGATTAAGTGTTTCTACGGTTGGTAGAGATGCTTTGTTTAATTCTATTATTCAAAGTGCTATGCCAATGGCTCAAAGTAACGCACAAGCTTTACAGGCTAGAGCAGCTCAAAACTTAAGCAACGAACAACAAGCAAATTTACAACAAGCTACACAGCAACAACAATTGAGAATGCAAAACTTGGCAAACCGTCAAGACGCTGCAAGTCAAACTGCACAGATGTCTCAGCAGATGAAAACAATGCAAAGTCAATTTACACAACAAGCTGTAATGACTACTGCTGAACAACAACAACAAACAAGATTAGCTAACTTACAAAATCAACAGCAGATGAACATGCAAAATCTTGGTAATGAGCAACAAGTAAATATGGCAGAGCTTCAAATAGAAGCACAAGTTGAAGGAGCTAATCAGGCTGCGACTAATCAACAACGTATGTTAGAAATGCAAACCGCTGCAGATTTCTTATCTAAAAATGCTGGGTTTAAACAACAAATGGATTTAGCTAATCTATCTAATGACCAGCAAATGAAACTTGCAAACTTGTCAGCTCTTAATCAAGCTAGTTCAGAAAATCTTAGTGCTGAACAACAGACAGAACTTGCAAATCTTAATAAACAAATGCAGGTTAATATTAAGAATGGTGAATTAGCTCAATCAATGGGACTAGCTCAACTTAATGTTGACCAACAAAAAGCTATGCAAAACGCTAATGTTACTGCTAATATGGATATGGCAAACTTTAATGCTGACCAACAAAGAGTTTTAGCTAACAGTAAGTTTATGCAAACAGTAGCTATTACTAATATGAATGCAGACCAACAATTAGTTATGCAACAAGCTACAGCTTTAGCTTCACTTGACATGGCTAACGTAGACCAAAGAACTAAGTTATCTATTAGTAATGCTCAAAACTTTTTACAAATGGACATGGCTAACTTGTCAAACGAACAACAAGCAAGTATGATGAGAAGTCAACAAGAACAGCAAAGATTGTTATCTGACCAATCAGCTTCTAATGCTCAAGCACAGTTTAATGCTACGAGTGAAAATCAAACTAATCAGTTTATGGCTAGTCTTGAAGAACAAAACAAACAGTTTAATACTAGTCAGTTAAATTCAATGGAACAATTTAATGCTTCTCAAAATAATGCTGCAGAAGCTCGAAGGGTTGGTAATGAGTTACAAGCTGAACTAGTTGAATCTCAATTAAAAACTGATGTATCTAAATTTAATGCACAGCAAGATTTTGCTAGAGAACAATTTAATACACAAAATGAAACAGTAATTGCACAGTCAAACGTAGAGTGGAGGCGTAAAGCTAATACTGCTGATACTGCTGCTTTTAATGCAGTTAATCAACAGAACGCACAGAATGCTTTTGGTCTTACTGCTTCTGCTAATAACTTTTTATGGCAAGAATTAAGAGATGAGGCAGACCATGACTTTAAAAGATGGGATAATGACCAACAGCGTAAAGCTTCATTGCTTATTGCTGCTTTAGGAAACGAAGCTGGTGTAGGTAAACAAGACGTGTGGGACGATAGCTTACGTTCTATATCAACAATATTAGATGGCTGGTTAGATTAAAAGGAATTTATTATGGGAAAATTAAGAAAAATAGGTAAAAAAATAGGAAGAGGATTTAAAAAAGTAGGTAAAAGACTTAAAAGTGGTTTAGGTAAAGTTGCTAAAGCTTTTGGTAAATTAGGCCCATTAGGCTCTATTGCTTTATCTTTTATACTTCCGGGTATGGGAACATGGATAAATAGTATAGCAGGAGGCTCTTCTTTACTTGCACCTATAGCTCAAGGTATTCAAACTGCTGCAGGGTTTGTAGGCAAAGGAGTGGGTAGAGTTTTTAATAGGGTAACTGATGCAGTAGAAATGGGAATGAATAAAGTTGGAGAAGTCTTTGGTGGAGCAGGAACTGGAGGTTCTAGTTTTAGAAACTTTGTAAGTGATGTAACTGATGGATTTATCAAACCAGCAGATGTTGAAGCTCAGTCATTAACTTTTGATAAAAATATGATAGGTTCTACTACGGATGAAACTATAATAGTAGGTAAAAAACCTACTAAGTTTTTAGATACAGATTTTAGAAAAGCAGGAGAAGAAATGTTTACAAGCGATAAACCTAAACTTTTTTCTAAAGAAAGTAAAGTTGATGCAGTAACTGGAGAAGAATTAAAAGGAAAAGCAAGGTTAAAAGCAAGTAGAGAATTTAGTGCTTATAAAAAAATAGCTCCTATTCAATTAGCAGGAAGCGATATAATAGCAACTGAAGATGCTGAAAGGTTTGCACAACAACAGCAAAGACAAGCAACAGCTTCTTATTTCTCAGATGTTGCACAAACTACTTTAATGAAACAACAAAACCCAAATTTAATGTATATGGATTTTAATAACCCTAACCCAACTGATGATGATATTTTTAAATTAGAAAATGCATATACAGGTATATTAACTTAAGGAATTATTATGGCAGCAACACCTCAAAATTTACAAGAAGTATTATTTGAAAAACCTATAGCAGGTCAATCTTTAACTAATTCTCCTGAACAAAGTTATCCTTGGGAACAACCTTCTAAATATGTTTCTGTTAAAGAAGCAAGAGAAAAAATATTTTTAGATTTATTAGAACCTAATAGATTACAAAATGTTATAGGTTTAATGTCAAATGGAATTCCTGTAAATACAATATCTCAAGTTGTTTTGAGAGAAGGATTTAACAAAGGTAAATTTAATCCAGATATGATGCTAAATCTTTTAGAGCCTACTATGTATATGCTTATGGCTATTGCAGAAAAAGCAGGTGTAGAACCAGTTATAGATGCAGATGAATCAATAGATGAAGATATAGATGAAAATACTTCAAATAGAGTAATTAATGAATCTAAATCTTTTATAGAAGAAGGTGGTACATTTCAAGATGCTAAAGTTTTAAATGCACAGCCTACATCAGTAGGTAAAGATATTAAAGACCAATTAGATAAATTAGATAGTTCAAAATTACGTGAAAGTATTTTACAAAAACCTAAACCTGAATTACAGCAGGGTAAAAGTTTATTAGGTAAAACAGGAGTTTAACATGGCAGATAATTTTAGTGATATAATGAGTAGTTATCAAGATAAAAGTTTAGAAGAACTTGGTTCATCTTTATTATCTAGACAAGAATCTATTAATAGAGAAGCAGCAAAAGAACAAAAAAAATCTGCAAGGATTGGTAAAGCTCTTGCTGTAATAGGAGTAGGTCAACAGATATTTAAAAATGCTTACAAAAAAAGAGAAAAAGAAGCAGATGATATGGGTATTTTTGAGTATTCTAATAATGACCAGCAATCTAAAAGAGTTAGTGGAATGGCTAACATTATATCAGCAGGTTTTAATGAAGAAGACCTTAAAAGTTTAGCAGGTCCAGACCAAGAATGGGCTACTATGTCTCTCGATGAAAAAACAAAAGCATATATGAACAGCCCCTACAGAGATATTTTAGAACAAAAATTAAAAGGTTCTTTAGATACAGTTATTGAACAAGGAAATATTTTTGATAACTTACAAACATTTAAAAATGATAAAAAATTATACAACGGAGCAAAAGAAGTTGCATTAAATAATATAGTAAGTCATTATTTAGAAGGAAACAAATATCAAAAATTTAATGAAGCAATTAAAGGTTTAACAAGAACTCCTAGTGGAGAATTTTTATCTCAAGCTGATGCATTAGAAAGAGCAATGCAATTAACACCTCATCAATTAACAGCTTATGAAAAAAATATATTTAATAAACAAAAACAAAGATATAGAAATGTAGGAGTCTTTGAAGGTTTAAAACATGCCTTTAGAAAAATTGGAAAAAGGCAAGAAGAAGAAGGAGGCATAAATTTATTTAAAGAAATTAAACGTGAAGACTTTTATGGAAACTTAGATGATGTTATTGCTGAATTAGATATTAGTGCAAACATGACAAACTCTATACAAGAGTATATGAAAGATATTAAAGGTAGTGAACGAGATGTAATCAATCAAGCTAATGAAGACCAGCAAGGTCAAGAAGCACTTTCAACATTTATTACAAGTTTTAGTGCTAATCAAAATACTAGAAGTGTATATAACAGTAAAGACAACCCACAATTAGCAGAGCTATTACAGATGTCAGGTAAGAAAGGAAGGTTTGAAGATTTCTGGGAAGATGTAGGAACTAATCCTATTGAGGGTAAAGCTTTTATTAGAGATACTTTGGGATTTGAAAAATTAATAGGTTTAAAACCTAAACTAGCTGAAGCTATATATGAAAGTAAATTTGAAATGCTTTACGGTAATAAGGCTACTGAATCTGATATGCAAAATTTTAAAAATTTAATATCTGATGATGTTTATAAAAGAAATTTTTCTATTATGGTTATGGGTTCTGAAGGTTTTAAAGTTGAAAAAGCTTGGTATGAACGAGGAAAAGAAAGATATGATGGTACAGGTATTATAGGTAATATACAAAAAGGATATAGCTATGATAGATTTTCTGGATTAATACCTAGTTTATTTAATGACGGTATTAAAACTCCTAGTGAATCAGATACTGGTAGATTTGAACAAGATAAGAATTGGGAAAAACTAGATAGAAAAAATAAAATTTTAATATTTGATTCTCATTATGAAAATATTGATAAGTCTAAATTGTCTAATGCAAAAAAAGAAATATTAATAGAAGATTTATTTTCAAATATTTCTCATCCGGATAACTTAAATGTTGAAGATTATAAAGCTATGAGAGGTATGACATCTTGGGAAAAATGGAAAGCTGGTGTAGGACTGGCATTGACTGGCTTACCTTCAGGTGCAAAAGTTGCTACTCCATTCACCGGTCAAGCTATGTTTGGAGCAGTAGAAGCTATTAAAGGTGCAACAGATTCTAAGCCTACTGACTTTACTAAAAAAATAGATTTGTTTAAAGAACTTATAACTAGCCCTACAGTTAAAAGAAAAGAAGTTAATCTTAAAACAGAAATAGCAGACTTAGAAGAACAAAATGCTCCTGAAGAAACTATTGAAAAGAAAAAAGAAAATTTATTTAGGTATCAAATTAATAATTCTGATAATTTAATAGATGTAAAATTATTAGATGATGAAGGATATAGAACAAAAGTTTATTCAGATACTACAGGAAACTTAACTTCTGGTATTGGTCATAAATTAGTAGGAGAAGAATTAAAGCAATACAAAAAAGGTGATTATGTTCCTACAGAAACAATTCAAGAGTGGTATAGTTCAGATAGAAAGATTGCTATAGATACAGCTAGAAGAGTTTTAAATGAAAAAAATCCTGAATTATTAAATAATCCTGAAGCTTTACCAATGTTTACATCTTTCTTTTTTCAATTAGGAGAAACAAAAGGATTAAAATTTGTTAAAATGTTTGATGCTATTGAAAGAGGAGATGGACAAGATGCTCATGATGAAGCAGTAGATTCTTTATGGTATGAACAAACAGATAATAGAGCTAAACGATTTGCTAAATTCTTAAAAGAAAATGTCTAGATATACATTCCAAGCGTATCAAGAACTGATGCGTAATAAAAACTTAGAAGACCCTACAAAAGAAAGAGAAAATAATTTAGCCTCATTCTTTGGTGAAATAAATAAACCTTCATTAGATGACAATCCTATCGGCTATCAACAAATGGCTGAATTAGATAGTCAAATTCAAAAAGATATTGCTCCTGTTAAAACAATTACTTCTTCTGCTACTGGTAAAAAAAGCTTAACTCAACTTGCGAATGACCCTGAGTTTGCTGTAAGGGCTGAAAGATTTTTAGATGGTATTGGCAGTAATGAAAATATATTTGAATATTTAAGAGATGCTGATTATAGTTTAAGTAGTGCTGTAGTACGTTCTTTCCAAACAGGCAAGTGGTCAGAAGACCAAAAAGAAGATTACGTATATTTACGTGATGCTTTTAATAATTCTGAACTTAGAGGATTTAAAGAAAAGTTTGGAATGGTTAAAGACGTAGCAGGAGATGTTTTATTAGACCCTCTTAATATCTTAACAGGTCTTTTTGCTATACCGTCTGGAGGAGCTACAGTAGCTGGTAGAGCTGCTATTGGTGAAGCTGCTAGACAAGGTGTAAAAAGATTAACTAAAGCTAAATTACAAGATGCTATAACTAAAGAAACTGCAAAGTCTTATGCTTTATATGGTGCTGCAGAAGGAATGGCTTGGGGAGGCGTACATAATTATTTTATGCAAGACATGGATATTGATTTAGGCTTGGGTCAAGACATAGACTATGGTCAAGTTCTTGCTATGGCAGGAATTGGTGCTGGTTTTGGTGCTGGTGTTGGTGGAGCTATTGGTGCTGTCAGTGGTAAGTATCATTCTAAATTTGTAGATAAAGAATTTAAGTTTGTAAATGAAGACAATATTGATTTTGTTGGTCCTAACAGTAGAGAGTTAGAATTAGCTAAGTATGAAAATGATGCAATACTTCATAAGTTTGATGACGAACAAAGCGAAGATATTTTCTTTAATCTTAATGATGATTTAGTAAAGTTCAATGAAGATGGAGTACCATTAAATCCTGAAACAAATAAACCTTTTGCAGATGTAGGTAAAAGATTAGAAAAATTTAAAGACAAAAGAGTTCATGATTTAAACTACGCATTATCAAAAACTATAGGTAAACCGACTACAGAATTTTTAGAGTTAGTAGAACAGTCTCCAACTTTAGAAAACTTTTTAAGAAAACTTAGATATGATTATGATGTTGGTTTAGTTACAGAAGGGAAACGAAGTAAAAAAAATGCTATTCTTTTAAATGGTTCTGAATCAGAAACACAATGGACATATGGTGAATACCTTGGTAGATTATTTGGTAAATATCATCATGGTCTTGCTAAATCATTTAATAATTTATATAGAACTGGATATAGAAATAAACTATTAGAAGAACAAAATAATTCATTAAAGTTTTTATTAAGAGATGAGCAACTAGGCAGAACATTTCTTGAACAAGGAGATGAATCTGTAAATAAATTAATAGGTAAATCTTATAACGATATATTAATAGATGAAGATTTAGCTACTGCGTATATTGGAACAAGAAAAATTTTAAATGATATATTTGATGAAGCTAATGATTTAGGATTGTTTAGACCAGACACAACAAATAAAGGTGCGTACTTCCCTAGATTTTTTAATTATTCTAGTATTGAAAAAGATTTTGGATTAGGTGAAGATAGTAAATTTAAAAACTTATTAATTAAATCTGGACATGCTGACCCTACTAATGAACGAGAAATGTTTAAAGTTAAAGATGCTGAAGGAAATGAAATATTAGACGATGCTGGTAAGTCTATTGAAGTTAGTAGGTATGATGATTTAGGAACAGACATTACTAGTTTTGGTAGAAATTTTGCTACTGAAGCTGCTGGTAAAAGAAGAATTATTAAAGAAGGTAAATCTGTAAAAGTAACTGAGGTAAAAGATTTAACATCTTTAGAACTTGATAAAGCTAAACAATTAAAAGCTGATGCTATTATTCAAGACATGTTACAGTATAGATATACTCCTTTTGATTTACGACAAAAAGGTGTAGGTGATTCTCATGGATATTTTCAAGCTAGAAGATTTAGAAATTTAAAAGATAATGATTTAGATGAATTTTTAGAAGGTGATGTTCAAGATATTTTAGAGCAATATACTACTGATATTTCACAATCTATGGCTCGTAAAAAATATTTTGGAAATACTTTAAGAGAGTTTGATGAAAAAGAAGTATCTAAAATTATTGATGAGTTAGGTGGAGGAGATGAAGCTAATAAAGTTGGTGATAAAATTAGAACACTTTTTAAACAAGTTACTGGTATAGAACAATATAAAGATTCATTAATAGGTAAAAGTAAATTTGCTAGAGCAGCTTCTGATTGGGGCAAACTTACACAGCAAATGGCTCATTTACCCTTTGCTACTTTATCTAGTATTACTGAACCTTTTATTCTTTTAAGTCGTGTAGGAACTCATGAAGTTCCAGAAACTTTAGGTTTTATTGCTAATGGATTAGTGAAAGAAGGTAACAATATAGTAGATAGAAGTATTAAAGCTGTTAAAAGAATAGGTACTGCAGACATTAAAACTGTAAAAGATGCTAAAGCTGCAGGTCTTCAAAAAGGATTTAAAGATTTAGATGACTGGCAATGGCAAGAACTTTATCAAACTGGGTTAGCTTTAGAACAATCTGTTCAAGAAAGAATAGCTGGATTAGCCGGTGAAGCTTTACACGGTAGTGAATTTTTTGGAATCTTTACAGTTAAAGAAGCTCAAAGTGCATTTTTTAAATCTAACTTATTAACACAGTGGACTAAAGCTGTACAACTAGCGTCATTTACTACTGGTAAAATGATGATTAGAAATAGAATTAGAGATTTATATAATCATTCTACAGGTAAAGCTTTAATAAAAGATAAAAAATTACTTAAATATTATGATGGTCAATTAGAAGAACTTGGTATTAATAAAACAACAGCATTACAGTGGTATAAAAATTCTTTAGATTCTAAAGGAGAGTTTAATCCTAATGCTTCTAAAGGATTATTTAATCCATTGAATGATGCACAAAAAGAATTTCAAAGTTTTCAACAAGACTTTTACAAAAATAATATTTTAGGTGGAGCTAATAGATTTACTAAAGAAGTAATATTAAATCCAAGTGCTGCAGAAGCTAATAGACCTTTATGGTTTTCAAGTCCTGCTGGTTCTTTATTAACACAGTTTGCTGGTTATCCTACTGTTTTTAATAATACAATTTTAAAAAGATTTGTAAGAGAAATGAAAACATATCCTTTACAAGTAGGTTTACCTAAAGTAATACCAACTGTTGCATTAATGACTGGAGTTGCACACATAGGTAATTTAATTAGAAGTCAAGGAAAATCTTTACAAGATTATCAAACCGGTCAAGATTTACCAACTGGTAAAGTTATATTAAATGCATATAGAAGATGGGGAGGAATGGGTCCAATAGATTATGTAAATAGATTTAGAGATGCAAGTGATGCTAGAAAATCTGGATTAGTTACTTCTAGTTTAAAAACAATTGCAGGACCATTACCTCAAGATGTTATAGATGCTATTGCATATAGAAGAGGATTTACAGAAATAGCAGCTACTAATTTACCCTATCAATCTTTCTATGATATAATATTTGGTGAAGGAACTAGAAAAGATTTAAGAACAAAAGCTAGAAAAATTGACCAAGGTAAATCTTTATTAACAGAAGATACTCCTAACATTGGTAATTTATTTGGCTCTGGACCACTTAAAGGAAGAAGAAAAAAAGATTCTTTTAAACCTTTATTTAACAAAGGTGGTATAGTTAAAAATGTATCTAATGTTACAGATGAACCTGACGAAATGCAAAGTAGAGTAACTAAACAACCTTTTAACGCAACCTCAGAAGCTGCACAAGATATTGAAGATAGAGAACTTAAATCACAAATGGAAGGACTAGGATTATAATGGATATAGAATTATGCAAACAAGATATTAAACGACACGAAGGCGAAGTCCTTGAAATCTATGAGGATAGCTTAGGCTATAAAACTCTAGGGATTGGACACCTCTGTCAGCCAGAAGACCCAGAATATAAATGGGAAGTAGGCACTAAAGTATCTCAAGAAGTAGTAGATATGTACTATGAAAATGACTTTGATAAACACTACATGGAAGCTATACATGTCTTTGGAAACCATGAAGATTGGGATAAACTACCTGAAGTAATACAAAGAGTATTAGTAAACATGTGTTTTAATCTTGGAGGCTCTAGGCTTTCCAAGTTTCGTAACATGTTAAAGGCTTGTAGAAACCATGACTGGAAAGAAATGGCTGTGCAAATGGAAGACAGTCGTTGGTTTAATCAAGTAGGTGGTAGAAGTAGAGAATTACAAATGATGGTATTAGGAGCTTGAAATGAAAGGACTGTTAAAGAATATAGTTGGAGCTGTTGCACCTACATTAGGAACTGC
>VMHT01196379.1_pt1 | contig 17052 bp, 22 predicted proteins | sample 4693611 | NCBI WGS metagenome assembly VMHT01 (sample SAMN12280063, study PRJNA550983) | marine metagenome | isolation source: seawater sampled from same location over 5 years 0.02-0.2 micron viral filtrate | place: USA: collected off the coast of southern California halfway between the port... ...
GAAGCTATTGGTTTTAAAGCTGGCACAAATAAAGCATGGGATATTAAAAGAGGTGCGTTTTTTGCAAATAACTTTTTAGGATTTTATTTATCTTTTTACATCATAGGTAATTTAATAAATATTAATGCACAAATTAATAAATTTGGTATGCCAAAAGACTCAAAAGATTTTCGTGATAATTATATAATGAAAGATGATCAAATGGCTCCATTGCAAACCAACCCTAGTGATGATGGTTTTCCATTAACTTATAACTCTAATTTTATGTCTCCTATAGTTGGATATTTTGGCAGAAATGGTCAAGCAGTATATTTAGATCAAGTTGGACAGATGGATACAATATTTAGATATTTAAACCCTATTGACGCAGTACAAGGTAGATTAGGCGTAGCGCCAGCAACTATAATGCGACAAATAACAGGAACAACTTTTTTTGGTCAACCATTTGAAAATAAATGGATGAGAGCAACACAAGCTATATCTGATATTAGTTTGCCATGGATGGCTAACAATGCATTGAATGTTACTGCAACTAAATATCCTCAGACTCAAAAATATATACCACAATCAGAAAAAAGATTGGGTATGGGGGGTCAAACTGGTCAGTTCTTTGTTAACTTGCGTGCAATAAATAATGAAAACTTAAAACAATTTGCAGTTGATAGTTACAAACGTGATTATGTAATGACAGGCGACACTTATATGACAAGCTTTAAAACTAACTGGAATTTATTATCTAATAAACAAAAAGAAGAAGTATTAAATAAGTATCCACAAGTTAGGGATGAACTTAATAGACGTAAGTTTGAAAACAACTCTCTTGAAAGATTACAAGCATTGCCTGAAATAGAAAAAGGTGTTGCAATATCAGAGTTTAACGCATTACGCGAAAACGAAAGAATACGATTGCAGATAGGTATAATTAATGAGTTTGTAAACGATTTAGGTAGATTTGGATCTCAAGCGTTTGAAAGGGCGCAAATGGAACGTAGTTCAGACATAGAGTATAGAAAGTTAGAATTATTAAATGATGCTTTGCGTGATGTTGATCAGGATTATTATGCAGGAAAAGATGCAATTAAACTTTACAATGCTATGAGTGAGTATGTACCAGAAGTGTCAGACGAAAACACAAAAGCTATGTCAAATTATTATGATCAGCAAAAAAGATTTACATCAGAACAATCTGGCATATTTATGATAGAAGATTGGATTGAATTTAGAGATAATGAATTAATGCCTTCGCTTACAGAAAGCCAAAGAACATTTGTTGAAGATAACCTTAAACCAAGTGATGTAGTAGGGTTGCAAGGATATTACGACTGGAGAAACATGGCATATGAATCTGGTTATTCAAGAGAATATTTTGAAACAAAATTATATTTACAGGAACGCTTAAAAGATATGTTAGAACAAAGAGATGCGATTCCTGATGATCAATATATTGACAAATAAATAATAACAACGCAAAATATTGCGTATGAAAGGAAATAAGAGATGGTAACTGAACAGACCCCATCGGGAGATTCAGCAAATCAACTTCCTAAAGAGGACGAAGGAATAGAAGATATTACATCTACTAACCAACCTCAAGAGGGAGCGGGTGAGCAAGCTGAAGCTGGTGCGGCTGACCAAACTCAAGGTCAATCGCCTGAACAACGAACTTTTAGTGCAGAGGAGTTCTCTAAATATCAGTCTAAGACTGATAAACAAATTAGTGATCTTACCTCGCAATTGCAAGAAGAGCGCGGAACTAGGGAAAAAGCCGAAGAACAAGCTAGAATGTCTGGTTTGGACAACGAAGTTGCAATTTTCCAAGAACAGGAAAAGCAGAAAGCTATAACGCAATACGGCATGGATGATAACCAAGCCGATGCATATGGCAGGCAACAGGCAGATATGATGAAAAATTTATATCTGAAAGATATGGCGGCGAAAAGCACACAGCAACAGTTAGCTGAACAATCTAAGGTAAACGAAGAATTATCTGGTAAAGCTTTAATAAGTGAAGTAGCGAATAAATATAATATTCCAGCTAATGACTTACAAGCTCTAGGTATTACAAATGCGGAAGCTTTAGATAAGATGGCGCAAGTTATTGCGGATAACAATAGGTTAAAAGCACCAACTGCACCACCACAGCAATTTGACTCAAACTATGCTGACTCTGCCGTAGCACCAACAGACGCTGAAGGTATTGTTGATCGGTACAATGACGGCGACCCAAATGTTTCATGGGAACAATTTGTGGAAGCTGGCAAAAAATTAGGAATGAAATTTTAATCTAAGGAGATACAGATATGGCAACAGTACAAACTGCCACTACTGGTAACTTAGGATCGATACAGAGAACTGTAATATCTCAAATGAGATATACAGAGGAACACAACATGCCTGTTGTAAACCTAATTGAAAAGTTTACTTTGAGAAAAGGTGAGAAGCAGATTGATATTCCAAAAGCTGATCAGATGACTGCATCTGATTTAGTTGATGGTATTGACATGACAGATAGTCAAGATATTGACGCTACTGTCGTAACTGCAACAACAGCAGAGGTAGGTCTAAAAGTTATCATTACAGATAAATTAGCAAGACAATTTAACCAAGACGTATTTGGCGTTGTAGGACGACAAATGGGTGATGCAATGGCTAGAAAGAAGGACACAGACGCAATTGCGTTATTTCCATCTTTAAATGGCGGAACTGCATTTGGTGCAGATAACGCAAGTTTAAGTTACGCAAATGCATCTGCGGCAATCGCAAATGCAAAAGCTAACAAATTTGGTAATCCACTATTCGTAGTACACCACCCTAACGCAGTTTACAATTTGTCAAAAGACGCGGCACAAGTAGGAACAAGTGGTGCGCAACTACCTGATGCATTTGCACAAGCGCAAGTAAGAAGTTTTTATACTGGCGTAAGAATCAACCAAGTACCATTTTTTGAAGATGGAAACATTGAAAAAATTAGTACAACTGATTCTGGTTTTGGTGTAATTGCACATAAAACAGCTTTAGGACATGTGTCCTCACAAGCTAGACGAGTTGAAAGACAAAGAGATGCGTCTTTAAGAGCAGTAGAAATGGTTATTACTGAAGATTATGGTATGTTTGAAGTAGATGATACTAAAGGCGCACCACTAAGATACGAAATCGGTGATATAACTACTAGCGCATAATAGGAGGATATATGCCAATAGATAAACAATTACAAAGTATGCTTAATTCTAAAGGTTATGCTGTTAGACCACTTGAAATGGGTGGTAGACCAAAAATAACTATTTGGAAAGAATCTTTGATTGACGGAGAAATGAAATGGGAACCAATCCCTAACATGCCTGGAGATGCAGGTTCTATTAAAGGGTATTTAGCTAAAGGTTTTGAGTTGGCAGATCCAACTTCAATGGAAGTAGATCATCCGTCTATACAAAAGACTAAAAAGGTTGAGCCTGTTGCAGAGCAGGCTCAGCCAAAACCTAAGGCAAAGCCTAAAGCAAAACCTAAGGTAAAGCCTGAAGCTAAAAAAGAGGAATCTGATTTAGAATCAGTTATCGAGGCTATAAAAAACGATGACAAAACTGAACGTAACGATCAGACGAGTTCAGAATAAATATTTTCGACTGATCGCAGGGTGTATAACGAAACCTGTAAAAATTAATAAAGGAGAAAACAATGAGTTTTCCAGCATCGGTTCAAGGAAGATGGGGTTTTGAAAAAGACGTAACCACTTCTAAGAAACACAAACTAGGAACAATCATGCAGATTGAAGATACTTATTATAGGTATGTAAAAGCAGGAGAGGACCTAATAGCAGGACAGTTACTAGAAGCGCCAGCAGTTATTGATAATCATAATGATGATTTAGTAGTAGCGGCAAATGGCACAGCAGGTGATAGTTCTGTTTCAGTAACAGTAGGTGGTACTGCGGTTACAAAAAATCAATACCAAGATGGTTATTTATATTTTAACCTACCAACAGCAACTTCTGGGCAAACAAGCTCAGGTTTTAAATACAGAATAAGAGAGCATGCGGCTATTGATTCTTCTGGAACAGGATCATTTACAATTGATGATGCAGGTGGTCTTGCAGTAGGAATTGTTGCAGGAACAGACAAAGCAGGTCTTATTCCAAACTTAGGTTCAGATGTATTAATTGCTAATACAACAGAACTTGGACCATTAGTTGGTGTTACACAAAATGACATCGCTGATAACTCTTATGGTTGGGCGCAATTTTATGGACATTCTGTATGTGAAGTACAAGGAACTCCAGGAATTACGTTAGCATTGATGAGATCTAATGGTACTCAAGGTGCATTAGAAGTATCAGATGGTACTCAAGGACTTGTAGGACACATGGGCAGAACTGCTGGTGTAGACACAGAGTTCCACGAAGTATTCTTAAACATAGGATAATGTCAAAAATCTGGTTGCCTGTATCAGCAGGAAAAAATCGTATACAACGTCAAATTGATGAGTATCACGATCCTGCTGACGCACCAGAGGTTTATAGAGTTGGTCCAAACAGATCGCCTATATTAATCCCTGGTGCATTAGAAATGGATTTAATACAACTAAAAGATATTATTCAATGGCAAGATGAACTTGCACATGAAGAAGCTAAAAAAGACAAGGTCAAAAAGGAACAAGCTAAAGCTGTTACTGCTGACCAAGTACAAGATTTTAAAAATGCCCTGAAGGCGAGATCCGAATGGGAAGCAAAAAAGAGAGTAGAACGTGGCGATTCGATCTAGAACACGCAAGGAATTGCGTCAAGAAATTGGTAGAAATTTAGGTGCTGTAATTACTGGTATAGCTACTGGTGGCACTACAACTACTTTAATAGACACTCAATCATTATTGGGTGGCGATGATGATTACAATGGTAAATATATTAGATTAACAAGCGGTAATGCTAATGGTAAAACAGGAATAGTATCAGACTTTGTTAACAGTTCTAATACTGCAACTATAAAACCTATTGAAGGTACTGCTTTTAGCGGTGCTATTGCAGATGACGATACTTATGAACTATGGGATGAAACATATAATCCTGATTTTGTAGATGATTTTATTAATGATGCTATAGTTCAATTTACTCCTAGAGCATTAGTTCCTGAAGAAGATACAAGTTTATGTGGTCATATCAGCCGTCCTGAACATTCGATACCCTCGAACATGGTAGCAATTAGCGAAGTGTTTTACAGAACCTCCTTTGACTCAAAAACCTTAGACGATGCTAACAATGATGACTGGACGGCTGGTACAAATGTAACTTTGTCAAAAGACTCAACAGATTACAGAGCTAATGGATCAGCACTTAATATAGTTACAGGAGATGTGGGTTCACAAGCATTAGCAACTAAAACAATAGGATCTGTAGATATAAGCAATATGGATAAAGTAGAGTTTTGGATTAAATCTAAAGATGCTTTATCAGCAAGTTCACTTACACTTACTATAGGATCTGCATTAAATTTACCTGCATTATCTGCAAGAACATGGACTAAAGTAGTATTAGATTTATCTTTACCAGAAAACCTTACGGCAGTTACATCTTTAGTTGTAAGTTCTGCACATGCTACTGAAAATGATACTAATGAAATATGGATTAATGATATTAGAGCGATAGATTCTACAACTGAAAAATATGAAAAACTTGCACCATATTGCTGGAGAATAGATAGAGAGAACGGAAAGTTAAGATTTATAAATGGTTGCGAGTCAACAGTAAATAACGCAAAAATTAAATTATTAGGTTATAAATTGCCTAGTGTATTGTCCTCTGACACAGATACCTGTGATATAAACCCAACACTTATTGTATCTAAAGCAACAGCAAGAGCATTAATATCTCAAGCTGGTGGCAGAACAACTGATCTTGATGAAAGGAGACAACTATCACAATGGTGGGAATCTCAGTCTATATTGGCTGAGAGATCACTTCCTTTATTAAGACCAGGAACTAAGATGGCAGGTACGACAGGGTAATGGCATCTGTATTAGGTGAAAAAGAAATACTATTAAACGGAGTAAGATATCCAATAACTGTGCCTGTAAGAAAAACTCTTACAAGCATATTTGCACCTAAAATAACAATTGGAGACACAACAAGAGATTCTGAGCAAAGAGCATCTAGCGTAGCATTTAACGACTTTAGAGGTGGTATTGGTTGGCATACAGGTCTTGACTCTACTACATTTGATAGAGCATGGTATTCGACATGTCAGACGCGTTACAAAGGACATTTAATATTGCCAAGAAAAACAGAAAGCGTTGATTCTCCTAATGGCAAGATTACTAATATTAATACTTTTAACAACACTATATTTGTATCTGCAAGTAGTAATATATATAAATTAAATGCAAACTCAGCATCTTTTTCTAGTTCTGTGCAAAACATGAGTGCAGATGCTAGTGATTCTATTGTTGCACAAGTAAATCAAAAACCTTATTTAATATATGCAACTAACTCTGCACAAGGGTTATGGTATTCAGCAGATGGTGCATCGTTTGATCAAGTAGCATCTAGTACATTAAATTTTAATGGCGGTCATTTAGTACCTAAGTTTTTTACATATTGGCAAGACAAATTATATGTATTAGCAGAACCATCTGGTAGTGGTGTTGCAACACAACAAGCTAGATTATTTAAGTATGATATAACGCATCAATCAACAATAAACTTTTCAGTATGGCAACCTGATGCATATGTACCAGCAGAAGCAGGAGATGTTACTGCTATGTTTATTGGTAGAGATGTTGCAAACAATCCAATTATTTATATAAACACAACTAAAGGTTTATTTGTGCATGATGATGCTAATACTAGAATTATTGAAACAGAAGTAGGTTTGCCATTCCAGCCAGACGCAGGTAAAGGGTCAGTTAAATGGAGAGACGCAATATATTTCGGTGTAGGTACTGGTGTATATAAATATCAAGTAGGTGATCCAAGTACCTTGTCAGTTGTAGGACCAGATAGAGATCATGGTTTGCCTCAAAATTACCAAGGCACAATTATTAGTATGGTAGGTAGCCATAATGATTTGCTTATTGCACTTGACGGAAAACCTGGTGATGAAGGTAGCACGTTGTTTAGTGGTAGTGGTAACGTAGGTTCGCAAGTACATGGCGGGTCTACAGTTTTAGGAGACGCAGGTTTTAGTAGCATATTAGGTTGGAACACAAGAGGTTGGGAGTTTAAATGGGCAGGTACTGAGTCAGGAGACAACGTAGTTAACATGCACATATCTAATGCACCAGCAGAACCAACTACAGATGAAAGTTATAAGTTATATTGGAACAGTTCTAGTAAATTATTTTATCAAAAGCTAGAAAAAAACATTGTAAACCCAGATCAATTAGCAACATACGAATATCAAACAAATACTGCTAGCGAAGTTTCTGGATATTCTAATGCGGCAGGTATACATGAAACTCCATGGTTTGACGCAGACGATAATATAAATGACAAGTTAGCTTTATCTATGATTATTGAAGGTAGAAAATTATCTAGTACATCTAGGATTAGAGTGTCTTATGCATTAAATCATGATGACTCACAGGGTGATGCATCTACATTTACTACACTTGCAAGTATTACAGAAAATGGTCCTATTAATTATCCTTTTCCTGATGCTACTGCTGTTGGAGTATCTTTTAGTTCTATAAAATTTAAGTTTGAATTGTTGACTACTAGCGAAAATACATCACCAGATATGGTGCGTGCAGAGTTTAGATTTAGAAAAAAATTAAAAACAAAGTATGGTTTCCAAGCTAATATAGATATGACATTTAAAGGTAAAACATACAAAGGTAAAACTAGACAACAGCTTAAAGATAATTTAGAAACTGCAATAGAAAATAATTTATTAGTTAAATTTAGGTACAAACCTGCTGATGATGCATCTGAAAGTGATTACCTTACAGAAATTTCATCTGTATCTGGGTTTGATATGTCAGGCAGGGATGACAGAAAACAAGTAACAATACAACTAGTAGAGCCGTAATGACAACACAAAATCAACAAACAAAACCAGATTGGTTTGCTGGTTCAGAACCAGAATGGTTACTATACACAGCTTTTGTAAGATTAGGCAGGCAACCTAATGTTGATTTTATTTATCAGTCCGTTAAGTTTGGCGGACCGACTACAATAGGTGGAAGAACTCTAGATTTTGAGTTTTTTAATCCACCAAATTTAGCAGTAAACGTACAGGGTGTTTATTATCATTATGAACTTGGTAGTGGCATTAGACAAAATGACGTATTATTGCGCCAACTCGTAGCTAGTACAGGCAAAACTTTAATTTTTGTTGATGAAGATGATATATTAGAAGATGCAATGTATTACGCTAGAGAAGCTTTACAATTTAAAGATCATTCTAGATTAGGAAGGGACTAATGAGCAGATTAAAAGGATACATATTTAATAACGCAGGTACTGCCGTAGAAGGCGCAACAGTAACTGCACTAGAAGCTGGAACTACTACAGCAATAGGTTCAACAGTAGAGTCAGGCTCTGATGGTTCATGGTCATTTACCTCTGGTTTAACAGGTAAAAATGTAGATGTAAAAATAGAGTCAGGTTCTACAGTAAGATATTTAAAACATGATGACCACGTACAAGTAGAACATATGTGGGTACGATCTGACACAGGTAATACTGTTGCGCCTATGAGAATAGAGAACGCAACAAATAACGCATCTAATTTATTATTAGAACTTGTTGGCGACAATTCTACCAGGGCAGATGGAGATGAATTAAAAGTTCATTTTAGCATGGACAATAGCGCAGGTGAAGAAACTATATTTGCAAGAATAACTGCTGAAGCTAATGATGTTACAGATAGTGAAGAAGATGGTGAACTTAGATTTGGTGTAATGGTATCTGGAACTTTAACAGATGTCTTTACAATAAATTCCTCTACATCAGGAGTAACTGATATGAATTTAGACGTATCAGGAGATTTAACATTTGATGCTGATGGAGGAGATATATTTTTTAAAGATGGTGGCACTACATTTGGTAGCGCTACTAACAATAGTGGTAATTTAATAATAAAATCAGGAACAACTACTGCTCTTACATTTACAGGTGCAGATGTTGCTGTAGCAGGGGATCTTACTATATCAGGTGATGATCTTAAAATGGCTACAAACACAGATGCATATATTTTAGTAGCAGATGGTACAAGTTATAATCCTGTTGCTATAAGCGGTGATGCAACAATTAGCAATGCTGGTGCAATAACTATAGCAAATGACGCTGTTGAATCAGGAATGTTAAACGACAATGTTATATCTGGGCAAACTGAAATAACATCTGGTTTAGTTGCTGCAGATGAATTTTTATATTCAGATGGCGGAACAATAAAAAGAGTTGGCATAGATACCTTGGCAACTAAAATGTTAGGTCTTGCTAGTACAGGTGCGGTAGCACAAGCTAGCGATCACATGGTGTTCCTTGATGGTAGTGCTACTGGTGATGTAATTGTAGAAAGTATTGGTGATTTTTTAAGTGCAATAGCTGGTTCAGGTATATCAGTAAGCAGTAATCAGTTAACTGCATCAGCTACTGATGCAACTAACTCATCTCATGTTTTGGTTACAGATAATGAAAGTACAGATGAAAATAACTTAATTACTTTTGTTGAAAATGGTACAAGTTCTACTGGAAACGTAGGGTTAGAAATGGATGGCACTTTAACATACAATCCAAGTACGGGTATAGTAACTGCTACAGGTTTTGCTGGAGCATTAACTGGTAACGTAACTGGTAACGCAAGTGGTACAGCAGCTACAGTAACATCAGGCACTCAAGCTAATATAACTACATTAGCCAATTTAACAACAAGTGGTGCTTTAGACGCAGGTTCAATTACTTCTGGGTTTGGCACTATTGACACAGGTTCATCTGCTATATCAACAACAGGTGCAGTGAGAACTGGTGATATTAATTTAGGACACGCATCAGATACTACGTTAGCAAGGTCTGCATCAGGTGAAGTAACTATTGAAGGTTCTTTAATTAAAAAAGCAGGTGTAGAAAATATATGGGTTCCAGCACAAGCTATGACTCCTAGAGATAACGCAGGATGTGCTTCTTTAACTACAGTAGCAGCAGGTACTAATGGTAGACCTGACTTTCATGTTTTAGATTTTGATAAAGATTCTGATGAACACGCACAATTTTCTATTGCAATGCCTAAATCATGGGATGGTGGAAACGTAAATGCTTACTTCTATTGGATTGGTATAGCAGCAACCACAGGTGTAGCATGGGGAACACAAGTATTATCACTTAACGATAACGAAGAAATAGATGCTGCATACGGCACAGCAGTTGTAACCCAAGATGATTCGCAGGGTGATGCTACAGAATTACTCATTAGTGCTAAATCAGGAGATATAGCGTGTAGTGGTGCTGATGGAGATTTATTATATTTTCAAGTATTTAGGGATGTAAGTGATGGTAATGATGATATGGCAGGTGATGCAAGGTTAGTTGGAATATTATTTGAATACACATCAAGTGCTAGTACGGATGGGTAATGTCTAAGTTTGGGTATACAGTATTAGGTTTCGGTGGGCATACTTCAGCAGGTGGACCAGGTGTATGGACTTTGATAGCTGATTCACAAATTAGTAGTAATAGGTATATGTGTGTGATTGCTGGTAACGCTAGTGCAGCACTTATTTCTGGTGGTGCTAATCCTCCTACAAATACTGTTCAATCTTGGAATGGTAGTGTTTTTGCTACTATTCCTGGTGTTTCTTTATTAAGTGCAGCTGCATCTTCTGGTAATGGTGGTGGCGAACAACTTAATTGCTTATTTATTAGTGGTAATAGAGGGGGTTCAAGTTCAACTGTTGTTGAAAAATTTGATGGTGCCACTTATGAAACTGCTGATTCACTAACAACTGCTACGCCAGATGGATGTTCTGCTGTAGAGAACAAAGAAAACGCTTGGTCATGTGGTGGTTATCCTGGAAGTACAAGTGGAAAACATGAAATTATGAGAAGTGGCACATGGAGTGTACAAGGCACAGACATGCTTACTCCTAGATATTATTTGGCAAATAACGCTTCTGGTTCATCAGGAAATGGTGCAGCAGTTACAGGCAGCACAGGTTCACGTTCTAATAAAAATGAAGAATATACTTATAGTTCTGGCTCAAGTGGTTCATGGACTACAAATGATAATCTTACAACAGCATTAGATGAAAATCCTGGTAGTTTTGGAAAAACAAGTGCAGATGATTTAGTAGTTTTTTGTGGAGAACCAGCAGGTGGACCAGATGGTGGTACATACGAATATAGTGGAGGTACATGGACTACAGGCAATACATACCCAGTACCTGCAAGAAACAACTTTGGTGGTGGTCCTACAGGTAATGGACTTTCAGTCGGTGGTTTTAGGGAAGATGGTACTGGATATATAGATGATGGTTATATTTTTACGAGGGCAATTAGCACATGAAGTATTGGGAAATAGAAAATATAAATGCCAACACATTTGTAGGCAATGAAATAAAAAGATTTGATGTAAAAAGTTATGGCAACGTTATTGTTACTAATGACAAATGGGCAACAGGTAACTGGTCTACAAGAATAGGTGCAACTGAAAAAACAAAAGCAGAAGCACAAGCTATTTTAGATGACAGAAGAACTACAGTTATAGCAAACTGGGATAATACTGTAAATGTGATGACCCTAGAGGGAGAAACAGTTGAAGTTGGCACAAGAAATATAAATACACAACCAGAAAGGGTGGTATTACCATGAATGAATTTCCAGCACTAAATAACGAAAACGCAAAAAAAATGGAAGCATTGCGTGAAGAAGTTCAAGATTCTTATATAAAACAACAAGTGTACAGAACAGAAGCACAAATGCGTTACTCTGTTTTAAATGACAATAGCTTTCCTACAAGAGCAGGGAAGTATTGGCAATGTGTAAGAGAACAAGCAAGTATGTATGAAAACTTAGCATGGTTATCTTTTGATTATAGAAAAGAAAAGATTACTTTAGAACAAACAAAAGAAATATTAGAAAATACAACAGATAAATATGAAAAACAATTTTTGCAACTAGAAATAGAAAAATTAGAGTGGCAATTGCGTAACCATGAAAGAGTTGGTAATGACAGGGTGAGAGAAATAGAAGCATGGTCCAAACTTAAAAAAGAACTAGATGATGGTAGCTTTGATACTAAAAATGTAGAAACAGATAAACTAGAAGATATGTATAAATCATTGCTAGCAAGAGCAGAAGTCTTAAATCCACATCATGGTCCAAGTGAAATATTGAATGTACATGGACCACTAGATACAATAAAGAAAAATATAGATATGACTATGCTAGATGCAGAGCATTTAAAAAAGAGTCTTAATGGAGTTACGGAGAAGCAATGACTACACAAAACAATGAAATTGTAATAACAGAATCAGCAATGAAAAAAGTATTATCTAACGATGAAACTTTAAGATTAAAATGCATGGTAGAAACTTTACATGATCAAGTAATTGAATTACAAAAACAACTAAGCAACTGCAATGGTAGTTGCAAAAAGGAGAAAAAAAATGCCAAGGGGTAAAGGAACATATGGGTCTAAAGTAGGTAGACCAGCAAAGAAAAAAAAGATGGGTATGGGTATGAAAAATGGAATGAAAAAAAGGAAAAGATAATGTTTAGATTATTAAAACCAATATTACCATTTGTACCTCAACCATATAGAAATATGGTTAATTTTTTTATAGGCGCAATATCAAATTTATCTGGTGCAAGGTTAAAAGCTGTGTCAGAAATTTTTATTCATGCTGTTGCTGACGGAAAAATTAGTGCAACTGAATGGAACAAGCTGGGTGGACCAAATGGTTTAGGAATAGTAGGGGGTAGTAATGGCTCCACGAAAAAGTAAAAAAGGTTTATACGCAAATATTCACGCTAAAAGAAAAAGAATAAAAGCTGGGTCTGGCGAAAAAATGCGTAAAGTAGGTGCCAAAGGTGCGCCTACAGCTAAAGCATTTAAACGATCTAAAAAGACAGCAAAAAAAAGGTAATTATGGTTAAAAAAGCACATCAAAACCCTAAGGGTGGACTTAACAAAGCAGGTAGAGCGCATTTTAAAGCTAAAGGTCAAAACTTAAAAGCGCCTGTAAAAAGCGGAGACAATCCTAGAAGAGCATCATTCTTAGCAAGAATGGCTGGAGTAAAAGGACCGATGATGAAGAATGGTAAACCAACTAGAAAAAACTTAGCTTTAAAAGCTTGGGGTGCAACTAGCGTAGCTGATGCTAGAAAAAAAGCAGCGGCAATAACAAAACGTAATAAAGCTAAAAAGGCAAAAACATGATGGGAAAATTAAGACCACAAATATTTTTAGCTATAGTAGTCTTAGGTATACTAGCGGCTATTGGTGCATTGAAAGGTGTGCCTGAACTAGCAACTGCTACCATAGGTGGTATTATAGCATTAGGAATGAAAGTTCTTGAAAACGAATAAAAGTAAAACAAAGACGAGATTAATTGCGTCTACAACTTTGCTTGGCTTATGTTTAGCAAGTATAATTGTAATAGGAGAAGTGTATTCTAAATGAAAAAAATTATTAAATCTATAATTAAAATACCTGTAAATATTGTAAAAGGTGTAGGTAAATTAATTAAAACAATAGTTAATTTTGCATTTGAAATTGTAAAAGCTTTTGTAAGAATGATAATTTTTATTATTAAATCCCCGTTGTTATTAGCTATACAAATATACAATAAAGGTATATTAATACGTGATTGGGTAATGGCTAAAGTAGATTACCTGGATAGCGAAAGCAAGAAATGGCACAGATTTTTTCAAACCTTAGCATTACCATATAATGCGCTTCTTAAATTAGGATTTAGTCCACAAATGGCTATGAGCTTTTTAGCTGTTGGTTCAACAGTTGGTACTGGTGTAGTAGTAAACGAAACTATATTAGCAGAAAGATCGTTTAGTAATCGAGATGCAGGTGTATATCTTGCACCATCTAATATGCCTAACTCAGAATTAGAAGAACAATTGCAAGAAGAAGTTACAACTAACACCCTTAGAGTTTTACTTAATGATACTCCAGTAGAAACTATTGATATATCAAATGTAAACGTAGGAACATCTTACGTATCTAATGGGCAACCATCAGCTTTGCCTTCTGGTAAAACAGAGGCAATACTAATTGATGGTAACAACACACGAATTGAAATAGGTAAACTTACGTTTAATCGTAACAGTTGTAAAACTTTAAATTTAGAAAATATAAATGCAAATAAAGTAACACTTACTAATAACCAAGCTGATGGATTATCTGTATATCAAACAGCTTCATCTACTATACCTAACTTACGAGTATCAGGTGGTTACTATATGGCAGACCTATTACAGACAGAAGGTGGTTTATATGACCGAATACACATTAGTCCATTAGACAGCATTACTTCTTCTAAAGTCTATGTAAACGAATTAAAGTTAGAAAATATTGTTTCTAGTGGTGGTACTTGTGATTTAAAGAAGTTAGACATTGGTGAATTAGAAATTACGTTTAATAGAATAGGTGGAGATAATTCTTTAGTATCTAAGGCTCTTACAGTATCAAGTACAGTTACATCAGCAAATTGGGTAGTAGATGGCAATATTGAAGTTTTAATGGGTGAGGTTGCACGGAAACCTAACTAATCCGCTGACGCTACATTAATCACTATTGTAATATATATATATATGTATACGTGCAATTACGTGCGTTCTAAAAATTCTGGGATATTCTAAAAAGTAGTTACAAAAACTGTCCTGTTTAAGTTTGGAATCATTCTAAATATTTCCCAACATGGAATGTAGTGTCCCGCCTAGAGAGAACAACTTAACTAAGCGGAACAACAAACAAGTCAAGGGAATCACGAAACTACGCTCGCGCGTAAGAGAAAGGATTTCCTTAGTTAAATTATATGTTTAGGTCTTTGCCTGTGTCAACGGGAGCGTCTCTAGAATCCATCCACACTCGTGCGATTCTATTAAAGGTATCTAAATCCATAGAAACAATATGTTTAAGGTTTCTCTTGCCCTCTTGCTTGTGCGATTGACAAACTATAGGTAACTTACCCCTATTAGCCTCTGATGCCATCCTAGCCTGTTCTAGAGCCTTCAGCGTGCGACTAGACACAACCTTTCCATACTTAACTTCTATTGCAAAGTAAGGATGTTGTATATCAGGCACATTGCCTGAGTGTCTGCCTGTTACAGGTATGCGTTCTACTGTTGCGTTAGTCGGTCGCGCGATTAGCTTGTCTGCCCAATCACGCTCTATCTGTTTCCATTGTTTACTTTGTGCCATCTCTCAACTCCAATAATCTTGGTCTCACATCTTCGCCCTCTATGGCTATGAAATTGCCTCTGAAAGCGTCTGTAAGTCTGCTTACAACGGGTACGCCAACAATCTTGTTGAGTTCATCAATGGAATGGTTGGTCGTAACGAATGTACGCAGTTCGTGGTTTCTGTATCTGTAGTCTATTATCTCGTGAAAGATTGATGTTGTCCAATCAGTCGTGTACTCCCTACCCAAATCGTCTAAGACGAGATTTCTTGCGCTCTTGTAAGTATTTACCTCTTGGTTTAGGTTGCCAGCTTTCATGCTGGATTGTAAGTTTCTGATCAGATCACTCGCTTGTGCGAATAACACCGCTTGGTGATGTCGATTTATCACCATCCAGGCAGATGCCAACGCTAAATGAGTCTTACCGACTCCTGTTGTTCCATAAAGTGTTATAAACGGCTCGTTCCTCTGTTCTGCCCAATCAGAGCATGCCTTAAGAACGTAGTCTCCATTCTCAATCAAGCTTGTATCGTAGTCGCTATATCTTTTTTCATCATAGCTCTGCAAGTTTGAGGCTCTGATAAGTATCTCACGTGAGTTTTTCTTCATGCAAACGCATTGTGCATACTTGCCAAAGTCAGGATGATCAATGTGAAAGTTCCAAGCTACCCAACCTAGTCCTTCGCATTTGCAAACCCCGCGAGCGATATACTCTTTCGCGAGGTCTGCTAGTCGTTTAGTAACGTGTCCGTTATCGGAGTTTTGATTTTCTTTGTTTTTCTGCGAGTTCTCTTGTCCGCTCATCGATCGTTGTGCTGACCTCTGTTGCGCGACCTTTTGAAACTCGTCTTTCAGATTTTCCATAATAGTTCTCTTTTGCTTTCTCTAGCCAATTTCTAAAGGCTAGTTTCGGTTTTTTTGATTTCTTGCCTTCCCACCAGAGTGAATATTTCTTTGCCTCTGCTATCAAGTCAACTCCAACGTAATCTGTTTCTATGTCGGTTATGTACTCTTGAATTTTAGGATGTGAAACATTCTCTACTAATGTGCCATCATTGTCAATTAATGATAACCACTTTGGTGCTGTCGCTGTAGTTTCTACTTTACGTTTCTTAATATCTATATCTTTAGATATAGATATGGACGGCGCAGCGGAATGCACCCCCAAAACGCAACCTGTTGCACTACATTCTTTTGGATTTTCAAGTAATAACTTGAACCCATCTGTTTTCAATCTCTTAACTTTTGACTTCACTCGTGTGAGGTAGCCAAGTTTTTCTAGATTTTTGACATGATACTGAGCCATTCTCTGTTTCATGCCACACTTTTCAGCTATGAATCTCGTGCTTGGAAAACAACAACCGCACTCTCTTGCGTGGTCCGCAAGTGCGAGAAGTACAATTTTTTGACTGGACGCGATATCTCTCTGTTCCCACGCCCATGTTATTGCTTTCAGGCTCACTCTATCCGCCTAACCCAAACTTCTTTCTCTTTGAGAATAGTTTGATACCTGACCTTTTGTCCTGCTTTTCGGCGCCTACTCGCGTCATTGATTATGCCGTGTTGCTTTCTTCGTGCCTCTTCCTTACCATCTGCGGGGATAGCAATTGTCATCCCCACAGACATATCTCGCACGCTAGTGAGAAAGTCTTGCCGACCAACTCTCTTAGCATACTCCGAAGTAAACTCCTTTGTACTTAATTTTCTTACCTC
>VMHT01091105.1_pt1 | contig 17041 bp, 26 predicted proteins | sample 4693611 | NCBI WGS metagenome assembly VMHT01 (sample SAMN12280063, study PRJNA550983) | marine metagenome | isolation source: seawater sampled from same location over 5 years 0.02-0.2 micron viral filtrate | place: USA: collected off the coast of southern California halfway between the port... ...
GGGTGTAAAGTGTTCTCTGATACTTTCTGCATAATAAGGATTATCGGGATCTGCATCACCTGCTTCATCAGGCCACCATTCTAATGAAAACTTCATGCCTCGGCCAAACATATCCTTCATTGATAGAATACGCTTTTCATACTCTTCTTTTTCAGGCTTAGTTCTACCATGTACTACGTCCATTACAAAGTTAAGTGTTACTGCGTTTGCTGTAAGACTTCCGCAACGTGCACCTACTTCATTTTTTAGATGGTCAATAAGAATACTTCCACTACACTTTGCTAGTTCATCACTAAGTTCTTCTGGGACTTCTAAATCTATATAACTGTATACAAAGTCATAATGTGGCGCAGGACTGCCATGAAGTATATATTCGTCTCTTACTACGACACGTTTAAACCCATCAATACCGTGCCAAACAGTTTGTTCATCTGTTGCTTCGTCGGGCTGGCCAAATGTCTTTTCTAGGAACTGGCTGTAATCTGCTGATTCTGGGTGATCCCATTTACTATAGTTTGCTTCTCTAACAATTTCGTGCTCAGGCAGTGTATGTCCGCCTTCCATGATTGCTTGGTATAGTGTTTGTTTTCTCTGTGTCATATTAATGCTCTCAACAAGTGCTTCGACTCTAATACAGGCTTCTAAAATATAACAATCATCTGCGCCTAACTCTATTAGTTTGTCTAATATTTCATCTGCACGTTGTAGTTGTTCTACAATCTTTTGTGCCATAGTTTTGTGTGTATTTGGATCGTAACGTCCAAATAAATCAGTTATCATTGCCTTTTGGGTTTCATCATCTGCACTAGCAAAATTTGCTCTGAACTCACTAGCACTACGCATAGGCTTACCTAACACATTAAACTGAAGTGTAGGTACTGTAATTATATAAGCATGCTTGTCAAACCCTTGCATGTCTTTGCTGGCTGGCTGATAATAACTTGGTTGTCCGTCTTTACGAGGTTTGAATGAGAAGCGAGGATCTTCAGCCATGTCCTTGTCACTGACTGCAAACAACGCGATTGTGTTTTGGGGATCAAAGTTGTCTGTGATTTCAGTTGCTTGGTATGGATTTTTTACTTGAACAACACGGCTTGGATCAACACCTGTTAGTGCCATCATTGCTCGCTTCTCACCAAATGTGAATGGGGATTTCGGGGGATCTACCTTGTTAGAGGTAGCGATATAGACACGATCTTTTCCAAATCGTTTAACAAGAGTATCATAAACACTCTTATGACCTTTATGGAACGGGTGAAAACGACCCGGATAAATTACTACTGTATCCATTGTTAATCCCTAAAACACAGTGTATTTATGCTCTAAAGGTTTTCCAATAACCAAATGTAAACTGGGGTTGTAAAACGTAAGGTAGTTTTGCCATTCCAGGCAAGTTTAGTTGCGTCAAATCCTGTTGCTGATTGGCCTTGGGGATCTACAGGCTCATATTTAAACGCAGTAGAATCTGCCAATTGGAAAAAGTCTAATTCAATGTCTTCAAGTTTTATGCTTTTTATTTCCACACGTTTATCTTTGCTAATCTCACCATTAGGTCCAATTTGGATATCTTGCTTTGCATCTTTGTTATAATACTCAATAGTTAAGAAGTTTTCCGTGTTGTCCTCAATTCTAACATCAATCTCAACAACTGTGTCTTTTTCGCAAATTTCTCCAAACTGTGGAAATCCATTCAAGCCTATGTTCACAAATGGATGTTCACTTACAGCATCATGTGTGATAATTTTTAGGGCCACTTTAATATTAACTGTTTCCAATTTTAATTGCTCCCATGTCTGGTTGGAATCTATAGTATCCAACATGTGCTAGTGATATTGTAGTATCTGCCCAGATTTGACCACCCAGTTGTCGCCAACGACGACAAAAACTCCAGTCCTCAGTGAGATATCTACCTTGACTGTCTATTGTGCAATTAAAGAAATCGTATTGATTATTATTTTCTTCGTTGCTTAGTCCTATTGCATCTGTATACTTATGTGCACCTTGATCTATCATCGCTTCAAATACTACACGTTTAATCATCATAAAGCCAGTGCCCATTGTGCCGACTTCAACAAGATCACCTTCACGTTTACCATTGTCTAGTGTGTTTACAACCATCTTAGGAGGCAATGTCTTTTGTGGATAAATGCCACCTACAATGTCTTTATTGTGTGCTACAAGTTTTACAATATCCTCTGCACGAAACTGTATGTCAGCATCCACAAACATTAGGTGTGTTGCATCTCCTGTCAGGAACTTGGCTGCACAACTGTTACGAGCTCTGTTCACATTGCTTTCATTGCTCAGTGTGTCAATCTGAAAGTCCAAGTTGTTTTGCAGAGCCAGTATGGTCCATTGCAAGTAACTGCTGAAGCATACTTCAGTAATTTGTCCACCATAGCAAGGTGTCATAAAATGTATCTTAGGCATTGTATTCCAATCTGTTTAACAGGTTGTTAATTCTATGTACTTTTGGCATTAAAAAATTATTCTGATTGTGTTCAAGTATATCTGCAATTATAGTTTGTATGCGCAGGTGATGTTTATCACTTAGATTACAAAGATCATAACTAATCTTCAGTAGCATGCTCATACGCTCTTTGTGATCCGTTTCTTTATCATATTTTTCATTAATAACATCTTCAAATGTTTTATAGCCCAGGCTCTTTAATAGTTGTAAACTACCCGGGTTGCCTATAATAATAAAAGGTTGCATATTAAGTATAGGTTTAAAAGTCTTTTCGCTTAGTACACAGACATCATTATCAAATAATGTTTCCACTACAAAGTTAAAGTATGCGTTTTGATAAAAGTCGTGATTAATTAATTTGTGATTGTTGTGTTCATGATCTGATAGTTCATCACATCTAAACGGTATTTGCATTTCAAAACTTAGTACGTCCTGCTGTAGTGTGTCGTCATAGCCTTGCCATTGATCAAAATCATTTAGTCCAGCATTACTTGTATCATATTTGTATCCTGTGTAACTAAAATAACCATGTTTACTAACATCTAGATAATGCAGAAAACTTGCATATATTTTACGCCATGCTTTGTCTGCACGAATCAAACAAGTAAACTTTTTGTCACGCCGTTCTAAATTATGTTTCTTAACATAGTTGCCTTCAAGCACCTGCAGGTATCTATAGTAAAGTTCCATGTCAGGAAAATATACAAAAGGGTGTGTTTGTTTTAGTCTATAATTACCTGTTACAAAACGTATGCTATCACTGGTTATGTTGTGTTTTGCATACATCTTTTCCAGTCCTCTGTATATTTCTGGATCAGGATTATCTCCTTCAGTGTAATAGAACAGCACACGAAAATCGCCGTTTATAAATCTATTCTTACTATACTCATCCATTAGATCAATATAGTCTATATTTTCATCAAAGAAATTAATGTTTATAGGGTAGTATGCACTTGCTGTACCAGAGATGTAATCACTGACAAGTGTGCAGTTTTGCACTACACCATCCAGTCTACAATATTTTAAAAATGTGAAGTCAAGACTAAATGGCGGATTAACTGCAAGATCCCACCATGCTGATGTATTAGGTGCCAGCGTTTCATCTTTAATTAAGTTCGGTAGAAATCCGTGAGAATTTCTTCTATCGAACAACCATGTAATCATCGAATGTGGTCCTTATTGACCGGTTGCTTCTACTGTGAAATCTTCTATGTGTTTGCCTAACGAGTCGATAATTGCTTCTACTACACGCTCGTCTAAATCTTCTGCTAGTGTAAACTCAATGCTTTCACCGAGTTGTGTTTGGTAATATGTAGCATCCGCATCATCATCTTCCATACACACTGTTTCAGCAAAAATATTCACAGCAAGAGCAATTGTTTCCATTTGTTCTTCAGTTAAACTGTTTGCTGTAAAACGAATATAACTCATTAGTGCGCCATGTAAACATTGTTAACATTGCCGGCAGTAAAATCACTAACTGCAATGCGTATCCAAACAAAGTTACCTGTGAAATTGTTAAAGAAACTGTTAGTTATTGCTGTACTGCCATCACCAATAACAATGTTATCAATATCAACCCAGTCAGTGTTTGCAGGATCTTTTACAAGTGTGCCTTGTACTTTTAATGTGCCAACAAAACTACTTACACGAGTTTGTACTGTATGCACACCGTCGCTAAAACCATAGTAACCATCACCCTTAACTTTGTCGCTATTAAAAGAAGTACTACTTCCATCGTAGTTGCCTGCGCTAGTGCCAAAGGATGTTGTTACTAGTAATGTGGTGCTGGTTGTTGCTGGCATTTACTGTTCCTGAATAAGTTCTACTACTTTGCCTGGCCCTGCTAGTTCACCAATAACTGCTTCTAACTGTGCCATAATTTCTGCGTCAAGCGGCGGCTTTGCTTCTTGATTGTCTCGCAATAGTTCGCTTACTTTAATAACGAACATTTGTTCATTGAGTTTAGCCATCATATAACTCCTTGTTGTTATATTTATGCCAACTCTGCTTTAGGCTTGCGTCCACGCTTTTTGTATTCTTTAGACGAACCATCAGGTTTAATATTATATGCCTTAGCAAACCGTTCTGGTGTCATGCCTTCAATATCGTAGATAGCACCCGCAGGCATTTCTGGATACCAATACACATCTTTTTTAATGTAGATGTCTTTACCGCCCAGGCCTTTACTTTTAACATTTGCATATACAAGTGTATTTTCTGTTATAAGTTTTCGGTCTACTAAAGTTTTTAAAAGTCCATCGGTCATCATTTTATTCTGTTTCCCTAAGTTGATATTCAATGATTTTGTTTATATTTGACCCAAGTTTAAATTGTGCAAGTTGCAGTAGTTTATCATTAGTCACGTAGCCTAAACTTTCTCCGCACCATGTGCCCCACCGTCTTATTGTGTGTGCATTAGTTACTCTAATGTCATCTGGATATTGTTGTGCCCACACAGACCAGTCTGAAAACGTTTGCCAATCCATACGTTCGCCTAGTATTTGGAATTTAAATTTTCCATATGGAAGTCGCTTTTTTCTATAATGTATGTTGCGTTCAGTTATTGTGCCTGGGAAGTATCTAATTCCTGTTAAATCAAGCATTTCATCCAAAGTCTCATCTGCTTTGTTTTGTAACCGCACTACATATTCTACTATTTTTTGCATCCGTGTAATGTCAGAGGTGTAAAAGTTTAATGTACGACCTTCTACACGCACTCTGTCATCGTGCTTTTTTGCATAGCGTCTTATAGTACTGATGAAACTTGTACTGTGTTCACTGTCTACTTTCCACCCCCAATAATCAATAGTAGGAACACGCATCAATTGTGGAAATGTGTATTGGTACATATGTACACTAAGTCTATATAGATATTTTCTGTAAAACAGTCTATCATTCAGATATAACGGAAGGTTGTGCTGATTGCTCAGCGCCTCCAATCTGTTCAGTGCTTCCATCTTTGTACCTAAATTTAATTAATAAATTATTTTCTACATTCCTTATTTTAATTTTACAGCCATTTACATCTTTGTCAACCATTAATTGCTTTGCAATCGGCATGCGCAATAGTTTATCAATGGCGCGAGCCATTGGTCTTGCGCCCATTAGATCATCATATCCGTTGCTCACTAATAGATCTATACTAGGTTCATCCACACTAAGAGCAACATTTTTATCGCGTAGTTGTACCTGCAGTTCATTTACAAACTTCATACAAACTTTACGTTTTGCGAGTTCATTAAGACTTGCAAATTTACATGTTGCATCAATACGATTACGAAACTCTGGCGCAAAAAACTTTTTATATGCTTCATCTGTAGCACCTTCAACTTTGTCTCTACCAAATCCAATAGCATTTTTTTCACTCTCAGCGGCACCCAAGTTAGTAGTAAGAATTACAAAACAGTTTCTAGCATCTGCACGTTTGCCATTTGATCCTGTCACAAAGCCTTCGTCCATAAGTTGTAGTAATACGTTGCTTACATCTGGATGTGCTTTTTCGATTTCATCAAACAATATAACACTGTGTGGATTACGTTCAATATCTCGTATGAGTAATCCGCCACTAAGATTACTATCCTCATAGCCTACATATCCTGGAGGTGCACCGATAAAACGTGCAACAGTATGACGTTCTTGATATTCACTCATATCATAGCGTAACAATTGCATGGCATTTGCTTCTGCAAGTTGTTTTGCTAATTCAGTTTTACCTGTTCCTGTTGGCCCTGTGAAAACAAACACTCCTAAAGGTTTGTCACGCTGATTAAGTCCTGCTTTAGCCACCCATACTTTATCTAACACTGCGTCTACAGCGGCGTCTTGTCCATATACTTTGCTTTTTATTAGATCCTCAACTTTACTTGGATCAATTTTTGTTTCTTCGTTATCTAACTGTGCGATTGGAATCTTTGCATATTTGCTAATTTCTTCAAGTATATTTTGTTTGTTGATAATTGGTTTTTTAGTACCCAGTCTGCGCTGTTTAGCAGCCGCACTATCAATCATATCAAATGCTTTGTCAGGTAGTCTTTTATCCGTCAAATATCTAACACTCAAATCCACAGCATTGTTGATTGCTTCATGTGTAAATTTACAACCATGAAATTCCTCGTAGTATTTCGCACTGTTTGTGAGTATCTCTTTTGCAAGTGCAGGACTAGGTTCTGTAACTGTTATATGATAAAATCTTCGCATAAGAGCACGATCTTTTTCAAAACTACTGCTATATTCTTCCCATGTAGTACTAGCAATTACTTTTAGTTTTCCTCTGCCTAGATAGGGTTTTAGCATGTTAGCAAAGTCTGTGCCGCCACTGGCGCCGCCGCCTGCACCTTTTAGTGTGTGTGCTTCGTCAATAAACAGTATACATTTTTGTTTTGCAATCAGTGCGTCTAATACTTCTTTAACACGTTCTTCAAACTGTCCGCGATACTGTGTACCTGCAAGCATAGTGCCTACATCTAAGTTAAACACAGTGTAATCTTGTAAATATTCTGGTACTTGTTTGTTTACTATCTTTACAGCAAGTCCTTCTGCAACTGCTGTTTTGCCAACACCTGGATCACCTACCATAAGCACATTGCTTTTGTTACGTCTAGCAAATGTTTGTGTAATCTCATCTATAATATCGTCTCTGCCAATAACGGGATCTAGTTTTTCTTCTAGTGCTTGCCCAGTTAAATCTTCACAGTATTCGTTGATAACACCATCAATATACTGTTCGTGTTGTTGACTAATTTCATTTATTTTCCTATTGCGTTTTATATATTGCACAAACTCTTCTTTGTTAATATTGTATTTCATTAGGAAATAACTACTATGAGTATTGTTTTCACTCATGATGCTTAAAAACAAATCAAATAGTGTTAGTGTTTCTCTGCCACTAAACAATGTGCTTGTCAAGGCTCTATTAAACACTCTTTCTAAACTTTGTGTTTTGATGATTCCTGCACCATGACTAATACTTGCAAATGTATTAACCATATGACTTTCTAGATCTAACTTTAATTCATCAGTTTGAACACCAAAGTCATTTAGTGCTTTAGCAAAATCTGTTTGTAAAATTGCTAGTAAAAAATGCTCTGTACTGATATAAGCATGTCCATACTTTTCAGCAATCTTGCCAGCATTTTCTAAACATTTATCTACTTCTTTAGCAGTTTTCATTTGTCATCCCGTAATTTTTTGCATATATTCAATTGTTGTTCTGTTAAATTTTCAGGTATTTTTATTAACACCTGCACAAGCAAATCGCCTCTTGTGCCTTGTTTGTTGTGTATTCCATGTTTTGGTATTCGCAGTGTTGCACCATATTGTGTGCCAGCAGGCACGTTAAGATTTATCGTTTTATTTTCAATTGTGGTAATTTGCACTACTGTACCTATTATAGCATGCCAAACATTAACTGTCAAGTGCATTTTCAAGTTATCGCCTTCTCGGACAAATACTTCATGTTCACTGATGTTTATAGTAACTGTTAGATCGCCCGGTGGCAAGTTTGCATGTGTTTTATCACCTAATCCGCTGTACTTTATTTTTGTACCATTGTTAATACCACGTGGAATTTTTAGATTTACTAAGTGTCTTGTTCCATTGGTGTGCTTAATACTAACTGTTTTCTCCTGATCCGCTAGTATTTCTTCTAGTGTGCAGTCTATGCTAATGGCAAGGTTTTTGTTTTGTCTCGCTCTGTGATACTCACGTTTACTAGGATGAAATCCTGCACCTCCAAATACAGTAAACATATCATCAAAAACACTATCCATGTCGCCGGCGTTTATTTTAATGTTTTGTCTACGGCTGTTACGATGATCAAATGCAGCACGTTTATGCGGATCCTTGAGAACTTCATATGCTTCAGACACTGCATGAAAGGTATCAACATCTCCGCCGCTGTCGGGGTGATGTTGTTTTGCTTTGCTGCGATATGCTGTTTGTATATCTTTAGGACTACATGTAGGTTCGAGTCCTAGTACATCATAATAGTTCATAACTGTAATTATACTACACTAGGACTTTATTGTAAATTACTTTTTCTTACCGTCTGCGTATGCGTTGGCACCAAAGTATGCCGCAACTAATGCACTGATAGCAACAAAATAAGTAGGAGCAATATCTGCTATGATTTTACTTGTATTTTCATATCCTATCATACTAGTAATTAGTATTCCTGCAGGGTATAGTAACATACCTAGCAATGCAAACCAAGTCATTTTACGCATTGCATCACGTCTAGCATCTGCATCTTCTAGTTCTTTACGTTTGAATTCTAGATACATCATATGCTCTTCATTAGTAACAGTGCCATCGCCGTTAGTATCTGCAGGATGAAAACCTGCTTTTTTTATTTCTTCCTCAGCCATTTGAAAAATCTCCTCAGTGTGTACAATATTTATAAATACTTACTATAATCCCCCCATATAACTAAAGAGGTACACACAATGACAGACATTACTGGGTGTTCCGGTATCATTGAAAATTTTGTAGACTATAACACTATTACCGAATGGAAAAATATCTTCGATAAACATTTTGAAACACAGGAACTTCATCAAACTAAAGAAGTGGCAGTGTTAAAAAATAATATGCCGGATGAAAAATTTGGCGAGTACTTAGGAAAAACAAAAGGTATAGATACAAAACACAAAGGATATTTGTGGTTTAAACGTGTTATTTTAGACCCTATTCAAGAACATTTTAACAGTGAATTTCACTTAATGTATGCACATTTTGCTAATAGTGAAAAACCATTGAACATACATCAAGATTATTATCCTGAAAGAATACCGGAAGGCATGAGCCATTATGCAAGCATGCTAATTCCTTATACTGTTGAACATGATCCGGAAAAATGTTTCAATGCTGCCACAGTGCTTTTTAACGAAAATAGCACAATGACACAGCAAGAATATGATCAATATGCAAGCCATAATAATCCTATATGCATGCAGGAGTTTGGTTTAGATAAAGTATACACATGGAGAACAGGAGATTTAATTTGGTGGGATGCAGTAAGATGGCACGGAAGTAATAACTTTCCTTTGACTTGCAAAAACAAACAAAGTTTGGTAATTCATACATATGCATGATAAATTGCTTAGAGGCTTACCGCCTTTGACAGATAGTAAACTTCAAACCATTGCGCAACGTAGTTTAAAAAGTATCAATTTGCAAACTGATAGTTGGAGCGATGCTAGTTACGAAAGTTTTTCAAAACTTGCAGTGCAATCTATTATAGCACACAAATACAACACCATTAATGGATTAACCAGTTATCCAAACGTAGACATTATACAGGGTAATCAACATTATATAGATAGTTTACTAATTGAGTATGGAGTGCAAGGCGTACAAACATTTGAACATGATTATGGGTACTATCGCAAAGTAACTCCAAATATTCAATATGCTAAGACAGGAAGTTTAGCGTCTGATAAACCGTTAATAATTGCAGCGCCTATGCCTGGATATATGAACTTACATCCGCAGTGGGAACAAATACTAGACGAGTGTGATCAAAAAAATATTGATGTACACATTGACGGTGCTTGGTGGTGTTGCAGTCATAGTTTGACAATTGATCTTGAACGTGAATGTATTAAAAGTTTTAGCGTAAGTCTTAGCAAGGCACTAGACATGGGATGGAATAGAGTGGCTATTAGATGGCGCAAACAAAACGCCATGGACAATGCACATTTAATGTATGATGCAAAAATGATAAGTCATGCAAGCGTAGAAATTGCTAGATATCATTTACAAGAATTAAGTGTTGATTATTTTATAGATACTTACCTAGACAAATACAATCAGTGTGTGCGAGAACTAAAACTTCGTCCAGGTAAAGTAATACATGCGGCAAGTAGTCTTGACAGAAAAACCATATATGGACTTAAGAATCTTCTAACTTCTTAATTCTTTCTTCTAATTCGTCAATCTTTGATGTTATTTTAGGATACTTTACACGCCACGCATTAGGGTCATTTTGGAACCAAGTCCAACCCCAGCGTATTGCAAGATATTCTAGTGTGGCGTCAAATTTACTTACAGCCCATGTTGCCATTCTAGTATCTTTAAACCAGAACAAAAATGCCGCGCCAAAAAGTGACCCTGCTATTGCTGTGTAAATCCAGAGGCGATCACTCGCCATGCTTTGTATCATTTCCCACATTTTGTCTTTTCCTCCAGTTCATCCTTTGAACAGAATCTTCATTGTCTACTACTGGTTCCAGTGTTGTATTTAACAATGTAGGAGTACAAAGCCAATTAATTACTCCGTGCTTTGGCCCAAATACATTGTTTAAATTTTTTTTAAAATTTTCGCTATGGTACGTTGCAACTGGAAACCAATAGATGTAGTAGTCTTTTGATTTTAGGTAATCAAATGTTTTAGCATAAGTTTCTGTATCTTGCATTTCAACGAGTAAGGTTGGGCGATATGTATCTATTGTGTTTGTGGCACCTTGCAGACATGCCAACTCCATGCCTTCTGCATCTATCTTAATAAAGTCTGCAGGCAGTTCTAAACTGTCTAAAGTGTTTATTTTAATTCTGTCTCCTCTACAAAGTGCAGTTTTACCAAAATTGAAGTCTGTATCAGTACTGCCTTTGCAGTTACTAATTGCTAGATTCATGGGTGTTACATTTTTTCTATCTTTAGTATTTTTTACCAGTAAACTAAAATTTGTTCTATCAGGCTCAATTGCTATTACATGCCCTACAGTTTCACATACTCCTAGTGTATGTGTTCCTATATTAGCACCTATGTCAACTACACAACTATCCTTGTTAGTAAAATACTGCATGTATATAACTTCCACATGAGTATATTCTCCATAAAGTTCTAAACTGCGTCCAATTGTAGGATCTTCTTGATAGTAGTACATGTTTCCATAACGAGTCTTAGTCTGTTGTGGATTGGGGTTGTAACTCATCTGGCTTCATAGCCTCTTCGTAATAGATAATTATTTCTTTTTGTTGGTTGATAAATCGACGAAGTTCAGAAACGTTTAGTGCTAGGTTTTCGTAATCTTTGACGCTTAGTGCAACAAAAGCCAAGTCGCCATTCTCTGCCTTAAAGTCCTTAATAAACTTTTCAAGGTTTGCTTCATTGACTACATATACTCTTGTGTCAACTAAATCAATTGGTTTTGGTCGTGTCGCTATCGGTACTGTTGTTTTCACCGTCTGCGTCACTACTTTGATCTCCGGCTCCGGCTGGAACCGACTGCAACCACTTAGGAAGAGGACGGCTACTGCCATCAGTACTGCCGGTCTCACCCATGATTTCACGCCATAGTTTTGCTGTTGCGCCATTCATACGTCCTTCTAAATTTGCTGCATCTCGCAGAGCATCGCCTAATAGATCTAACTGCCGTAGTTTTTTTCGTAGGTTATCTCCGTATGCCTCTGCTTCTTGCAACTGTGTTTGTAAGTTTTTTTGTAGTTCAGCGTTCTGTTCTGCTTGCGCTCTAAGTGTATCTATACTTGCTTCGCTTGTTTCGATTGCCACTTCTAGTTTAGCATTATTATCTCGCAGTGTTGCTATTTCTGCTTGTGTAGTATCGTAGTAATACTTGGCACCGTAACCAACAATACCAAGTAGGCCTACAAGTGCAATAATAGCATATAGTTTAATCATTTACTCAGATTTCCAAATAGTCCATGCGCCATAAGCAATTGCACATCCTGCCGCAATTTTAGCAAGTGGTGCCATAAACAGTACCATTAGTCCAATTGCTACTAGCATACAACCGTCCCAGGTTGTACGTTCTTTTCTACGTGAATCAATCCATTTTTTTAACATAATATTCTCCTAAAGTCCATTTAACATACTAGTTGGTATATCTTTTGGTGGTGGTTGGCATACAACACATCTACACATATCGCATGCTTTATAGGAATAGTCACCACCGTCTTGATATGATTTATTTTCTAGCCAAAGTGCTTGTTTACAATGACTAGGATGACCACAGTTTTGACAACTTGTTGGTTTATAGTTTATTTGACTCAAAGGTTAACTCCAAGTTTTGTTTTTTAGATCATACTTAGTGCAAGTTCTGTTGTCTCATCAACACGACGAGTCCATCCTCTGCCAAATGTTTCAAATGTGCTTAAACTTTCATAGTATTCTTGTCTTGCTTGTTGGAAATTTTTTATAGCACCTTCGACACCAACTTCTTCAACATAGTTACCTAATGCTCTTAATGTGTTTGGCCCAATGCCTCCATCAGCAACAGTACCAATCATTGTTTGTAAATATTTTGCACTGCGACCTGTTCCTGCATTGACACCAAAGTCGAATACGCACAAGTCTAGACCTGCTGGAATATCGTCACACTTCATTCTATCCCAATAATTCTTTCTGTAGATAGGAGCAACATCCTCAACTAACAGATCCTTCATGTCTTTTGTGCCGCCCCATTCTTCATAAACACGCTTGGTTACTCCCAAGTTAGTCTCGCCTCCTGGATCCTTAGGATGATTTACATATCCACCTTCATGATGTAAGATTGTATCTAAACACTTGTCATAATTTTCTTGAGCCATTATCTTTCCTTTTGTTGATAGGCTTTAAACTCTTGCAAGTCACCTTTATTACGTGGCACTCTTGCTGTATTTAAAATACTTTCCATTGCGGCTGCAGCAAGTTTGCCGTCTCTATATTTCTTAGGACTTAGTGGAATATTACTAAGCGTGTCCAAAGTTAGAGGTTGTGCCGGATTCTTTTTAGTGTCAGGTCTCTCATAATAGACCATACGCCAATCTTCCACATCTGTTAAGTTTTTAATATCATTAATCATACTCATAAATTTTTGAGGGTAACTATTACGGCGTTCTGCTTCTACAAAAACAATATACCGACCTTCGCTGATCTCACCTGCGCTAGTCTCTGCATCAATTACCCAGTCATAGCCCATTTCAATAAAGTTCTCTAGGTCCTGCGCAGGCTGCTTGCCAAACACTTTAAATGTAGCAACAATTATTGCATCATCCTTGCCCATCTTTGGCTTGTACTCATCAAAGTGTACAGTGTCTTCAATGCGACCTTCAAGGTCCTGTGGATCAAGCGCCATCCTGCTGTTCCTCATCTGTCTTTGTATTCATTAGTTCGCTCTGGTCTAGTCCCTCTTCGTAGGCATCATCAATCTCTTGTAGATCAACTTCACTGCCTTCAATTTCCATATAACCATCCCGGAATTCTTTAATAAGTTCGATCGGAAGTTTTACAGATACTAACCAAACTGGATCTTCTCTGAGTTTAGCCTTTTTAGTTCCTGGACGAAAATCACCATAGTCTTCAACTTTTACAGGAGTCTTTAGTGATGCTTGCTCGTATGTTACCACAGCATTGTAGCCCAGCAGACGCTTTGCGCCATCTGGATCAGGCATTGCTTTTTTGGGCCACATAAATGTTGCTTCTACCCAATGCTTTTTACGGATAGGACCTTCTACCAGTTCGCCCTTTTTCCAATTCTTGAAAGCATACATGTCCAAACTATCAAGCACACGCTCAATGTCCATCATTGTTTCGAGACTGCTCTCACTCATGTAGATCTGTTTTGTATTTTTGATGATGTCAACAATATCCATTACACTATCCTATCGTATAACATATTTATCCATTCTTCGTGTGCTGACTCCTGAGGATGAGTTGTGTAAAACTGTTGATTTGTACGTTTTGCCCAGTTATACATACCTTCATCATATGCAAACCAGTGTATACTTTCTTTTAGTGTTCGTAAAGTTATGTCCAATTCAACATTGCATTCAAATAGGCTGTTGTCAACATACATAAAACTGTAGGGAATATCCTTGTTGCTGAGGTAATTTTGAAGCATGACTATTTCACACCAACTAGTATATAGTTCCCAATATTCACTGTCTGCTATTTGGTCAACATACATTCTTGCAAACTTGCTCATTCCTCGTTGTTCTGCATTAGCCCTATTGGCTTTCTGATGGACTAATATATCTTTATCCATGGTATGAAAATGATCAGCAAAGTTTTCGTCGTTGTAGGTCCATGGATTAATACTGTACCACGGGCTATCTTTATGTCCTGTGTCGTATGTAAAGCGGAACTCATAACGATTAGGAAAACTCCACATTACTGCTACAAACAAATCTTCTTCTTGATATTTGTGTACAGCATTCATCACTGTGCGTCTAATTGCACTGTTACTGTTTCCTCCTTTTGCTGTTGCACAATGATTCCAACCGGCACGGTTTGCAAGTAGTGTGGGCCAAGCGTGTTCTGGACTAGGGAGTTCGTTGCCTGCAGTGAAACTATCACCGCCGCTGATTAGTACTGTCATAAAATTATTTATCCATTATATGCGTACTTTACTAATATATTATACTATAACTCTGTAGATAGCATCGTAAGTAATATTAGAAAGGGAGGCATTTGGTCTTCATGATATCAAGTAACATTCCTATGCTTCTCTATAATCCAAGGAGATAGCATATACAATGGCTAGAAAACAACGCAAAGCAAAAGCTCAGCGACGTCAAACACACGCTGAATATATCGAATCAAACGTACACTACCTACCTCAAGCACAAAAACAAAAACAAGTTCTTATACAAGGACGCAATCCTAATCAACAAGAGTATATTCAAAAACTCTTAGATCCACAACAAACTATTATTTTCGCAACAGGACCTGCAGGCACTGGTAAAACAATGCTGGCTGTACTAGCGGCTGTAAAAGCACTCAAGGATCAAAGGATTGATAGAATTATTGTGACCAGACCAGCAGTGGGCGTTGATGATGAGCGTCATGGTTTTTTACCAGGAAGTTTAGAGGAGAAGATGGAGCCGTGGACAAAGCCTATATTTGATGTCGTTCGCGAATACTACAATGCAAAGCAAATACAAACCATGATTGCAGAGGGGGTAATTGAAATAAGCCCGTTAGCATTCATGCGGGGTCGAACTTTTAAAAACGCCTTTGTCATTGCAGACGAAATGCAAAACGCTACACCAGGTCAAATGAAAATGTTGCTAACACGCATAGGCGATGATAGTCGCATGGCAATAACAGGAGATATTGCACAAACAGATAGGCAAGAACATGAAAACGGACTAATGGATTTCCAAAAATTATACGCACAGTATAGTTCTAGCAAATACATTAGTGTATGTGCCTTTGATCATGCAGATATCGAAAGGCATCCTGCAGTTGCGGAGGTATTAAACATTTACGGTGATAAATAACTAGTTATAACAATTAATGAAAAATCTCCGGAGATTTAACAATGGATTACAAAATTTTAATACAAGCAGTGCAACAGGAAGCAGGAAGTGAAGATGCTAAACTTAGCATTTCCTATGGTGGAGCAACTGTAGCAAATGAAGTAGCGATTTCTTCAACAGATAGTTCTAGTCCAACAAATGTTGTTTTTGAAGTCACCGGAGCGCCAGCAAGCGGTGACAGTGCTAGTGTTGATTTAATATGCACATTAGACAATGACTACTATGTAGATAGTGATACAGATAGAAGAATCATTATGCAAGCGGTATATTACACAGACAAAGCCGATGGCACAAACTACAAACATTGGGGTTCGACAACAGGCCTATGGGATACTATTTCTACATTTAATAGTACAACTATGATGCTAAGTCAATTTGAAGCAGTTTCGGGCAATGATCAACCAGATGATTTTTTAGCAGGTCAATATGTAACATTATACGCAGATCCAGTTACTGTGACTGTAAAACTTCCTCTAACTAGTGGATCATCTGGAGATTATCCTTCATCTGAAGAAAATCCTAGATAATAAAAATAAAATATAAAAAGAGCCGGAAGGCTCTTTTTTAATGACTAGAATTTGGCAGAGGATGTAGGAGTCGAACCCACGCTTGCAGGGTTGGAGCCTGCCGTGCTACCGTAACACTTATCCCCTATTGGCGATTCCGGGAAGACTCGAACTCCCGACCCATTGCTTAGAAGGCAATTGCTCTATCCAACTGAGCTACGGAACCTTAAACTGTTGTGTTGCGCTTGCCAAGCCTGCGTAGTTTACGCAAACGTCTAAACTTTCTTAGAGCACAGTCAAACAGTGTATCTTTAATCTTACGACGCTTTGCTCTTGCTGCTTCGCTTTTTGCAATACGATCTGATTTTTTATTCATGTTCTCCACCTGGATCGTTTGGATCTAGTTCTACTTTTTTACCGTTGATCCACATATGTCCTCTGGTGCGACTTACAGAATGATAACCATCCGAGCGCAAGTTAAAAAGTGATGGATTGTTTTTTGCTACAGCAAATGTTCCGACTGTGATTGCAATTGCCGCAAGCACAATAATGTGTGCAACAGCAGTAATACCAAACATCCACATACTACCGAAATAACTACTAAACACAATACACCACATCCAGGCTAATACCTGCATGACCATATGGCGTGTGTTTAGGTCTGGTATGTTGCGCAGTGGATTCATATTATGATCCATTACTGCATTCCAACCATTTACAATAAATGTTCTCACCGGATAAACTCCTTTTTCATATGTAACTTTTAGTGGATAGTGAGCATCCACTATGTCTTTAAACTCTA
>VMHT01161264.1_pt1 | contig 17040 bp, 29 predicted proteins | sample 4693611 | NCBI WGS metagenome assembly VMHT01 (sample SAMN12280063, study PRJNA550983) | marine metagenome | isolation source: seawater sampled from same location over 5 years 0.02-0.2 micron viral filtrate | place: USA: collected off the coast of southern California halfway between the port... ...
AATACTGCTTTTATCACATAGGGTAGGGATATCAGTATAATAAGGGATAGTATTGCTAATAATATTGTATATTTTCTCATAATTACCATCTTTCTAGTAAGTTTAAATCTTCTAATAACGTCTTATCACTCTCAGATAAGGAAAAAGCCCATTCATCTGAAACCTCAACTAAAGGAGTACCCATCTCTAAATCAGGCAAACCTATCGTAGTACAAGGATATACTGTATTATCCTCTATATCTATAAGAGAACCAACCGATTTTAAATTTACTAAGTTCATATTGTTTAATTTTTAATCATTTACATAGTAAATATACGAAAAATATTCCACATATCCTAATTTATTTCCATTTATTTTGCATAATTCTCACATCTCCCTCGTGCTGAGATACGAATATGACAAGAATCCCTCCTTTTGTATAGACACTCCCACCCACAACCACCCTAAAGATACAACTTTTTTTCCATATATCCAAATAAAAACCATGACAATATGTCGTATTTGAACGATTTGCGGTATAGACAACGTTATTGCGGTTTTCTTGCAAATAATGCAATTTGTTTACAATTGTGAACACCCTATACACATGACACTATGTCATATCAATATAGAAAAACCCAAGCATGAAAAAAATATCGCCAAGAGACACGTTCGCTTGAGGCTCCCAAGAATACCAATAGACTATTCACCCATGTGTCATATAAGGAAAATGTGTAACAATGCATTATCCCATAGAGTGTATTGTGAAACCCCTTAAGGGGAAGTAGGGATACGGAGAAGGTTATAGGGTTGATTTTAAGGTAGATAGGAGTTAATATCTCTTGGGGTGTTATATTCGGGTACGATATCAATCCAAAGTTCCTTAAAAGGGTTGAGAACCTCCTACTCTCTCAGCTCTCTCAGTAGGGGAACTATTCAGTTGTCAGCTCACGCATTTAGACATTAAAAAACCCCTACTATTAGTAAGGGTATCATCGTGGGTACTCTATGTACTATCGCGTGTTCTATCGAGGGTAATTCTCTTCTATATCTTCTTTAACCTTTTGTGCATCCTTCTCTTCTTGTCTATGTAGTGCCTCTCTCCTTAGTGTATCCCTATCCTCGTATTGTGGGGAATCGATATGCGATAAGTTGAGTTCTTCTTTAAGTGAGTCAATACGTTGTTTAGATACACCTCTTGATTGTAGTTCTGTGAATACTATGAGTAGGAACATCTGAAGGGATAGTTGATTTATATCTTGGTTGAGTTTCCATAGGGATATTCCTATTACTATATACCCTATTAGTCTCCATTGGATTATTTTCTTTATTATTCTTTTTACCGAAGATTCCTTGGGTTGTTTATTCTTTCTTCCTCTTGTTGAAATAAGTACTTTGAATTTGTTATCTTGTATGTCTTTAACTCTACTCATTTAATCTCGTCCTCTATCTACTATCTTATCTACCTCTTTATCGTATTCCAAATCTATTAAGTGAGTATTACCCAAATTTACGTCTATTGGATAATCTATCCCATTACACTTTACACATACATAGTACGGTCCATCTGTTGGTTTATAATATTCCATCTCTATGTTACATTTTTTACAAATCATATATAATAAATACTATCAAAAAAATTAAGTCAACGACTTCGAGGGCCCTCGAACGACAAACGAACGAAAGGGGGGAGTAGGGGTACTATAAATAAAATGAGATTACAAATCTATATACTACAATTTGAAGAATTATCCAAACTGCCACTATCCACAATAAGTACATTAGTTCCCTCATGTTCTTTGACGGGCCCTCTACGTTATTACGAAGTTAAATTTATATCTATCCATTCTCCATTCATATAGAGTTGGTGTCTGTTTCCTTTATATCGTCTATACTCATCGATATATTTCCACTCGTGTTCTTTCAATGTATTATCCATCGTTTTGTTTATTCAAAGAAGTATAAATCTCTGAGAGTTTCGTTTGATTTGTAGTAGATAGAGTTATTACTGCGAGGATGGTAATTACTTATACTACTAATATTGTGTTCTTTGGTATCGTTTGGTTCGTTCCACTCCTCATTATAATAAATCATATTAGTTTCCTCTACCTGTTTTACGAATACCCCTATTAGAACCTTTTCCTTTTGAATTGGTTTTTACCTGTGATTTTGAATTCTTATTGTTTTGTTTATCGTGTTTGTTTCCAAAAAATTTACTTCCCATAATAATTTCCTTTAATCTTCAATTGTTATACCTGGTTTCTTTGTCTTAGGGATTGAATCAATCCAACTATCTTCATAATCGGTCTCATCCCAAACGTCATCATCGTATCTCATATTACGATTTTTTCCAATTTTTAACTTTTTCAAGTTTTTTTGTTAATGCCTCTACAAGGTCTTTGTTACCCCCACCTGGTTTCTCTGCCTCTTTTGATAAGGTATTCTCAAGTAAACCGATGATTTCTAATTGTCTTTTTTTGCTCATATTTTCTTTATTAAATTCAAGAGGATGGTATATCCTATCTATTACTTCTTTAATTACTACACATTCTTCATATCTTTCAACCTCTTCCATTTCATTAAGTAAATCAATAAGAGAGGCCTCTGGTATTAATCCTTTGATTGTCCTTCTTCGAATTGTTCCCTTTTCATAACAATCTAACATCCAACTCAATGACCGAATTCTAATTTCTTTCATGTATTGTTTATTTGTTAGTTTGTTATTCCAATAAAATTCTTCTGGTGTCATTAGATTAATTTATAATCAAAATACTGTGAATGCGTTTGTTCAAGTTTTTTAATGGTTTGGTGGTTATGTTTTAGGATTTCTTGCATATCCTTTCTTATAGATATTAACTTATCCAAGGAATATGCACTAATTTCTTTTACAATGTTTATTATTTTATCTGTTCTTTTATTTATATCTTCCTCTTCATCATATGATTCATCCCACCACTTATCGAATGTTTTGAATCCAAGTTCATGTAATTTTTTTATAGAATGAGGTGATGAATACAGAATGAATGGTTTTCCTAATGTCAAATACTTTGTAGTTTTCTCACTAAAAAATATAGTATCTGAACCGTACTCTGATTCTGTTATAATTGATATGAATGCACTATCTTCATAAGTTTTCATTACATCATAATTACTACTAGCACCTTTAAAATTTTCTATGTGGTGGGCAATTACTTCTCCACCTTCAATTGATTTTGGTTTAAGTTTTGGATTGTACCCTTTATAATCAATATCTCCATTAGGGTTGAATGAATAAAAACAGTTTTTAAGCAAATCATTATTCATCATCTTTTCCATTAATAATACTCGTTCTATCTTAGGTACTCGATTCAAATAAATAAAATGTTTTAATATTGGATAATCTACAAGTTTATACTCATGGTGGTCTAACCAATGTTGACTCATAAAAAACAAAACTGATTTTACAAATTTATCTTCTTTTAGATTATTAGATACTATTTTAATTGAATCCCCAAACTTTTCTAATATATCATATAAAGAATAAGAATATTTTGCAATCCCATTTTCGATTGGTCTTGTTGTTTTATTTAAATTATTCCCTTCAGTTATATCATATATCTCAAATTTATATCCCTTATCGAAGTAATCTTTAAATGAATTAAAATATTTGTACAATATAGTGTTTTCTAATATACTACTATTCATTGATTTTTCAAGCATATCTTTAGTATCGCCAAACATATTGATAATGATAAGTTTTTCATCATCAAATATAGTGGGTTTAATTTTAGATATTCTTTTTACTCTCATATTACACTTGGTTTAGGAACTATAAATCTCCTATCAACAAATGATAAAAATCCATATCTTCCATAATCTGTTCTTGGTGGTTCAACTCTATGTTCTCTTGCAATATGGTCATACTCAATCATTGCAACATTTCCAAATTTTGGATAAACTTTATGTTTATCATTATCAATACAAAGATATCCACCATCTGTTTCATCATAAGAGTGTTTGTTAAGATAGAGTAAAATAGAACATTGTTTTATTGGGTCTGGTAAATCCCCACTCCACACATCCTCGTGTGAGGATATCACACAATCGTTTCCATACCAAGTAAATTCAAATGTAATTTTATCTGATAATAGTTTTTTATTATAAACCTCATCAATTATTTTTTCAAAGATTTTATAGACAGATGGTTTGACTTGTTCTGGTAATCCCATATTATAAAACCAACATTGCTCAAATGTTCTGTGTGGTTTGTTTATTCTATTTCTAAATTCTTGTGCAAGGTCAAATGATTTAAAAATAACAGTCAATTTTGTTAATCTACCATTCTCTCTCTCATCATAACCTAACATTTCAATTTGATAACCATTTGTATCACCTAAAAGTTCATGTATATTTGATAAGTTATCATAGGATTCTAAAAATGATGTTCTAACTATTTTTAAATCTTCTTGATATTTTTCTGGTCCTTCTTCTATAATATCTGATAATTCATTATAGAGATTTTCATCAACATCTTTAATATTGAATTGAATAAAACCATATTCTTTTAATTTTTTCTTATCTATCATAACAATGGTTTTTTAAATTTATCTATTTCAATATCTAATAAGTTAAAAGAATCATGTGCATTATTAATTGAAAGATTATACATTACTTTTTGATTATTAATCACTACTGGCATCATTTCTGCATAAACTTCTCTACATTTTTGGATACTCCAACTACTAATTTCTAATACTAGATTTTGAAGTTTTTTCATTCTTTTCTTATTATCTACCTCATCATCATAACTTTCATCCCACCACTTATCAAATGTTTTGAATCCTATTTTTTTTATATTAGCAAGATATCTTGGTGTTGATACAATGATAAATGGATGACCAGTCAACAAACATTTATTTAATTTTTCGGTTGGAAATACGACTTTCTCATCCCAAAAGGCCTCGTAAACAATACTACAAAAAGTTTTTTGATAATATGAACCAGGTTCTACTAACATCTCTGCCGTAATTGATTCTTTATCATCAAGAGATACCATATAATCGTTTGTCCAATGGGATTGTTCATCAAATTTATATTCTGAATTATAACTAAACAAAGTTTTTTTAAGTACTCCACTTTCTTGTAAAAAATTGTGAAAATCTTCTCTATATTTTTTATATCCTCTATACAATGATAAAAAGTGATAATCAAATGGTCTTGGTTTTATACTTGTTGCATGATGCATACTTTTACCTAACCAAAAAGAAATCGGTTCAAATTTAATATCGTATTTAAACTGTGGATTTAATCCATTACCCCTCCAAACCAATTTTTTACTCATACGATGTTTTTTAAAGTATTTTATTACTGCTTGTATATGTTCTTTAGCATACATGGCATCTATCTTAACTGATGAAAATGCCTCACCCCAATCAGTAAATAAAATCCATTTATCAACTTGATGTTTTCTTTCTTGAATTAATTTATCACAAATCTCCGACCATTTTTTTCTATCTATATAATATAAATCATAAAAACTTAGGTTAAAAAAATCGGGCAGTGTTATACACGAAAAACAAAATTCACGATTTTCATTCGGCCATTTGAATGAGAACTCGTAACCCTCATCAGTAATTATACTCGTACTATCTACTCTGATAAATCCCAACTTATTTCCCAATCTTTAAATTCTGATGCAATACAATCCACTTTGTAATCTTTTCTACCACCATCTAATTCTTGTATTTTATTTTTGGCAGTATTTCTGATTCCATTTAATCCATGAGTAAGTAGTAATTCATTTCCTTGATTATCACCACTTCTTGCATTATCTTCATTGTACCAAATATGAGTATTCATTTGAGAAAGTACAATTACTGCTCTTATGAATTCACCATCTATTTTACCCTTTTCTTTCAGAATTTCATTAATATCATGTACAATATCTGAAATTTCTTTAGAATATTCCTCTTTATGTTGTGGAATCTTTACTTCTTTTAATTGAACGATTGATAATCTATCAATCAATTCTCCTAATGTTGGTAAGTATTTTCTCATTTATATATCTTTTGTTTTGTTAAATCTTCATATGCCCAACTACCACCAACTGTTTTGTTTTGTAGTTGTACTCTTTCACTTTGTAGAACCATCATTCCTCTATGAGCATCCTCAGGTGTCATATACATATGCCAACCTACACAACTAAATTCATCATCTTTGTATAATTTTCTCTTATCTCTGCCATCATAAATCATAGGTCTTGCCCATTTCTCAAATTCATCATCGTTGGTTAGAATCATTCCACCTTTACCAATGTTTACAATTTTCTTTGCGTGGAAAGAAAGAATCATATAAGAATCTTTAAACTCATTATACATTCCTTGATGAAATGCAGTTGCTGCATCTACTATATTTGTATCTCCCAATTCATACATCCCATCCCAATGTTTATCTACAAACTTTGGTTTGTTTCCACTTAGGATAATTTGATTTGGTACTGATACATAAGTTCTTGAAGGTATTTCAATCTCTTTCTTTTTGATTTTAAGGTAGTGTAAAAGTAATCTAATTGCATTTGAATTAGAATCACAAGCGATTGCGTGTTTAGAACCAGCATATTGTTTTATCGTATCTTCAAATATATCTACCCAATCCCATGGGTCATTTATTTCTACATTCATATTTCTATTTCTTTAACTTCACAACTAGTATCATAAAAATTTTGTGAACATTCTTTTTTATTGATTTGGTTATATTCTCTATTTAACCTTTGATTTATTTTCAATACTTTAATCATTTCCATGTACATATCTTCTAATTCAAGTAAGGATTTGTTTGATAACTCTAATATTACCTCTTTTATTTTATTTAATCGTTTTATATCATCTGATTCATCATCATATGATTCATCCCACCACTTATCGAATGTTTTGAATCCAAGTTCTTTTAATTTTTTTAAATATCCAGGTGTTCCAACTAAAATGAATGGTTGACCTGCTGCTATACATTTTTCTACTTTTTCTGTTATAAATGTAACATTAAGATAATCTTTAGTACTTACTTTATCAAAAAACGTTTCAGTAACAACTGAGCAAAATGATTTTTCATGTTCATCTAAAGTTTTATATTCATATCTTTGAAAAAGTGGTTTTTGAGTACTTTCAAAGGTTTCAAATTCAGTTATATCTTCTGAATATAAGTTTTTACAATATGGGTGAGAATTATCCCAAGGTTTAAAAGTGAAATATGTTTTATGAAATAAATTATTATCATAAAAAAATCTATACATTTCCTCTCGATGGGGTCTTTCGTGGTAATTTAAACACAAAAAATGTTTACCAAATTTTCTTCTACCCACCTTTCGTTCTCCTTCTGCATTGATTCCTAGAAAATATGGTTTTGAAATATAAGATATAGAATCAGGTACAAAATTTTCTGCTATGTTATTATCTAAAAAGATAACTTGTTTATTACATTCATTTTCTAACAGTTCTAATAATCCATTATCTTGAAATATTTTGAAATTTATTATTTCATGAAATGCATCAAAATATAAAGTATCATATGGTAATTTATTTAAATGTTCAATTAATTTAGAAAGTTTAGATTTATCTTTATATATTGAACATCTAAAATCAGTAAATGATTGACCATCTATATGTAATGTAGATAATAAAGGAATATTATTTTGTAATTTTAATTTCATATTTCACCAACTATATTTCCATCCCATTCTTCTTCATTAAGTTTGTGATGATTATATTCATTTGATTTATATATACTTCTATGTGGTGGGTCATCCTTATTTATATCACTTGTAGAGATGTAATAAAAAAATCTAATACAAGTTCTACCAATATTTTCAGGACTCTTTACTTTACCAACTGAATGAACAGGTCCTTCTTTAACATTTTCTGAAATAATAAATCTGTTAAACTTTGGTTTAATTGATTCAACTATTTTTGCTGATGAATCTAATTCAGGATTAGCAGTCCAAGTAATATTCTCACCACCCCACTCATCTTTCCAATCTGGTGTAAGATAAAGTATTGAAGTTAGTTTTCTATGTAATCTCAATCTATCATTCCAATTGAAATCATAATGTGGTCCAAGTTCTGCTCCATTTCTCATTATAGAGAATCCTGCCCCAACTAAATGTGGGTCTGGTAGTAATCCTACGATTCCAGTCATTTGTTCCAAATCATATAACATCTCACCACTATGCATTAAATCATAGGTAATCTTATGTGCAGTTGGACAATGAATTAAATCATTAAACTCTTCCATACGAGAACCTGCACGAGTAAATACAGTCCATCCACCCTTTGGTGCCGATTCACATTCTTCATGTAATTTCAAACAAGTTTCTCTATCTAAGAAGTTATCTATTTTTACACGAGCAAACCCCTCCTCTTTTGTTCGATTCCATTCTTCTTTTTTATTTATCATATTATTTCAAGAATTTTTGGTCTGATTACTTTTCTGTAAAAGTTTTTATGTCCTTTTTTACTTGGATGAAAATCATCAGAACTTAGAACTGCCTCTTTTTCTCCTAAATCAAATTTATTAAATTCATTTATTCCACCAAACATTTCAAAACTCCACCAATTATTAGAATCATAAATGTAATCTATAATTTTTTTATGTTCTTTATAAACTTTATCATCAATCTGTTGCCATCCCCAAAAAAATAAATGAGGAATTTTTTTATTTTCTAAGAAATCTTTAAGAAAGGCAATCTTCAATAAGGATGATTTATAATAAGAACTTTCTAATTTAGAGTATTTATCAGATACAAAATTATTTTTATCTTTATTGTAAATATCATCTACATTAGAATAATATTCTGAAACATCTTCATTTGGATTATTGTGAATCTTTTTTAATACTTCATCTAAATTTCCACCCACACTTCTACTGATTGCTGAAAATTGTACTATTACAAAATCATACTCAAAATCACTTTGAATTAGTTCATCCACAACTGTCTGTGTTATTAATCCTTGTCCATAACTTCCTCTTGCAACGTTTTTAACTTCTACTAATTTTGAACCTTTTAATTGTTCAGACCATATATGATACTGATTAATCCCACCGGCACTAAAAGAACATCCTCCTATTAATATCTTTTTCATATGGTTGAAACTCCTCGTTTTTGTACTACTATTGTTGCATTATCATTAGCAAATTTAATTGAATCTACTATATTGTATTCTTCTAAATATTTTACTACAAATGATGCCATCCAAGTATCACCTGCCCCACTTAAATCTCTAACCTCAACTGTATTATCAACTGAATATCGTTTGTTATTAAACATACAACCTCGTTCTGACATTGTTATGATTAGATTATCTTTCCATTCATCATATTCTGCTCCATGTTCCATACATCTTTCCCATTCAACTTCATTCATTTTAATGAAAGTGTATCCTTTAAAGTTTTCTAAATCAATAGTTTTTTTTGTATCAATAAAAGATAATTTAGAATATTCACCAATTTTTTGAATATCTTTGTTAGTTAGATATCCTTTATCATAATCTGCAACTATTACTGCATCGTATGAATCAAAATCAACTTTACGATAATCAAATGAATTAGAAACTTTATCATTACCATCTACTCTGAGTAACATTTGGTTTGATTTAGTTTCTACATATCTTGTTTTTATGATTTGTTCAGTATTGGTGATTAGTTCAGTTTTTCTAACTCCTAATGCTCTGAGATTATCAACAACATTTCCAGCCATACCTTGATTGGTTATGGTTCGTGATGGATTGAATACAGGTATTGGTGCTTCTGGACATAATCTATCACAATTACCATATACAAATATATCAGTACAACTATCTCCTATAACTAAAATTTTCATAATAATTTTTTCTTTTCAATTGCAGATATTAAAGATTGTGCTATTGCTCTGTGGGTTTTTGTGGTTGGATGGTGGTTTCTGAAAAGTTCTGGTAATTTAATTGTTGGACAAGTATAATCAGAGCCTTCTATTGTTTTAATATATTCAAACAAATTTGTCCTACCACTAATTTTAACTTTAAATTTATTTAATCGCAGTTGTAAACTTAATGGTAGTTTTTTTTCCATATGGGCATCATAATCATTCCAAGTACCTATTATTAAAACTGGTGCCATATTATCATTAATCGCCTCTATTTTTTCTACTAAGACTTTATATGACTCTTCATAGTGATATAACCACCACTTATCAGAATCTTCATCAAAGTGTTTAATTACATCTTTTATTTGTTCTACAGTCCACATACTACACTTCGATTCTGCATCTTTAAAAATAAAATCGGGTAAGTCATCAATAGGAGTATCTTTATCAAATGTCATCCACATTGGGGCAACTACCTGCAGGAATTCTTCAATATTTTTATCATTGGTATGAGGAACTCCATTATAAGTTCCATGATAATAATTATGTGCTAAATCTCTCGTGCAATGGGTCATTTGAAAGACTATCAAATCTATTTTTGATTTTTTGTTTACAAAATTAAATAGAGAATCAATATTTACTTGATTTGCACCACCATTATATTCCTTAACATACCCAATTGCATTAAAATGTTTTGATACAAGGGTTGGGAATCTATATTTAGTTCTATGTTCAATGGAATCTACATTAGATGCTATATCATGGAAGTGTGCATGATTATAACCCATATATTGGTGTGTGCCTTTATCTAACGTAACATCACCACTTTTGAGTAATTTTAAATAATTCTCGTTTTCTAGTTCTATTGATTCTCCCCAAGTGAAGGAATCTCCACTAAAAATAATTTTCTTCATTGATTTTTCCTTGTAACTTTTTTATTTTTGAACACATTTCGTACTCTTCTTCTTGAAGTGCCCATTTCATGATTTTGTTAAGAGTATCATCTACGGCATTAAAAGTAACAAAAAAATCAAAGGCTTTCATTTTACCTCGAATTTGTGCTTCTACTCTTGCAGCATGTTTTTCTTCAATTTTATCTTCAATAACTTCTTCAGATACTTTAAATAATACTGGCATGAGTACTGCTTTACCTTCACCACTTTGAAACCATTCTTGTGGGTCTGTATCTCCAATATATGCAGTAAATACTGTTTCTTCCATTATAGTTTTACCTCAAGTACTACTGATGCAACGTTTTCTTCTTTTATTATTTCTGGTTTAATTGATACTATTTTAAAATCTGTACCATAATATTGTATAGTTCCTCCTACATTTAAACAAGGTCCTCCTTCAAAATCAAACATTGTTTGATTACCGTTATCATCTTGTGAACCTCTTGAGAATAAAGATTCTCCCATTACTCGAATTCGTGTAGAATCAATCTTTTCAATCACCCTCTCTACACCATATCGGTTTTTTACTATTTCCATAACTAAATGAATTTTTCTGTTCTTGTTCTAAAATATATTTCTATTAACCCCTTATTTTGGAGTCCATATTGTTTGTAGTATAAATCAATATATCTTCTAACACCTTCTATGTGTTCTATTTTTTCTATTGAATCGATAACTTTAAAAAGTTTTCTTGCTACCATTTCTTTAAATCTATTCATATTATTATAAATATTTTATTTTAAAAAAGTGATGATATTGAGGTGAAAGTGTAATCTTCTTTTATTCTATTATAAATCATTTCTGCCAGATTTTTATTTGCAATATATCCACCATGACCATCATTTATTTGTCCATTAGTTTCATCTGTGATTGTTAAATTATTTTTATCAATATAAGAGTATAATTCAGCACCATTACCTTCATAATCAACTTGTTTTTTTGAATGTATCGTACCTTCAATATATTGCATATAGGTCTCATACATAAATGAATTATTAACTATGATATAATTTATTTTTTGTTGTTCTAAAAAACTTAAAAAACCCACCACCATTCTTGAAAGTTCTTTAGTCCTTTCTGTATAATTCATTGTGAGTTTATTAAAGTTTTCAAAAAGTTCTGTATTTTTATTTATCGCATCCATCAACTTTGGATTCTTAGGGTCTACAAAATAGGTGTTTGCAATACCATGTGTATCACAGTAATATTCTAAAGAATCATCCCACAATACAATGTGGTCTGTATCTTCATGTCCTTTAACTCTCCAAGTGTAATTTGTTATCACATAATCATTAATAGTATTACAATAATATTCTTTTCTACCTAATGATGGAAATTCAAATAAAAATAATGTTTTATCTAATCTATTTTTATCTCGCTGTGATATAATATCTTCATGTGCTAATCTAATTACTCGCTCTATTCCATAACCACTTTTACCTTGATTTATTACAGATAATTTAGATAGATTTCTTAACTGACCTGGCCATGAGAAATTGTATTGAGTTCTTTCTTCAGATGGTGCAAACTTTTTATAAAACTTATTTAAGATATCTCCATTATATGAATCAAATTCAAATCCACCTCCTTGTGTAAAAGAACTACCATATGTATATATCCTTGATATTTTTTTCATAACAATACCTTTTCGCTTATCCTTTTATAAATATCTCTAGCCAGAGTTTTATGTCCCTTAGAACCCATATGCCACCCATCTTTACTTCTTTCGTATTTATTAAGATATTCATGTGTAAAATCAATATCTATTGTTTTCAGATTAGTTATATCGTAATAGTATTGATATTCATTTGAAACCAAAAAATTATATGGTTCAATTCCTTTTTCTTTAAGATATAAATTTACCTGATTTACAATTATTTTATTATCGAATGTTTCATTATATTCAGTATGAAAGTATTTATACCAATTTAAACTATGTTTATTTTTAGACCATACATTTATTAAAGGGGCCTCATTTTTCTCATCTATAAAAAAGTGGTATCTATCTGCATATGTCCATAGTATGATAACTACATCATCTTTGTTAAAATCAGTCTGAATTACATTATGTTGTATCTTTCTATTACTACAACCAGCAATACCCTTATTAACAAGTGGTTTATCTAATAATTTAGATAATTTTACTGGCCATGATTCTTCATTTGGATTATCTAATCCTTCTCCAAATGTATGACTACAACCAAATGTGATTAATCTACTCAAATTTTGATTCCTCTAATTTGAAGTTCTGATTTAGTGTAAGTTAAACCCATTTGTTTTTTATACCACCAATACATATCTTCAGTAGTTCCTTTTCCTCTTTGTTTTTCTAAACACTTATCCCAAAGGTCTTTACCAAATTCAGAAGTTAATTGGTTTTTCAATTCCATCAATCTCGTTTGTTCCTCTTCTAATCCCTTTTCCATTAATTTTTGAGATGCAATTCTTCTCATCTTTGCATATTCATGTGCTTCAACTTCTTTTTCTGGTCCATCTTGTTGTAGAGATGTTTTCATGAAATCATCATACTTTTTATGATAATTATTTTCTTCATCTACTGATTCCAATAAGTACGGTGAATATTCGAAATCACCGTTTTGGATTCTAAGTAAAAGAGGTTCTTTTGATTTTAAAGGTCTTTTTCTGTATTTACCTTTTGTGTACCATCTGAAAGGATTGTATGCCATAGTTTTATGTTTTAATATTTCTTATAATATACGAAAAATAATTGAAATATACAAGTTTTTTATATAATTTTTGAATTTATAAGTTTCCAACCTTTATTGATTAAAAATTTAAAGTAATTAAACATATTTGATTTAAAGTTATCTGGATTAGATACCCATAAAGATACTGCATCATCTCCATATTCATGTCCTTTAGTACTTCCCCATTTTTCTTTTTCATTAGTTGGATGTGGTGGTACAAATGTTTCAATATTATGTTTTTGTAACTGAAAAGAAAAATTCATGTCCTCACCATAGTTAAATGGAATCTTTTCTACATTCCAAAAATACTGTAACCATTCCTTTTTAAAAAACCAATTATGGACAACATAATCAACTTTTTTTAATTCTTTGTTTGGATTTGGCCAACCAATTCTTGTGTAATTATTTTCATAACTTTTATTAGAATTAAAAAGATATCCACAAGTCCCATACAATCCTTCGTTTGTTTCAAAACATTCTAATACATTTTTTAAATAATCTTTACCAGGTATAGTATCATCATCTAAAACCCAAACGAAATCATTTTTAGATTTCTTTGCTAGTTTAAATCTTTCCCAAACACCTTTGTTATCAGTTGTATTATCACAAATTAAAACCTCATTGACATTAACTGATTGATTGACTACACTTTCTAGTTGTTCGGAAAATAAATGTTCTCTTTTATATTTTGTAAGTATTGCAGTTACCATTAATATTCTCCAAAAAATTTCTGATTAAAATGTTCTCTGAAGTTTTGGAATCCAATTGCTGCGTTTTCTTCCCATGTATCTACATTACCATCATCAGATACCCATTTGTATGATTCAAACGATACACCATATTTCTTACAAACATATGCAAGTGAATAACATTCCATCTCCACAATATCACATCCAGCAACCATTTCTAAGTACTTCTCTGCGTAATCAGTACGAGTATTATCATATATCTGGTCTGTTGTAAAACATTTTATTCCACTATCTGAAAGTTTTAATTCACAGTTTGGCGTTTCTGGTGTACATCCATATTCTGCAAAAGGTCTTACATCTATGTTATTATAAACTGTTCCAACTTTTATCACCTCACCTACCTTATGTTTTTGTAAGTTACCACAAGAACCAAAGTTTACAACTAAATCTGGTTTCTCGTTTAGAATGATTTCTGTTAAATTCATCGCGGAGTTTATTTTACCAATACCTGTTTGGAAAATTGGCACACCATTTATATCCTTCAACCCACCATGTTCTAATGGTGTAGCTGATACTAATATTATTTTACCCATTGATTATATCACTTATTTGTTTTGCTAATTCTCTGAACCACTCTTTATCATGTCCTTTTGTTGTTTCTGCAGCAGTTCCGATTCGGATACCACTTGTTTCTACAAAACTTCTTGGGTCTTTAGGTATTCCATTCTTATTAACAGTAATACCATTCTCTTCTAACTTATCTGCTATCACTCTTCCACTATGGTTTTTATTTGATAAATCAATTAAAATTAAATGTGAATCAGTTCCTTCTGTTAATATAGGTATATTATTATCTCTGAATACATCACACATATGGTTTGCGTTTTCTTTAACTTTAATACAATACTCCTTAAACTCTGGTGTGTTTGCTTCTATAAAACATTGTGCTTTTGCAGCAATTATATGCATTAAAGGTCCACCTTGTGTACCTGGAAATATTCCTCCATTTATTTTCTTTGTATAATCTGAATTATTCCAAATAATAATTCCACCCCTCGGTCCTCTAAGAGTTTTATGTGTTGTTGAGGTTACTACATCAGCGTACTCAATTGGATTAGGATATTGTCCTCCAGCAATAAGACCTGAATAGTGAGCCATATCTACTAATAGTAATGCTCCAACTTCATCAGCTATTTCTCTAAACTTCTTCCAATCGATTACTCTTGAATATGCACTAGCTCCTGCAATAATCATTTTTGGTGATAATACTTTTGCTCGGTTTCTAATCACATCATAATCTAAATAACCATTCTCATCTACTCCATATGAATAAGCGTTATAAATTTTACCTGATATATTGGGTTTACTTCCATGTGATAGATGTCCACCACTAGCTAAATCCATTCCAAGGATTGTATCACCTGGTTTTAGGAATGCTTGAAATACTGCCGTATTTGCATTTGCACCACAATGTGGTTGTACATTGGCAAAGTTACAATTGTATAACTTTTTGAGTTCCTCTATTGCAAGATTCTCAATCTCATCCATATGTTCACACCCATTGTAATATCTTTTATTAGGATATCCTTCAGCATATTTGTTAGTGAAGATTGAACCAGCCAATTCCATAATAGCATCAGATGCGAAGTTCTCACTTGCAATTAATTCAATGGTATTGGATTGTCTATTCTTTTCTTTATCAAGTATTTCTTTTATTCTCTTATCCATATTTTATTAAACATTTTACATCATGTCCTTTGTTGATTCCTATATCAATCAGAGCCAATTTACCTAAAATTCTACAACCATTTTTTCTACATAATTTTTCTGCTGCAGACATTGTACCACCCGTTGCATAAACATCATCAACTATGATTATATTTGGGTTTGAAATATTATCTGCTGCCATTTCTAAAGTACCAGAACCATATTCTAAATCATATGTAACAGAGTATTTCTTTTTATTTGGTAGTTTTCCTGGTTTTCTAATCAACTTAACACCTCCACCAAATTCTTTGGCAAGTGCAGATGCGAAAATAAAACCTCTTGATTCTATACCAACCCAATAAGTAGGTACATCATGAAATACTGGTCTCATTATATCTTCCATAGCAATTCTTCCCATTTCATTAATAGCATAATCAAATACCATAGGGTTAAGTAGTAATGGTTGGATATCTCTATAAATAATTCCTTCTTTTGGAAAATCTAATATATTTTCGATATGTTCTTTAAAATCAACCATTCTTATGTAGACTCAAGTATTCCTCTATCTTTTCTGAAAATAGCATATCATAAACTTCCTTACCAACTTCACTTGGTTTTATGGTAATGGACTTAGATGCGTATCTTGTTGCTCCCATAATATCTGATTCGGAATACAATGGTTTTGTTAAATCAATTTCTCTATTTACATATTCTACAAACTCTTGTGATTCTAACCACTTTTGATATTGATATTCATCATCATTTCTAGCAGTCAACTCATCTAAGATATCCTCTTCAGTTATGTGAAGGTCTCCTAATAAATCTTTAGTTCTTCCCATTTTTTAAATTTTTCATTTGTGTTTCTGAAAGTATTCCTCTTTTCTTTGTTTTATCTCCCTTTGGTATGGAATACTTTTTTACCAAAGTTTCTAGCCAATCTTGTGTTTTACTCATTCTTTACTATGTTTATTGCTTTATCTACGTTGTCTAATGATGCTTGGATTTCAGTACCATCTGAATAGTTCAAATCCCATGAACCATCTTGTAACATCTCAAAATCTTCTTTGAGTGTTTCTAATATTTTAAGTAATTCTTTATTCATCTTTTTTAGGTTTAGGTTTTTCACATTTAC
>VMHT01117278.1_pt1 | contig 17035 bp, 23 predicted proteins | sample 4693611 | NCBI WGS metagenome assembly VMHT01 (sample SAMN12280063, study PRJNA550983) | marine metagenome | isolation source: seawater sampled from same location over 5 years 0.02-0.2 micron viral filtrate | place: USA: collected off the coast of southern California halfway between the port... ...
CAGCAGCTATGTGAGCAGTATCAATGCTGCCATTTACATAATGCTCACTATTGATGGATAAGTCTGCGATCTTGTCACCGTTGACAGCATCAGCGGCTATGTGAGCAGTATCAATGCTACCATTTATGTAATGCTCACTGTTAATAGATAGGTCTGCAATCTTGTCACCGTTTACCGCATCAGCAGCTATATGGGCAGTATCAATGCTGCCGTTTATGTAATGCTCACTGTTGATGGATAGGTCTGCAATCTTGTCGCCGTTTACAGCATCAGCAACAATCTCAGCAGTGTCCACTGTGTCATCGGAAAGCATCGCATTCGTGATTCCGTTATCTGGTATGGAAAAAACTTCGTCAGTTAAGTCCAACCCGCTACCCGCTGTGTAAATCGTGTCCTCATCAGGCAACGTAATGGCATTGCCATTGGAAATCGTCAGCGTCTGCCCATCAATGGATAACGTCTGCTGGTCTAGGTCTTCCGGTGTCACCCACGTCGAGTCGCCACGCAGGAATACTGTGCTGTCGGCTGTGCCGCTGCCCAGTCGGGCCGTCTCCATTATGCCACTAACGATTTCGGAAGTAGGATGGGTGTGGGCGGAAACGTCACCGCTGATAATGCGGCCACGAAGAACAGTACCGTCAAATGAAGCGGTATCGGTTGACGAAGCAGGCAGGACTTTACTCATTGCTTGATTGCTAACAGCTCACTATTGCGCTATAAGTGATACCGCATTACGGCCAAGTAGTCAAACATGACCTCGGAGAAATACGGACTCAAGTTCAGTCATCCTATGAATGATCTGGAGGTGGAGCTGTATGCTTTCCATCATAACCGCACACCAGCCTTAGGCGGGCTTGGGAGGTTTGAGCACTTCAGGCGAGCTGTTAATATCATCTGGCCTGAAATGATATGGAACGAGTGGCTGGAGAGGCAGACTGAATCCCTCTGTGAGAACCAATGGGTGAGCTGGACTGGGTGTGCTGCCAGCGGTAAAACTTTTGGCAGTGCTTTATACGCGCTGACGTGGTGGCTGGCTGACCCAATGAACAGCACCGTCATCCTCACGTCCACTACCGCTAAGATGATCCGTAAACGTGCTTGGTCTAACCTGACAATGCTGCACCGGACTGCGGAGGGTAGCCTTCCCGGCAATCTGGTTGATTCCAAAACCACCCTCCAAGCCAGTAAGGGCGACGATAAGAACGCAATATTCGCCGTGGCTGTGCTGGATGGGGCTACGTCTAAGGCTGTCGCCAATATTCAGGGCATTCATAGTGACCGTATTCTGGCTATTGTGGATGAAGCTACTGACACCCCTGAGGCTGCCTTTGAGGCCACTAGTAACTTAAGTAAAGGTTGCTCTGAATTTCAGTTCCTAGCCATAGGAAACCCGCAGTCCAAGCTCGATGAGCACGGCAGATTCTCTGAGCCAGAGGCTGGGTGGGAGACTGTGGGGGTGGATACTGAGGAGTGGAAGACGAATAGAGGTGTTTGCATCCGGTTTGACGGGATGAAGTCTCCCAACATGAAGGCCGGCAAAGCCAAGTATGAGTTCCTTATCACACCAGAACAGGTGTCACAGTCCGTAAAGTTTGAGGGTGAGTCCTCCCCAACCTTCTGGAAGTATGTGCGTGGTATGTGGTCGCCGGAAGGCGTCTGTCGCACGGTGCTCAGTGAGACTTTATGCGACAAGCACGACGTAAGGGGGCAGCACACCTTTATACAGAACTCAATTGTGCTAGGAGGGCTAGACCCTGCCTTCGGTGGGGACAGGTGTATCCTTCGGTTTGCTAGATATGGTGATCTGGAGTCAGGGCTGATGGGGGTGCAATTCGATGATATTGTTAATATCCAGCTCGATGCCTCATCAAACGAGCCAATCCACTACCAGATAGCAAATAAAGTGAGGGATGCCTGCCGCTCTAAGGGCTGCGAGCCGGCCAATCTGGCAATAGATGCAACTGGTGAAGGTGGTGGTTTATGCGATATTATCACTAAGGAATGGAGCAATCAGATTAGGCGTATTGAATTTGGGGGTAAAGCCAGTGACCTGCCTGTCTCGCAGGAGGATGGACGGCTGAGTCATGAAGCCTACTCTAACCGTGTTACAGAGCTGTGGTTCTCGGTAAGGGAGTGGGTTATCCACGGGCAGGTAAAGGGAATGGAGAGAGACACCATCATCGAGTTCTGCTCACGCCTGTTCGATGACTCCAAGCGAAAGATAGTGCTGGAACGTAAGGTGGACATGAAAGCTCGCACTGCCCAGTCGCCTGACTTGGCTGACGCTGCCGCTCTGGTTATCGAGACAGCACGACAACTTGGCACGGGCCGCTTGAATATGAAGCAGGAAACTGATACAAAGTGGGAGAGTACGGTGAAGCAGTTTGACTCCCTGTACAGCGAAGAATCACTTTATGCTGACGTGGCGCAATAAGACTAGGACCCCTTTCGGGGGGTGGCGTTATCTCGTGCCGGAAACGGATGTGCTAATAACTGGGCCACACTGGGGTGCCCTGCTGGCTAATGTGGCGGCACACCTACAGGCCAACACTCTCCCGTATGACCCCAACTTGGAGCGCAGGATTGAGCTGTTCATGTGTAAGGAGGTTCCAGATGGTTGCAGTGATATACCAGACTCACAGGTGAAGGCTAAGAAGATGACGGTTGGCGATGTGCTCCGGTTTACTGCGATGATCGGAGCTGATATGCTAAATGGCCGTGAGCGAGTGGATAAAGAGGAAGCTAACAGGCGGGCAGGTATATGTGTGGGGTGCCCGGACAACGTAGACCCTGAAGGCTGCTCGACCTGCAACCGTGGCCGAATGGAGAAGTTAATCGAAAAGCTGACAGGAGCAATCGCCACGAAGCGCGATGCCCAACTGAAGTCCTGCCGCCATTGCGGTTGTATCAATAAGGCTCAGGTCTGGTTCCCCCTCGACCTGCTGCAGAAATTCACAAACACTGAAGTCAATGAGGCTTTGCCAACCAACTGCTGGAAAAAGAAATGAGCACACCTAGTTCACAAATCAACCTGAAGAACCTCTCTGATGGAGGGCAGCCACCCGAGTCCCGTCTTAATGATGCAGAGGAGGTGGCGGATATTGTCAAGCAACTGGTCAACGCAGACGAGAGGCGCTCCCACGTGCGCTCGAAGCTGAAGGGGCTGGTAGATGGTAACAGTCCATATAGCTCTGGAGACTTGAAGAAGGCAGGGCAGAGCTATCGCACCAACGTCAACTTCCGTGAGTCAGAGAACTTCCTGTCGATGGGGCTGTCGGCCTTCTACGATGTGTTCAGTGAGGCGCCCACCTATGCAAATGTCCGCATCAACGCTGACGATGCTAATGAGTCAGAGGTGTATAGCCGGATCATCACTGAGGAGTTTGATCGGCTTCAGAAGCAGGATGATAACTTTGATTACCTGATCCAGTTATCCCAGCACGAGATGGTGCTGTACGGGTATGGCCCAATGATATTTGAGGATAATCTGGACTGGAGATGTAAGGCAGTCAGGGCAGCAGATATACTGGTTCCTGAAGGCACTAAGTCGAACGTCAATGACTGGACTATCTGTGCGGTGCGAACCCGCTACCACGTGCATGAGCTTTACAGTTTCATTCGCAATGAGGAAGCAGCATCTGCCGCCGGCTGGGATGTCGCTTCCTCTAAGAAGTCCATCATGAAGGCTGCCCCCGATACGCAGGGAAGTAATCAGTTAAATTGGGAATTTCACCAGCAGCAGTTACGAAACAACGACCTGTCGTACTCCAACCGCAGCGACATCGTGACTGCTGCGCACGTCTTTTACCGGGAGTTCCCTACGGATGAAATGCCGGAAGGAGGCATCTCTCATTGCATTGTTGATGAGCGCGGGGTGGATAGTGAGAAGTTCTTGTTTAGGCGTGTGCGCCGATATAAGAGCTGGAATGAGGCGATCCACTGCTTATTCTATGATAAGGGCGACGGCAGCTTCCATTCCGTGAAGGGGATGGGGGTTAAGATGTACGGAGCTATGGAGATTAAAAACCGATTGCGCTGTGCTCTGGTTGATGCGGCCTTTACTCGCGCCCAGATCATGCTGCAGCCCACTACGCCTGATGCGCTTAACAAGTCCTCGCTTGTTCAGTTGGGGCCAATTGCAGTGCTGCCGCCGAACTATAACGTGGTGCAGCAGAACGTAACAGGTGCTCTGGACTCGACCATGAGCGTTGCCACTGATCTGGAGGGTCTGCTACAAGCTAACCTGTCCCAGTATAGGCAGCGGCTAGAGAAGCAGGGCAACCCACGGACAGCCACTGAAGTTGAGGCTATTGTGGGGCAACAAGCCACGCTTGGTAAGACACAGCTTAACCGTTATTACGAGCAACTGGATGCCCTCTTCGCAGAGCGTTACCGCAGGGCAACCAGTGCCAGCTTGACCAAGACTTCCCCCGGAGGCGCCGAGGCTCTGGAGTTCCAGAAGCGGTGTAAAGATCGGGGGGTGCCGGTTAAGGCAATGCGGCAGATTGATTATGTTCGTGCCACCCGCACTGTCGGGCGTGGCTCAGTATTTGAGAGACGCAGTATTATGCGTGAATTGATGGGGGTAAGCTCAATGCTGCCTGAATCTGGCAGGGCCAACGTCATTGAGGACACAATTGCCAGTATGGTTGGATACCAGAACGTGGAGCGTTACTTCCCGAAACCAAATAAGGACATCGACAAGCAGGAGCAGGTTCAGGAGGCGATGAGGGAGAATGCATTATTTAAGTTGCGGGTGCCAATACCTGTGTCTGACTTGGACGCGCACGTCACCCACGCTGAATCACACCTCGCCTTCGGGGCGCAGGCCGCTGAATCCATCTCACAGGGTGGCGACTTGATTGAGGTAGCCACTGTCCTTAAGATGCTTCTCCCTCACTTGGCTGAGCACCTTAAGAAGTTGGGCGTAGATGAGGGCCGAAAAGAGGTTTTCAAGCTGCTCAATGAGCAGGCCGGAGAGCTTGCTAAAGTGGCCAACCAGATCAGTCAACGGGTGCAGCAACAACTTCAGCAGCAGCAAGCTGAGCAACAGCAGCAGCAGAATGGGGCAGGGTTTGACCCCACTGAGATGAAGGCGGCGGGAGATGAGGACAGGAAGAATGCGGCCCACGCCGCTGACCTGCAACGTAAGGATGCAAAAGCTCAGCAGGAGATGGCTCTTAGGGATGCCAGAGCGGCGGCTGAAATACGGCGGCGATGAATAGTACCTCCTCCATCCCCGTCACTGACACTGAAATGACCATGATGGTGCAGTCCCTTATGGCTATAATAGAGGCTACCTCTATGGCTTTAGAGTGTGATTCAGGGAATGAGGAGGCGAGGGAGGAGCGTCAGGTAGCACGAAATCTCTTGATGAAAATCATTATTCGAGTAATAAATCACAACAATGAACCCAAACATACGCTCATTATCCCAGTGGAGACAAACCCCGAGCTTAATTAGTAAGGCTAATAAGGCCCTGAATGATGAGGTTATACAGGAGATGCTCCGCGTGATGGAGAATGAATTACCAACCAATCAATCCCTACCATTGACAGGCACAGACACGAATGCGTTTGTGTACGCCTATGGCTGTGAGATTGGTTACAGGAATTTCTTGGCTAAGTTTCGCGCCTTCGCGCAGCCCCTGCCCAAGCAGGAGGACGTAGAGGCCAGCTTTAGCGAGAAAAATGACGACTAACTATGAGTGAAGAAACCAATACCGCAGTAGCGGAACCAGAGGTGGCGGAGGCTAATACCGAAGTCAAAGGCCCAGAGGTCGATTACATCGACGAAATACACAACCTTATGAAGGGGGAGCCGGAAGCGGCTGAACCGGAAGCGGCTGAACCGGAAGCAGTTGAACCGGAAGCAGTTGAGCCGGAAGCAGTTGAGCCGGAAGCGGAGCCAGAGAAGAAGTCCCGAAGCGCGGATGACTTCAAGCTGCTTAAGACCCAGAGAGACACAGCCAAGTCTGAGCTGGAGCACTTACGGGCTGAGGTTGCTGACTTGAAAAGGCAGGCCGAGAGCAGTGATGTAGAGTCTCTACGTCAAGAAAGAGATGACCTGTCCAGCCGCCTGAAGGCTGCGTCCATTGAGAGGCACCCTGAGTTCAGGAAGTTTTACACACAGAAACTGGAAGGCGTCATCTCCCGAGCCAAGTCTACGGCAGGTGAGCACGGTGAGCGGATGGAGCAGATATTGAAGATGGATAACTCCACGTACCGCGACCAGCAGATGGAGGAGTTATTCTCTGAGTTGCCAACCAGTAAGCAGGCTACGCTAGGCGCACTGATAGCACAGGCCGATGAGGTTCGGGCCGAGAAGCAGTCACAGCTTGAGGATGCAGACAGCACCTATGAGCAGCTCATGTCCACACAGAACAACCAGCATGACCAGATGGTGGAGAAGAGCCGTAAGGTATTCGAGTCCGTTGCTGAACGGGCATCAGCTCTGGAGGTGTACCAGAAGAAGGAGGGCGATGACGCTTGGAACTCTGAGGTGGACGCCCGGAGGGAGATGGCACGTAACGCATTCCTCGGCCAATCGAGTGAGGAAGAGCTGGCTATGATCGCCTTATGGGGTCCGGCTGGTGAGAAGTACCGCGAGCTGCTGGGAGTACAGATAGAGCTTAACCAGAGGTTGCAGAAACAACTGGACGGTTTACAGGGGGCAACCCCGTCAGTGTCAACTGACAGCAGCAAGCAGACATCCTCCGAGAAAGGCTTTATAGATGAGGTCAATGATTTGATGAGGGGTTGATATGCCAAAAGGAAAAGGGACATACGGGAAAAAACGGGGAAGGCCGCCGAAGAAGAAGTCTAAGCACGGGAAGAAGTGTAAGTAGGTAGTTGCCTACCTTAGTAAATCCCACCTATCGCGAAAGACCTCGTACGGACAGACGTGCCATTTGGCCGCCTGTAGAGGGTGCGCTCCCGGTTCCCAGAATCGTGCGCTTAACTTGACCTCCTCGATTGGGATGACGTAGAAGGCTGGGCCATTGCTGTACATCAACACCACCACGAAGTAGTCGGCATCATTCTTACTGTACGGGAGCTTCTTGCCGCCTCTGGCAAATAATACTCGATAGGTTCCGTGCTTGGTCTTTACTGAGCTGGACTTTACTTGGAGGCGTGTGAGGCGGGAGCGGGAGTCGCCGATCAGGTCGTAACCTTCGCTGTCACCAAAGGGCCATGAAACAGCAAACCCGTGCTTCAGGAGTTCAACCGCCGTAAGCAACTCTGCTGTTGCCCCGGCCAGCTTCTCGACCCCTTTTTCGTGGGAGCTTGGTTCCTCCATATTCTCATTGTGACTCTAGCCTGTGCTCCAATTCCGCGATGGCGTTCAGGGCAGCTTCAACCCAGTGAGGAGCTGCGCTGGCTGCGGCGGGGAAATCATCTCGGGCGATGAGGCTCGCTCCGTTGTCCATCCGCACCCCCAGACACCCGCTGCTTATCAATAATAGCGCGGACAGCATCACGGTTACGGCTTTTCTTTTCAGTAAGGCGTTCATCGGCGGCTACACGGTTAAGACGCTCCCCAAGCTCATTGACAGCATCGACGAGCTTCGGCAAAGCTGCCAAGCCTTTCATTGCTGCCATGAGCGCGGGAAGCATCAGTGGTTCACCCCTTATTTCTTGCGAGTTGTTTTAGGCTTTGCTGCCGCCACATATTCCTTCACGGCATCAACGATGCCCTGACCCCCTATGTAGGACGGCACAATTACCACGATTGCAGCGATGATCTTGTCGGCCATATCAGCGGACACGTTAGCCCACTCCACTGCAAACACACTTAACAGGCCACCGATGGCGACCCACAGTTTTCTTGATTTTAGTTTATCCCTCATTTGTCGTCGTATATGAGTTTATAGCACTTAATGATTGTCCATATTATTGTTACACCGAGCAGGACAATCTTCAATAAAAGCTCGATGTCGGCCAATGATACAGCAGCAAACACGCCGCCGTTAAGCCCTAAGGTTCGCACGTAGTCGTTCATAAGTAAAGGTGGTGGAGCCACCCGCCGAAGCAGATGGCCCCACCATTTGACGACGACTAGGATTAGATTAGATTGGGCCGCTTGAAGAGTACGGTTGCACCGTGTTCTCCAAAGATCGGCTCAAACGCCATCTCGTACTGTCCGTAGTGACGACCGAAGTTGTCGAGTGGGTCAGAACAATCCTCAGCTTTGTACGCTCCTGTCACGAACTTCCACGCACCGCTGTAGTCCTCAGGAGAGAACCCTAACGGGCCGGGAGTTGTGGATGGAACAACTAGCTGACGCATCACGCTCGGATTGAGCACAATCGCTGCCTCGTAGGTACCATTGTTACCCCCTGCTTCAACCTTACTCGTGTAAAGCGGGTTGATTTTAGTACCCGATCCCTTCGTGATTTCACCACCACCAAGCGCGACGTTTTCGTCAATGCGACGGTATCCGGCTAACGCAGGGCCGTCTTTGCGCTTGAATCTCGGCGGATTCGTAACAACAATGTGCCGGAAGTTTCCAACAACACGATCTGCTCCAATGGCCTTTAACAGCTCATTAGCCTTAGATGACTCACGATAGTCCGTGCGGACTTCGCTGGTTGCGGCATTCTTCAGGATGTCATTAGACTGATCCATTCCAATAACGAGAGGGAAGATCGGGCCATTAGGGCCAAGCTCTATCCAGCCGTTACTGTCACCTTCAGTTGCTCCAGACTCAATCAGCAGCATAGCCAAGTTGTCTAGGTGCGCTTGAAGCAATGGCACCGTGTCGCTCAGATTGTTGTCAACTAGTTGGTTGTCAATGTCTAGGTTTGTTACAGCACTTTCGGTGAATGCGGCATCTCCGATAGTTGTGCCAGCCAGCGTCACTTGACGAGACTTTTTCATGTACTCGTTAGCGATCTTGTTTTCCAAGACGCGCTTGCTGTGTTTACTGATCTCTTCCAAATATGCTCTCAGGAAGGAATCTACGTTGTGTCGATATTTTAGGTTGCTTTGGCAAACCTGAGGCCCACGAATTGCTACTCGCTCCGGGCTAAAGGTTTGCTCGCTGAACCCCCACTCCACATCGTTCCAACTGCGTTCGCAGAGGCCTTCTGTGGTATCCATATCAATGTCACCGGAAACACCAGTGGCACCAATCTTCTCCCACGGCAACTGATCGTCGGTGGGTAGTGAGTTCTCGACCGTGAATGTCGTCTGGGTCAGGCCAGTACCGAGCGGGTAAGACCCCTTCGGTATAGCATTCATCCAGACGGATTTGTGTGTGGCCTTACGGTGGACGCTTTTGCCCAAACTTTCCGTGGCCATTTTAAGTGCTTGAAATACATCTGCACAAGCCATAATAAATCCTTTTCTTAAAAGGTTTATGTTGCAAACGAAGTGAATAAGTCGGCCACTCAGCCAGACGACACCTCGCCTGTTGTCCGGTTGGCCTCGTCCGGTTAGGGCCGTGCGGGCAGCCACGCCGCTGTATGGCTTAAGTTTGAGCGTTTAGGTAGGCTCCCCTACGAATTCGTTTATATCATTGGGGATAACCTGTGTAAAGGGGGTCAGCGACTTTTTCTGAATTATTTTCTTGCATGAAAAATGATTAGATATTACCTTCCGTCACCGTTTTTAAGGATGACTAACATGAAATTAAGGATACCGACAGATGGCCAAGTATTAAATTGCTCAGGATTGTCCGACGAGTTTGGCCGAGCAGTCCCCGTATGCAGCGACACCGAGCGAGCAGTGCTTGGCTGCTTGATGCTTAAGCAGGAACTTATTGCCACCGTTGCTGGCGACCTTCTGGATGAGGCATTTCATGACCTACGCAATCGTAACATCTACAGCGCAATGGTTGGCCTGTTCGAGTCAGGCGACCCTATCAGTGAACTTTCAGTTAAGAACTTTGTAGGTGACGACGCTACCGTAGGGGGCTTGGCCTACCTGACTGGGCTGTCGGATGCTACGCCTTCATTCCACTCTTTCGAGTATTTTGTTGGGGTGCTCAAAGAGAAGGCGTGGCTCCGACAGGTCCAAGAATCCACCTACAACATCCAGAGACTTATCAGTTCAGCCGATAATGAGGCTGTTTCTGAGGAAATTGAGAAGAATTTATCCCGCCTACTCACCTGTGGTGGAGGTGATGAGGGCGGGGAAGTCGGGATAAGGGGCGCTGTTGATGCCTCTATCGCTTCTATGGAGGCAGCTATGTCTAACGACGGCAGTCTAGGCGTACCCACTGGCTTTCCTGCCCTTAATCATCTTACCTCAGGGCTGAGGGCCGGTGACTACTGGATTATAGCAGGCCGGCCCAGTATGGGAAAGACCAGTTTGGCTATGAACATAGCGGAGTATGCCGCCATAGATAAGGGAGTGCCTGTGGGTATCCTGTCTATGGAGATGACGGCTGAGTCTTTAGCTACCAGAATGATTTCGGGTCGCGCTCGCGTGGATGCCAACACAATTCGTGATGGCCGCTTCACTAAGCAGGAGATAAGTAAGTTGACTGTTGCGGCTGCTCCCATCGCAAAAGCCCCCATTTTTATTGACCAAACACCGTCTCTCACCGATACCCAGATTGTGTCACGGGCCAGGCGGATGAAGGCGCAGCACGGCATTAAGTTGCTCGTGGTAGACTACATCCAGCTTGCCCACGCCAGAGTAGGGAATCGTGAGCAGAGATGGCGTGAGGTCGCTATAATCTCCGCGTCACTCAAGCAGGCCGCAAAGGAGAATAGCCTCGCGGTGCTGGCACTCTCCCAACTTAGCCGCGATGTGGAGCAGGCAGGGAGAGCTCCCCGTCTATCAGACCTCAGAGAATCCGGCTCGCTTGAGCAGGACGCAGACGTGGTGGGGCTGCTCCACCGGCCCTCCGGGGATGAGCATACACAGCTCGTAATAGCCAAGCAGCGTAACGGGCGCACAGGGGCTATTGATATGGAATTTATACCGAATGAGACACGCTTCATACAGAAGCTACCTTTCTAATGACCACTGACACAACAAGCCTATGCAACGGGGAACTGACACTGGTGATAAAGGGGCTGGGAAATTGCCCTGCCTTCAAGAACAAAAAGATTATCGCCGGGAAACGGCTCATCACCGCCCCAAAAGCACGGCAATGGATGGAATCGGCTGTGAGCAGTTTGTACTCTCAGTTGAAGTGCTTGTATCAGACAGGCGGAGACGCGACCTCGACGGTGCGCTGGCAACAATCTGCGATGTCATTGTTGCCCTACGACGACAACTGGAAGGCGATACCGGAGATAACGGTAAAGGTAAGGGTAGTGGAAAAAGGTGAGGAAGGCGCGATCATTCGGCTTACAAAAATTTCCCCCGTGTAAGGGGATTAGACAAGTAAACATAAACCAAAACATAAAAATAAAATGAGTAAAACAGGCGACAGACAAGTAGTAGTGAATGGAGTGGTATTCTGGCAGGCACTGGATGAGCCCAATGCATTATCTAACAAGTACCAGATCGATATATGTAGGCTGGGAAAGAAGGAGATTAAGGCTCTTGAAGGTGTCGGGCTAGAGGTTAAGGTGCATACGGACAAAGATGGTAATCTGGTGCCAGAGCTCCTCCCTAATGGTGATAAGAACCCAGTATGGAAGGGTAGATACGTCACGCCAAAGGCCAACAGACCTGTGACAATGGTGGATAAGGAAAAGAAGAGCTGGGATTGCAGTAAACTGCTAGGCAACCTAAGCATTGCAAATGTGTGTATCCGTGCCTATGACTATGACTTCAAAGGGAAGCATGGCGTAGCAGCAGGGCTGCAGGCAGTGCAGGTGATGGAACACGTTGACTATAATCCTGCCGCCGTATTCGAGGCTGCCACCGCCCCTGCTGGGGACGACGACGTACCATTCTAAATGGACCTACAGTCCGCGCGTGAACTACTTGCTGCTGTCATCGGGCGAGCCGTCAAAGATCGGCGGCAGGCAGTCACGCGCGGCTTAGTTGACGACGAAGCCAACCCCATCAACAGTGCTGTAGGCAACTGCCCCCAACATGACAAGTGGGCCGTAGTCAGCGACCTCCATTATTTCTTCTATGAAGGAGGAATAGAGGCCGTGGCTTCTCTGGCTGAGTTCAACTTTAATATTAACCTAATAAAAAGAAGAAGCGAGGAACCATACGATGAAGGACGAGAGAAAAGGAGCAGTGAGCGCGAGCGGATTCCCCGGTCTGGCTAGATGCCCCGGTAAACACCAACAGGAAGCCGGCTTAAAGGACACAACCTCCGCTGTAGCCGCCGCAGGTAACGTGATGCACGACGCCTGCGCAGGTAAAGACGTTGCATTGACGCCTGATGAGGCGGATTTAGTGCGACGCATGAAGGAACAGGAAACCACTATGCGAATGATGGTTTTCGACAACGAACCAGTCGATGAGGAGTGCAGGGAGGAGCGGCTATGGGCCAAGAATAAGAAGTTTAGCGGCAAATGCGACGTTATCCTGATAAAAGGCAGCACTGCTTTGGTGATTGACTACAAAACAGGGCGCATACCTGTTGAGCCTGCCGAAACAAACTGGCAACTGAAGGGATATGCCGTACTGACCAAGCAAAACTGGAAAGTAGACACCGTATTCGTGTCAATTGTGCAGCCATACTGCGGAAATCCAACGATACACAAGTACAATAAGGCGGAATTGACTAAGGCCCAGAGGCAAGTCAGCGCACTTGTGCGTAAAGCGAACAGTGATGCGCCTAAACTTAACCCCGGAGAGTCCCAATGCAAATATTGTAAGGCAAAAGCACTGTGCCCAGCCCTGCGCCGTGAGTCTATGGCACTGGCTACACTGATTGGCACGTCCATATCGTCCTTTACAGGCGATCAAGTGGCTGAATTACTGGACAGATGCGGCCCCGTGGAAGGTTTCATGAAGGAATTACGTGGTCACGCTAAGAAAATGCTGGAATCAGACGCCAATAGCGTACCCGGATACAAGCTGTCAGCCGGCACGAAACGACGTAAGATCACGGATAATAAGGCTGCTTACGGCATTCTGGCTGATTCAGGCACCTCATTCGACGACATACTGTCGGCTGTCACCTTCAGTGTTTCCAAGATCGAGAAGCTGGCTCGTGGCGAGATGCGCGATTCCTCGGCTCATGAGGCTAGGGAGCTGGTGGCGGAGGCATTCGGTGACGTTATCGAGACAACCGAGACTTCCTCCAAGCTGGAAAGGGACAGTAATGCCTAATCGAATTGTACGAGCTGACATCCTGTGCAGCGAGCGGGTTAATGCCCTGACGTTCGGGGCGGAATGCTTCTATCGCAGGTTGATGAACGTAGTGGATGACTATGGGCGCTTCCGTGGCAACATGACCGGACTGCGTTCAGCCTGCTTCCCGTTGCGGATAGATACCGTTAAGGAGAAGGACATCGCCAAGTGGATGGAGGAATGCACTCAGCTAGGATTGTTGATGCTATATGTGGCTGACGGGAAGAATTATCTGCAAATTGATAATTTCGGGCAAACCATCCGCTCGAAGTCAAAATTCCCCGATCCGCCCGATAATACCGAGTCTGCGAACATTTGCGAACAAATGATTGCAGATGCTAACAATTGCTCGCCTAGTCGTAGTCGTATTCGTAGTCGTAAGTCGGACGAACCGGAAGGTTCGACAGCAGGCAAACAAAAGGTTGGGGACATGAGCGATGAAGAGTACATCGCTTACTTATCGACTAATCCTACCTATGATGGTATAGACGTTGAACGAGAAGTGGGTAAATGCCTAGCGTGGTGTGAAGTGAAACAGCTTCCCTGCAGCCGAAGGCGAATAATCAACTGGCTTAATCGAGTTGAGAAACCGCTAAAAGCCCTGTCTAAAGGGCCGGTAGATGCGGTTGGGAGAAAGATTGAGGTGGTAAATTGACAACTACTTTACAGCACCGGGGGACTGCTACGCAGGCGCCCTCCTTAAACTCAGGCTGGACACAGCTTGAATTTTCCCAGTCTGCCCCCCCGGTGCTGTCACTTGTTATGGCTAAAAAAGAGAAACTGGGAATAGAAACTATGAAAGGGAAAGAGGCCGTGAAGCGCGAACGCGAGGCGCTGGATGCATTCTGCAGGCATCATCACCATATGGACTATGTGGCCCCTCCAGCGGATGAGCCAGCCGTGGTCGATGCCTTCTTCACTGTTAATAGCGGGAAAGACCTGTACGCAGTGGTGGAGGTTAAGTCCCGCAGCATGACGAAGAAGAAGCTGGCCGGCGACTATGGCTGGGAAATGCTGATAACCAACGACAAAGTGGAGAGAGGCAGGATGATGGGCAATATGCTATGTAGCCCATTTGTGGTCATACTCTACCTAGTGCCAGACAAGATAATGCTGGTTCAGCAGATTAGCGACAAGTACGGCGACTTAACTGTTGATCTGGAGGTGAGGGAAACCATAAGCCAAAAAACAGTAAATGGAGGGGAAGTCTTAAGGGACAATGCCTTCATCAACATGAAGGACGCTAAGGAGTATAAGGTATGAAAACGATCATACACGTCAATCAGCACAATGTTAAGAGGAACAGCAAAACAGGCTCACGCGATCCTGTGCTGACCGTAAAGACATACAAGAGCAACGACTACGGCTACACCGCCAACATTAAAGGCCCAGCTAAAGTGGTGTATCGGCCAGATAAGCCCCTTAGCTGCGGGGCCACCTGCTGGATAGAAACTGAATCGGAAGTGGAGGTAATGTGAGTAAACTAGGCAAAGCATACCCTGTCCCTAATGCGACAGAACCTATAAGGAGACCTCCGACTGCACGCGCAGCTAGACGAAAACTGGAGAGGGCTGCTAGGAAGCTCGCCAGAAAGAAAGCCAATGAACAGAAGACGCTTTAGATGGCTGGGATACCGCAATGGCCTGATGATTGTGCTTAAAGTTTACTGATGAAGCTGGTTGATGACATGGCGTGGATTCTAATCCTTACAGCACTTGCCGCCTTCATCGGCTGGACAATAGCGAGACTATGAATTAAGTGTCGGATATAGGGGGGGGTTAAGCCCCTAGATTGCTCTCTAAGCCATTTTGATTGCCGGAAGGTACTTAGACACCATTTACACATAAAGATGCGTTAGAGAGCAAAGGGCCCACCAAAGAACAGCACCAGAGAAAAGGATCAGATGCCAGTATGGCCAAAGACATATTACGAGGAGAAGAAGAAGAAGCAGTGGTGGCTGGATGCTGCCCGTAAATGGTTGGCCGATCCAACGGCTGACTCCGAGCTTCTCTATGTGGCCAGCGATGGCATTAAGTTGGCTGACCCAACTTTATCCCGGCAATGTCTGGTCGAGGCGCGAGAGCGCAGGAAGAGGAAGAGATGAATGATAATTACACTATACAGATAAACTACCCAGAACCCTACCCAGCCTGTGCCTGCGGGTGCAGCCTTACTTGGGTTTTCCGCCCTGATTCGTTCCACACAGAGGGGATGTGGCAGTGCAATACCTGTGCCAGCATACGCCGTGGCCTCCCTCACCCAAAAGTGAGGAAGATATATGACCTGAAAGCAATGCAGGAGGAGAGGGATAGAGAGGAGAGGGAAGCGGAGGAAGAGAAGAAGCGGAGAAATAAGAGGCGCAGGGAGAAGAGGGCTGCGGAGAAGAAGCAGGAATCTATTGAGAGGGAATACTACTCCCAGCGAAGCATTGCCGAGGCTAACAATAACAACTCTGGCCCCGAAGAGTGCCCAAAGTGCGGCGACGACCACTCAGCCTACCTAGGCGGATACTGCTTTAACTGCGGAGTCTACAGGACCGGAGGGAAGAAGTCAGAGCCCGGAGAAAACAGGGACGCCTATGACTATATGCAGATGTCCTACGGGACTAGGGTGGAGAACTGGATGCGCTTAAGGTAAGGAAGACATGACAACCCTGCCCCGCCCTGTTAGCCTGCGTGAATGGCCAAGCTACCTAAACTTAACAGCCTCGTGGAAGTAACTTGGCTGGACGCCGTGGGGTATATTGGGGCTGAGCTATCAGATGCCAAACCCTCCCAGTGCATAACAATAGGGAGGCTGGCTGCTGTAAGGGAACGGTCACTGGTCATAGCCACGTCTCTCTACGAGGACGGCTCTGGAGACTTCACTGTACTGCCGAAGTCTATGCTGCTGGGGGTTAAGCTGATTCGGGGTTAGCCTCCTCATGACCATTCTGGGGGCATTGTCCCGTTTGGAGTTCGCCCTGCTCCACCTCTACAACCTCCATCTCTGAAGGCTTAGGCAACTGCGCCATCACGTTAATGTTTATCAATGGCTTATCCCCACTGCCCTCTACCCCGTGAACCTTACGCATCTGGTTGTCCAGCTCCACCCAAGCCGAGATCGCCTGTCTCATAGTCCGCAGGTCGCCCTGCTTCATTGCTGTGACTGCTGACTCAAACAACAGGTACAACTGGTCCCCGGTTCGGACCGAACGCTTCAGGTGCTCCTGTACGTCCAGAGGCTCCATAGCACGGGACTTGTCTGAGCTGCTGACCAGCTCCTCAGCGATCTGTTCTGTGACCCTGCGACGTGCCCCAGCCTGTATCTCCCCACGCTGCTCATACCACTTCTGCCTGCCGGCGACTTGGTTGAGGTAATTCGGACTGCAGCCGTGCTTGATAGCCAGCTCCTTCAGGTTCATGTCCGAGGCGAAGAAGTCGTCCCTGATCTTATTCCAATTCAATCTGGTCGCCATAAGCAATCATAGTAGAACGGGTTAGGCAGTGAAGTAAATCTAATAGCTGGAAAACTGAGAAAATCCTGCACACCCATATATAGGGGAAGGGGGGTCGAAAGGGGGCGGGGGGGCCGTATTATATAGTGCAATGCCGTCAATATGGCCTAATAAGCCTGTAAAATGGGGGTGAAATGACTATGCCCCTAACTAATTGCGAGTATTTTCACAATCTGTCCTGTTTTTCGGTAGGGTACACTGCCGACGGGTACAGTGATTACGATCGCAGCTTCAAAGCGCGTAAGTCGATTGCACCGACCCAAACATAAACGGCAAACTGGATTAACGAGGCGCGGCCATTATGAACGGCACGCACGGGACG
>VMHT01066778.1_pt1 | contig 17034 bp, 25 predicted proteins | sample 4693611 | NCBI WGS metagenome assembly VMHT01 (sample SAMN12280063, study PRJNA550983) | marine metagenome | isolation source: seawater sampled from same location over 5 years 0.02-0.2 micron viral filtrate | place: USA: collected off the coast of southern California halfway between the port... ...
ATTATAACTAGTGCTGTTTTACAGGGCTAGGCATGTGCCACCCCACCCCCATACGTTATATATACATGTACTCTGCCAGAGAGGGGAATATTAGGCTGTTAACCACTGTATACAGCGGCAGCATTCTGTAGCAGCAGTAATTATTTTGCCTAAATATTAGGCATTTACCTAGTTTTTACACAAAGTTCTGTTAATTATTACTCCAGAGGAGGGGGAGGACCGGGGTGCAACGAAAGTATTGCCTAAAGTTTAAACATTTTGTATTGACTGTGGTTAAACTTTGTGCTACTATTAACGAATCAGTAGCCTGATGGATAATGTTAAGCATTTATGTCACAATCTGAATTTATTTCCTTACGAAGTGAAGATTTCTATTGACATACATTGTGTATACATTATAATATACTTAAAGTATCTTAAAGTTAACCTTAATCTCCTACTCCTTTAGTTAATATTTAAAGTTACTTTAAGAATACTTTAAGTATACTAGTAACAGAAAAATTAAATTAGAGGGGAAGGTGTATTTTTTGTCGTTTGTTCTTGACAAGGAACACGCAGAAAGTATAACTAGGGTCATGCCAAAGACAAAAACGTATGTTAGCGATAATGTCTTGCACGAATTTTATAAAGCTTTAGCTGACGGTGACGAATCAAGACTACGAAGGTGTCACATCCCAAGGTCAGATGTCTTCTATGTCCGTGAAAAGATATTTCAGGACACTGGAGTACGTTACACACTAGACCACGTAGAGAGGGCGATGTATTTGGAGGGAATGCTTGAAGCAAAAGATGTTTATCAGCCACACGTAAAGAGAAAAAACTATGGCACATGAAAATAGAAGAGCGGCACTCCTCAAGAAACACAGCCTAAAGGGAGTGAACAAGCCCAAAAGAACACCAGACCATAAAACAAAGTCCCACATGGTTCTTGCACAAAAGGGACATGAGTTAAAGCTAATACGATTTGGTCAACAAGGGGTGAGTGGTGCAGGAAAAAACCCTAAAAGTGCTAAAGATAAAGCAAGAAAGAAGTCGTATTACGCACGACATAACGCACAGGACTCAAAGCCTGATATAATGTCAGCACGATACTGGTCACACAAAGTAAAATGGTAGGAGATATCAATGGGAACTGGAACTAAAGAAGAACATGAAAAAGAAGAAGCAAAAAGAAAAGCTTCTAAATCAAGTCCATCAAAAAAGAAATCTACAAAGTCAGCATCAAAGCTAACAAAGTGGATAAACTCTAAACTTGATGAAAAAGATATATCAGCATCGGCTGCCAAAAAGAATGCAAGTAAGTATTCAAGCATCGCTGCAGCTAAGAAAGCAGGGAGTCTTTATTACAAGGACTCAAAGGGTGGTATAAAAGTAGCTGCGTATAAGTCTGACTTAGACAATATTTCAGATAAGAAGAAGAAGCCTATTGATTCCAAAGAAGTTGGGAAACAAAGAGATGACATGAGAAGGTCTGCTAAAGAAGCAACAAAAAAATCCAAAGAAGTTGCTAAAGATGTTATGTCTGATGAGCAGAAAAAAAGTGGTCAGATAACAAAAACTACAGTTGTTCAAGCTTCTGGTAAACTAAAACCAAGTGCAAAAGGTATGGGTCAGTTTGAAAGTCCATTTCAGGGACCTTTAAGTAAAAAGATTGCAGACTTTTTTGAGAGGAGAAATGAAGGTTTAAGAAAAAGTACAGAAAAACGTAAAGGCTCTGGCATAAAAGAAGTTAATGAATTTAAAGAAGCACAGGAAGCTGCAGAGAAGAAAACTAAAGATTTCTATAGTAACCTTTCTAAAACACCTGCATTCAATAATTTACCTAAGAAGACCCAGAATATGATAAAAAATTTAGCAACAGGAAAAATACCAATGGCTGACAGTGCAAGGGATAAACAAATTAAAAGTCTTATGAAAAATGGTATGAACGTGGGAGGTCTTACTTCTTCTCCTATGATGAATGGCTTGAGCCGAAAGATAAACCCTACTACTGGACTAACCATGAATAAGGGCGGCATGACGGATTACCGTAAGAAGGGAATGTTCTACGGTGGGGGAATGGCGAGAAGAGTTAAGTAGTGGCAAATGTCCTCAGCACCTCTCGGCTGAAGAATGTAAAGACGGATTTAACGACTACAAATGCTACTACCGTCTATACCTGTCCTGCCCTTACAGTATCTGTGGTACAGTCTATGCTCGTATCAGAAGACAGTGCTAACGCTGATACTATAACCGTTACGATTACAAATGGTAGTGATGTGTTTAGTGTATATAAGGATAAGGCTGTGGGGTCTAAGGGGACAGTAGAATTATTTACCAGAGACTTAATACTAACCTCTGGAGATATTATTAAAGTTACAGCAGGTACAGCAAACAGGCTGCATGTTATTACATCTATTATAGAAATACCAAAAACAACTGCAGCTTAATACTTGCTTTTACTTTGTAAGTGTGATACAATTAGTTTTTAACAAAATGGTTGGCACATGGCATATTTACAAAGTAACATCCCATATTTCAAAGCATGGGTAAGAAGAGAATATACGTGTAACTTTCAACGATACGAAGGTGAGTTCTTACACGCAATGGTTATAGCCGTAACGAGTATGCCGAATAGGTCACTCAGTTTTCAGGTCATCTTTACTGGCTGTGAGTCAGATGATACAGATGAACCGAATGTACACGGTGGAGCAATGTGGGCGAGAATGCCTATCACAGCATTGGTTGGTGACACGCCATATGACGAATGGCCGCAAGAGTTACCACCATACGTAGCACAACCTTGGGATTGTATGTCGCATGACCACTCAGTCTACGTTTTGAATAGAGCGACTCCTGCTCCTTGGATAGCCAAGATAGAAGGAGAGTTCTACCCTGCGAAATACTATTTTACTGTAGACTATACAAACAGTGAGATAGCAGATGACCCGGCTCAACATAAACAAAGTCATGTGTTAGAGTTGATGGATGCAGGAGAGTATACTGGTAACATCGTTGCGTTACCAAACAATCGAGTACGAGTAACCCACCCTGCATGGTTTGAGACAGGGGAAGGACCACCTGACTTTATGCCGAACCAAAGGGTGTTCCATTCAAAACAAGAGACTGAGTATGTTTGGGATACTCAACGAGTCTTTAATAACTTATATGCTAAAGAGGAGAAATAACTATGGCAATGCAAAAAGGTAAGATGAAGAAAAAAGGTATGGCTAAAGGTGGAGCTGCAATGAAGAAAAAAGGAATGGCTAAGGGTGGAGTTAAAATGCCTATGGTCAAAAAAGGTGGGAAGATGATTCCTGCTTTTGCTGCAGACGGTAAAGGCAAAATGAACAAAGGTGGTATGACCAAAAAGAAAAAGGGTATGGCTAAGGGTGGTGCTACCATGAAGAAGAAGGGTTACGCAGCAGGGGGTATGACTGTTGGACAACTTAGGTCTGCAGCTAAAGCCAAAGGCTACAAGATAATGAAAGGCTAGTCATATGGCTAAGTCAACCGTTAATAAAGCAGGTAACTATACTAAACCCACCATGAGGAAGAATCTGTTTAGCCGAATTAAATCAGGTTCTTCTGGTGGGAAGCCCGGACAGTGGAGTGCTAGGAAAGCTCAGATGTTAGCAAAACAGTACAAAGCTAAGGGTGGTGGTTATAAGTAAAGACCCTAAAGTTGGCACAGGCAAGAAGCCTAAAAATACAGGCAGAAGGCTTTACACGGACGAGAATCCTAAAGACACGGTGAGTATTAAGTATGCAACCATCCAAGATGCGAAAGATACTATTGCTAAAGTTAAGAGAATTAGCAAACCCTACGCAAGAAAAATACAAATCCTCACCGTTCTTGAGCAACGTGCGGCCGTTCAAGGGAAAGCTACACAGTCCAGACTCGCCAAGCAAGCAAAAGTTTCGTTAAAGAGAAAACATAATGCCACTAAAGAAAAGTCAAAAAAGTCTTAAATCATGGTCAAAGCAAAAATGGAGAACCAAGAGTGGTAAACCCAGTAGCAAAACTGGAGAGCGTTATTTACCAGAAGCTGCAATCAAGGCTCTATCACCCAAAGAGTACGCAGCAACAACTAAGGCTAAAAGAAAAGGCACAAAGGCAGGAAAGCAATTCGTTAAACAACCTAAAAGCATCGCTAAGAAAACAAGAAGTTATAGAAAAGTTACATAATATAGGATATTTTGAAAATGATAGTTGAAGCATGGTTTGCTGTAGCTGTAATGCTAGGGGTACACGACAATGGTATGCAGGACATATTGGTCTTTAAACAACCAAAACACGGACACTTTCACAGCATAGCTGAGTGTAAAGATTTTGTAAAGAACAATCCTGAACCTCTCGTAAAAACTGTATGGAAGTTTTATGGGCAAAGACCTGTAGAGAGAGTTATATGCGTAAATGAAGATGTGCTTAAAAAATTTATGGCACAGAATAATAGCGTAGATAGTTGATGCTATATGAGCCTACTTGCGAAGTCTGTGGGCATCACATTGAAGATGACAAGTGTGAGTATTGTGAACATACAGGTCACAATGGTGATTGGGTAGAAGAAACTATAAAAAAGAAAAAAGAAGATGAATCCAGAGACACTTGACAGATGGCGAATACTTCCAAGACTTATGATGCTAGTGATGACAGGAGTTTACATTCGTTGTATAGAATGGGCTTTGAGTCAGCCAGAGTTGACGACACAACAGGCAGGGCTAATATCCGTGATTACAGGAGCAATGACAGGGAGCTTTGCAATCTGGATGGGAGCAGAGAAATCAGAAACAAAAGGAATGGAGAGGAGAGAACGATGAGAAAATATTTAAAAAGATTATGGTGTGCATTGTTGAACAAGAAGTGCCACGATGATTGTGACTGCGTATAATGACAGAGAAAAAACAAACAGCATCTAAGTTTACAAGCTTAAAAGGTAAACCTTACTTTGATATGCCAAAGAAGGGCAAGGACTACGATAAAAAAACACGCTATGACCCTGTTAATTATTACGATGTATTTGGAATACACATAACTCCTACAAGCAGAGCAAAATTAAATTCAGTTAAAAAAGAATTAGATAAACTAAATAAATTAGATTTAAAGGGACGTTACTTTGATGAGCTAAAAGGAGGAGATGTTCCAAAGTCAGGTACGCTTCAAGGAAGTACTATGGATGTTTTAGATACTCTAATACATGGCCCGGGTAATTTAGTAAAGTTAATAAAATTTGAGATGAATAAAAATAAAAGAGATTCATTAAGTAATAAAATTAGAGATATAGAAACAAGAATAGATAAAGAAGATAATAAAAGACTTAAAGAAGCACAGTTATTAAAGCCCGGTGAAATAGAAAAGATAAGGGATAAAAGTAAGCAAGCAAAAGCAAAAGAAAAAGCTAAAGAAATTAAAGAGTATAGAAAAAAAATGAGAGCATTAAAAGATATGCCAAATAAATTTTCTAAGGGGGGAGTTGTTCATCTTTTATCGCCCAATGGAAAAATGAGAACTGGTCATATGGATTATAGGAAAAAAGGATTAAGATAATGCTAGGTACACTACTAAGTTCTGTATCTAGTTTAGCATCTTCTTACCTAGATGGTAAGGTTGCTGTTCAAAAGGCTGAAGCAACCATTCGCATGAAAGAAGCCACAGGTGAGATAGATTGGGACTTAGCTGCTATGAGGGCATCACAGTCCTCGTGGAAAGATGAATGGCTGACTCTACTGTTCAGCATTCCTCTAGTACTGAGCTTCTGTGGTGAATGGGGTAGGGGTATAGTAGCAGATGGCTTTACGGCTTTGGCAGGTATGCCACAGTGGTATCAGATTGCTTTAGGAGCTATCGTATCGGCAAGCTTTGCCACACGGTCTGCGAGTAAGTTATTTAATATGAGGAAGAAATAATGGCTAATGAAGATAAAGTAGTCAACTGGAGAAAATTTTTAAAGAAAACAAAGCTGACCTCCTCTCAGGAAAAAGCTATATTCAAGGCTAAACCTCAAAGTGGTAAGAAAAGTCAACCTTCATGGGCTGAACTTGGTAGAAAGTATGGAGTATCTGCTTCAGAGATTCAAAAAGGTTGGGCTAATGAAAACATTAGAAATATATGGAAAGATGAAAAGAAAACAACAAAAGAAGTAAAGAAAAGTCTTGATAAGATGGGAAAGATTAATCGTGTTTTAGATACTCTTAAAGGTAGCAAGAAAACACTCAGAGCTACTAGAGGAGGGGGAAGTATAGCTTCTCAGTTTGGTAGTGGTAAAAGAGGAGCAGAAAAACTTAGGGCAAGTCCTTTTGAAGTTAATAGAGGTGGAGTTATAAAAAGAGTAAGGGTAAAAAGGTAAAAAGAAATGAGACTAGGATGGCTACTAAATAGTATGATGGCGATTCTAGTCTTAGTTACATTTATTGTAGTAATATTTTAGGAGAAATAATGGTCTATCATTTGTCAAAAAGAAGTTACAAAAGATTAGAGGGAGTTAACCCACAGTTAGTAGAGACTGTTGAGAAAGCCATAAAGCTCTCTACGGTGGACTTTGGAGTTATCTATGGTGTCCGTTCCTTGGAAGAGCAAGAGAAGCTGTATAAGGCAGGACGCTCACAGACTATGCGTAGCAAACACCTTATACAAGAAGACGGAACATCACATGCTGTCGATTTAATGGCATACGATGGTAGTAATCCAAGTTGGGACATTGTGATGTATGATGATATAGCTGATGCAATGAAGGCTGCTGCGAAAGAAACTGGAGCTAATATACGTTGGGGAGCAGCATGGAATATAGACAGCATAACTGATTGGGAACGTCCAATGCAAGATGCTATGAATAACTACATAGACGTAAGAAGGAGTCAAAATAGGCGGCCATTTATTGATGGTCCTCATTTTGAATTGAACTAATGGCACTTACAGAAAAACAACAAAAGTTCTTGGATGTCCTCTTTGAGGAAGCACAAGGTAATCCTCTTCAGGCTAAGAAGCTTGCAGGATACAGTGACAATGTTGCTACCTCCTCTATTACTGCTGCTCTTAAAGAACAAATAGCTGACTTGACTAAACAATTTATTTCTTCTGCAGCTACTAAGGCAGCCTATTCTATGTATGAAGTAATGCACAGTCCTACAGACTTAGGTAATAAAGAGAAGATGATAGCAGCTAAAGATGTACTAGACCGTAGTGGATTTACTAAAACGGATAAGGTGGAGGTTACGGCAGCTAGTCCTCTGTTCATCCTACCACCGAAGAATGATGAGAACGACTAAAGACTGGAAACTGCCTGTACCAGAGGAAACAGAAGATGGGTTTGATTGGCAACCTGTTGTACGAGTAGGACGGACTGTTCCCTTTGGCTATGAGCAAGATGCAGAAGACAAAGATATTCTTTTACCGATAGTAGAAGAATTAAATTTGTTAGAGAAGGCTAAGAAGTATTTAAAACAGTACAGCTACAGAGATGTATCGAACTGGTTGAGTGAACAGTCTGGACGCTACATATCCCATGTAGGTTTGATGAAGAGAGTAAAACTTGAACAAAAGCGTAAGAGAGAAGCTTCAAACCAACGCTACCTTGCCCAAAGGTACAAAGAAGCCCTTGAGAAGGCAGAAAAAATCGAAACCACAAGATTTGGTGCAAGAGACCAAGGTACAGGCACAACCGAAGCCTGAGCCGATAGAAACGGAAGAAGCACAAAATGTTATCTTCCAACCAAATAAAGGACCACAAACAGAGTTTCTTTCGTCTACAGAACGTGAAGTGTTATACGGTGGTTCAGCAGGGGGTGGTAAGTCTTACGCAATGTTAGCCGACCCTGTGCGTTACTTTAATAATCCTCAGTTTAGAGGACTGCTAATAAGACGTACAACAGAAGAACTAAGAGAACTTATCTCTGTTTCTAAACAACTCTACCCACAGGCGATACCTAACATACGCTTTATGGAAAGAGACAAGACTTGGGTAGCACCATCAGGAGCAACACTCTGGATGTCTTACCTAGACAGAGATGATGATGTTACACGATATCAGGGACAGGCTTTTAGTTGGATAGGGTTTGACGAACTTACACAGTGGGGAAGTCCTTATCCATTCGACTACATGAGGTCAAGACTACGTACAGCAAAAGGAAGTGGACTAGATTTATACCAGAGAGCTACATCAAACCCCGGGGGGGCAGGACACAGTTGGGTAAAGAAAATGTTTATTGACCCTGCACCACATAACACATCGTTTTGGGCAACAGACCTAGAGACAGGTAAGGTTCTTCAAATGCCTAAGGGTCACAGTCAAGAAGGTAAACCATTATTTAAAAGGCGATTTATTCCTGCTACTCTTTTTGATAATCCTTATCTAGCCGAAGATGGTATGTATGAAGCAAACCTTTTATCTTTACCTGAGTATCAACGCAAGCAACTACTAGAGGGTAATTGGGATGTTAATGAAGGAGCAGCATTTCCAGAGTGGAATAGGACTATACACGTTGTTGAACCCTATAGTATACCAAACAGTTGGACAAAGTTTAGAGCCTGTGACTATGGATATGGAAGTCACACAGGGGTTGTTTGGATAGCTGTAACACCGTCAGAACAACTAGTAGTCTACAGAGAGTTGTATGCTTCTAGGGTACTAGCAACAGACTTGGCAGACATGGTACTTGAAGCTGAACAGGAAGATGGAACAATACGGTACGGAGTACTAGATAGTTCATTGTGGCATAAACGAGGAGACACAGGACCTTCACTAGCCGAACAAATGATAATTAAAGGCTGTCGTTGGAGACCTTCTGATAGAAGTAAAGGAAGTAGAATTGCAGGAAAGAACGAAATACACAGACGATTGCAAGTCGATGAATTTACCGAAGAACCACGCATTGTCTTCTTTAACACTTGTACAAATATTATATCTCAACTTCCTTCTATCCCACTCGACAAGAACAACTCGGAAGACGTAGATACAAAATCAGAAGACCACTTATATGATGCACTACGTTATGGTGTAATGACACGACCACGAAGTAGTTTGTTTGACTACAACCCAGATATGCAGCGAACTGGTTTTCAAATGGCTGACTCAACTTTTGGATATTGAGGTAAAATATGGAAGAAGATAGTATAAATCCTGACTCTGACCAATCTGCAGCAATAGGGGATATGGAGCAGGGTTCTCTTACAGATGAGCCTGTTGGTAAAATAGTTAGTTTTGTAAAAGGTAAATTTAGCAAAGCTGAGACAAATAGACGAGGTGATGAGGAAAGATGGATACAATCCTACAGAAATTATAGAGGTTTATACAGTCCTGAAGTTCAGTTTACCTCTACAGAAAAATCAAAAATATTTGTTAAAGTAACTAAAACAAAAGTGCTTGCTGCTTATGGACAGCTTGTAGAAGTATTGTTTGGGGGTAATAAATTTCCTTTAAGTATAGACCCTACAATTTTACCTGATGGTGTAGAGGATACAGTAAGTTTAGAAACAAATCCACAAATAAAAGAAGCAAAAAAAGAAATATCAGGAGACCAACAAGGAGATAGAAGTTTACTTCCGGGAGAAACATATCCTGAGTTTATGGAACGTGTAGGACCATTAAAAGATGATTTAAGTGGTGTTGAAGAGGATATAGATTTAAAAGCAACAGGTAGTCCTAGTTCTGTTAATTTTCATCCTGCAATGGTTGCAGCAAAGAAGATGGAAAAGAAAATACACGACCAATTAGAAGAGTCTAATGCTAAGAAACAATTACGTTCTGCAGCCTTTGAAGCAGCTCTCTTTGGCACAGGTATAATGAAAGGACCTTTTGCTGTAGACAAAGAGTATCCTAATTGGAATGAAGAGGGAGTTTATAGTCCCCTATTTAAAACAGTTCCCCAAACTTCTCATGTATCTATCTGGAACTTTTATCCAGACCCTGACGCAAGCAATATGGATGAAGCTGAGTTTATTATAGAGAGACACAAAATGTCTCGCTCTCAATTACGTGCCTTGAAGAAGAGACCATTCTTTAGAGAAAATGCTATTAATAAATCTCTTGATGAAGGAGAGATGTATAATAAAGAGTGGTGGGAACATGTTATGGATGATAACAACCAAGAAGATAGAGCCGAAAGATTTGAGGTTTTAGAATTCTGGGGTTTTGTAGATAAGGATGTTATCGAAGGATATGATATTGAAATACCTGAAGAACTAGCTGATTTAGAGCAAGTTAGTGTAAATATTTGGGTATGCAACAATAATGTTCTTAGACTTGTTATGAATCCATTTACTCCTGCTTACCTCCCTTATTATGCAACGCCCTACGAAATGAACCCATACAGTATATTTGGGGTAGGTATTGCAGAAAATATGGATGATACGCAGACACTAATGAATGGTTTTATGCGTATGTCTGTAGATAATGCTGCGTTATCAGGAAATCTTATTATAGAAGTAGATGAGACAAACTTAGTTCCGGGACAAGACTTATCTGTGTATCCGGGAAAAATATTCAGAAGACAAGGTGGAGCACCGGGTCAGGCTATCTTTGGCACAAAGTTTCCTAATGTGTCGAATGAAAACATGCAGATGTTTGATAAGGCACGACAGTTAGCAGACGATAGCACAGGTTTTCCGTCTTTTGCCCACGGTCAGACAGGTGTTACAGGTGTAGGACGTACAGCGTCAGGTATATCCATGCTAATGAATGCTGCAAACAACTCTATACGAAGTGTTATTAAGAATGTGGATGATTACTTATTAGGACCTTTAGGTAAAGCATTCTTTAGTTTTAACATGCAGTTTGACTTTGACTCTGAGATAAAAGGAGACTTAGAGGTTAAGGCACAGGGTACAGAAAGTCTTATGGCTAATGAGGTACGTAGTCAAAGGCTTATGTCATTTATGCAAACAGTATCTAATCCTACCCTTGCTCCGTTTGCACGAATGGATTATATTGTTAGAGAGATAGCAAAGTCTATGGACTTAGACCCTGACAAAGTAGCTAACTCTATGAGTCAAGCTGCAGTACAGGCTGAGATACTCAAGAAGTTTCAAGAGCAAAACCCAACACCTCCTCCACCTGAAGAGGGCAAACCTCCACAAGAGACACAAGAAATTCCTGCAGGTGTTCAACCCCAAGATACACAGGGTACAGGAGGAGGTACTATAGGCACAGGCTCAGTACCAACACCTGATGAGCCGGGATTTACTGGAACTAGGCAATGAACTTAAAACAACTAGTAAACGATAAATCTTTATGGGATAATTTTGTAGAGTATCTTGATGATGCTATTGCAAAGAATCATACAGCCTTAGAACAATCAGATAATCATATTGTTATTCACAGGTTACAGGGTGCAATAGGTGCATTACGCAGACTTAAATATCTTAGAGAAGAAATGAACGGTTCTAATGGTTGAGTATATAACTAAAAATAAACTTTTAGAAAGAGATGATTCTGGTAAAGTTAATTATTTATTAACAGCAAGAAATATTGGAGCAAAGTTATTAGGAACTTATGATGAAGCTAAAAGAGCCGAGTCAGTAGGCATTGAAGTAGGTGAAAAATATCGTGATGATTTTCAAAGAGTAGAGGATACAGCTAGGCATGGCATATTTCATGGTCTTTTACTTGATGAAAAAGGTAAAATGAATATGTTTGAAAAATTAGGTTTTAATTACATGAACCTACAAAAAAATGAAGATGAAACAGGTATAGAATCTTATATAAAAAATTTAATAGCTCTTGAAAATACAGGAGAAGAAAGTAATATTGATGTAAATAATAATAAATTTAGTGTTGCTTTAAGGAGACAGATGATAGTTGAGGGTAATCCTTCAGAAGAAGATTTTGTAGATAGAGTTGTAAATATTGTTCAAGACCTTAGAAAGGGTAAAGAATCCCCTGAAGTAGGTGGATTAAAACTTAGACTTTCTTTGGGACTATTAGATGAACCTATTCGTGAACGATATAAAGAAAATATATTAAGTGGAGAGACTCCTTATTCAGATGAACTTAATCCTGCACCTAATGTAGGAGCTATGAAATTTTCCCGAGTCCCTCTTAGAAAACCAGAGGAATTAAAATTTAACAAGGGTGGTACTGCTATGAAACAACAGATGGAAATGGCTTTTATGCAAGAAGGTGGGCTAAAAGATGATGGTATGGACAAAGACCCTGTAAGTGGTAATGAAGTTCCATCTGGTTCGTTAGCAGAGGAAGTAAGAGATGATATACCTGTGCAACTTAGTGAGGGAGAGTATGTAGTACCTGCAGATGTTGTTCGATTTTTTGGTGTAAAGTTTTTTGAAGATTTACGTATGCAAGCTAAGATGGGACTTGCACAAATGGAACAATCAGGACGTATTGGAGGAGAACCAATAAAAGAACCTATGAGTGTTACTGTTGTAGAATCAGAAGAAACATTAGACCCTGAAGACGAAAAAAAGATAAGAGAAATGTTAAAGGGTTTTAATGAGGGAGGATTACAAGATTTTAAAAAAGTACCACCACCACTAGACTTGAAAAAAGACTTTGGTGTTGTAGGAGGAAGTTTATTTAAAAGAAAACCAAAAGCAACTGAAGATGACATAATAGATGGTAAAGCAGATGGAACTGTTACTTACTATCATTCAGACGGAAGAGAGTTTAAAGTAGAATATAAAAATGGTGCTGTAGTAGATGAAAATCAAATACAGTATACTGTTCCCCCTTGGTCAAGAACCAAACCTAATGAAACACCTAATGTATCATCATCAGAAGTAGGTGGTTCTAGTGGTAATGATAATAGACCCTCAGGAGGAGCTAAGTTTACAGAACCTAATTTAGTAGAAAAGTATTCTTATTTAAATGATGAAGAAAAATTTATTTCCACAGAAGTATTAGCTAATCAACACAATAAAGATACTGGAGAAAATAGATTAGCATTTTTTGACGATAATGGTAATGCTGTTCCAATGACTAAGCAGGGATATGATAATCTGTATAAAGCATATACATCCCTTGGTGGAGAGAAAAATTTTCCGGGTGGGGTTGCTCAATATGCTAATTTAGGTTTTACAGATAAATTAGCACTTATGCCACAGCAGATACGTAAATCGTTTGGCTATGATGTTAGTGAAGCTAAAATAAAACAAATATTAAAAGCATCTCAGGATAGAAAAACACTATCAAGAATGAAGGTAAATCCATCTATACTATCATTTATTTTAGATATTATTTCTCCAGATAAAAGTTTATTTTCTAGAAATCTTACTGCAAGAGAAGCTAATCCAAAAGCAACAGAACCTTTAGATATACAACAAAAAGTTATTCAAAGTTTATCTCAGTTTACTACAGGTGTTGATGGTACTGTTGATGCAGAAGGTTTTACTAATTTTGGTAAATTTTTACAAGGCGAGACTAACTCTAAATTTGGTATGACAGCTATTGATAGAGCTTTACTAGGAGTTAAAATGAGTGGCAATCAACCTATGATTTATGATGGAGGATTAGGTAAGGACAGAAAACTTACTGGTGCTGACTTGGCAGCCTTTGGTAGTAATATGGATAGAATTAAATCTGCTAGACAATTTTCTCATAAAGTATTTATGGAAACAGGTGATGCTATGTTGGCAGATGAAGCTTATCATCAGGCTTTCTTAGACCAGTCTGCTGCAATAACAAAAAATCAACAACTAGCTGCTGAAGCAAGAAGAAAACAGAGACAGAAAGAAATTTTACCTTCTGATAAAAGTATTACAGATAAGAGCAAAAGAAATGCTGAAGAAAAAGAAAGAAAACGGAAGTTAGCTGAAGATACACAAAAAGCTAATGAACAAAGAAAAAAAGACGAAGAAAGAATGAGACAAAGCCAAATAAGAACAGGTAGTAATGATGGAGGAGATAGTGGTGGAGACCCATACCTTACAGATTATTCTCCTAGTTTTCAACCATCATTTGATAGTATACCGGGATTTGGTAGTACACCTTCAGGAGACTCAGGACCTGATTTTGGTTCTTTTTATGAACAATCTGCTCAATTGGGTAATGATACTAGTTATAGTGATGGTACATATTGGGGAGTAGGTAATAAAGGTGGATTATTTACAAAAGAGTCTGTTGCTAAAAAGAATGGACTAGCATCTAAAACAAAAACTAAAGCAAAACGAAAAAAAAATACTAAAGGATTAGGCACTAAACCTAAGGCTACTTGACAATTATGTCAACCCCAATAACAGGAGAAAAATATGCCAGAATTAGAAACAGTACAACCACAGAAGACTGCAGGATTTGTAAGTCGGACTCGTTCAAAGTACAAGGACAAGATTGCTAAGGAGGAGCAGGAACTTAAAGAACTCCTTGCAGAGAGTCAAGGAGAGGGGGTTCAGGAAAACCCTGAGGAGAGCCAAGATGTGTCTCCTCCTGAAGAGGGAAAGAAAGCAGAGGTATCTGACGAGACTCTCAGTAAAGAGGAAAAATCTTTCAAGACGAGATATGGGGATGTTCGAAGACATCTTGCGGCAAAGGAGAAGGATTATAACGCTAGGATAAAAGAGTTAGAAGACCAACTGTCTAGTAACAAAAAACTTGTACCACCTAAATCTGATGAAGATATTAGTAATTGGGCAAAGGAATATCCTGATGTTGCAGGTATTGTAGAAACAATAGCTGAAAAAAAAGCTAAGGAAATGTTTGAAAAGGCTAATATTCAACTAGAGGAACTTAGTAAGGCTAAAGAAGAAACAACTCGTAAAACAGCAGAGAATGAAATTAAAGAAATTCACAAAGACTTTGATAAGTTACGTGACTCTGATGAGTTTCACGAATGGGTAGAAGAGCAACCTAAATGGGTACAAAATGCTCTTTATGAAAATACTGATGATGCTAAATCTGTTGTTCGTGTTCTTGATTTATATAAGATTGATAAAGGTTTAACAGCAGGTGATAAGAAGAATAAGACTAAGGCTGCAGCTTCTCTTGTAAATAAAACTTCTAGAACTCAAGTAGATGCTGAAGAAATGGCAGATAGTGTTAAAGAGTCTGATGTAGCTAAGATGACTGATAAACAGTATGAAGCAAATCAAGATAAAATACAAACAGCTATACGTTCTGGCAAATTTATTTATGATATGTCAGGAAATATAAGATAAAGTGTTGACAAAAAACATTTTATTAATATAACTACCCTAGAATATAAAGCCTCTTTTTGACTACCTTTATGTTCTAGTAAATTACGAAGTTTAAACGAGTAAAGACTACTTATATAAGTATAGACCCATAGGTTAGGAAGTTAGCTGCTGAATAACTATATGCACTCTAGAAAATATAACCTCTTCCTACGATAGTTTAGCTTTTCATTAAGCCAATTATAGGAGGATTTAACTATGGCTTTTCAAACTGCTTCAGGTTATGGCAATTTACCCAATGGTAATTTTTCGCCAATAATCTATTCCAAACAGGTACAGCTTGCATTTCGTAAGTCAACTGTTGTTGGAGACATAACTAACTCTGATTATTTCGGTGAGATATCTGGACAAGGCGATACTGTCAGGATTATCAAAGAACCTGAAATCTCAGTAAGTGCATATGCCAGAGGTACTCAGGTTACTGCACAAGACCTTGAAGACGATGACTTTCAGCTTGTTGTTGACAAGGCTAACTACTACGCTTTTAAAATGGATGACATTGAGGAAGCCCACTCTCATGTAAACTTTATGCAACTTGCAACTGACAGAGCTGCATATCGTTTAGCTGACCAGTATGACCAAGAAGTTCTTGGTTATCTTGCAGGTTACAAGCAGTCTTCTTTACACTCTAAAGCTGATACTGTGAATGACCAAGTTAATGGTAGCAAGTCTATCACTAGTGCAGGGTCAGATGAGCTTCTTACTTCAATGAAACTCATCAAGAGTTCTTTCGGAAGCATCACAACTTCATCTGCAGGAGACCACTCTATTCCTGTAGTTAACCTAACAGGTGGAGCTACTTCAGTAGGCACTGCATCTGTTACACCAATGGTTGTGGTAAATCGTATGGCTAGACTGTTGAATCAACAGCAAGTGGATACACAAGACAGGTGGCTAGTAGTAGACCCTGTGTTTATGGAACTACTTGGAGATGAAAACTCTAAGCTAATGAACGCTGACTTTGGTGGAGCAGGACAATTGCAAAATGGTCTTGTTCTTAACAACCTTGCAGGATTCAGACTCTATGTCTCAAGCAATCTGCCATCAGTCGGAACTGGTCCGGGTACTTCAGGTACTGCAAACCAGAACTCCAACTATGGAGCGATTGTTGCAGGACATGGCTCTGCGATTGCAACGGCTGAACAACTCAGCAAAACTGAAACATACCGTGACCCTGACTCATTCGCAGACATTGTACGTGGTATGCACCTATACGGCAGAAAGATACTTCGACCAGAAGCTATCGTGACTGCTAAATATAACGCAGGTTAAGGGAGGATAAAACTATGGCTACTTTTGATTTAACTGCAAAAGCCACTGCAGGTGTAGGAGCAGATGTTTTAGCAGTTCCTACTGTCGTTGGACATCCTGTCAAAACAATCGAAGCAATCTTGGATATTGATGCAATGATTGCAGCAGGTGCTACTATAGCAAATGGAGATGTTTTCCAACTGCTTGAAGTTCCTTCTGAGTCTGTTGTTCTTTGTGCAGGTGCTGAAGTTATGAAACAGTTTACTGCTTCATGTACTGCTGACATTGACTTTGCAGGTGGTGATGACATCGTTGACGGTGATTCACTTGCCGTTGCTGCAGGTACATACCTAACAGCAGGTACTAACGGTCAAACTAACATTGTTAGTACAGGTGCTGCAAACTTAATCGGTGAGACTATTCCTGCCGATGGAAATACTGCACCAGTGACTATTACGGCCGCCGACACTATTGATGTAACTATTGCAGGAGCTGCCGCAGCTACTGGAAGGTTACGAGTGTTTGCTGTTATCGCTGACATTTCAGCTGCTCATCGTGAAGCTGCTGTTGCTTCAAGAGACAACGTATAAGTCTATTTAATAAATGGGGAGCAGGGAAACTTGCTCCTCTATCTATATAACAAAGGCATACAATGGCAACAACCTACA
>VMHT01146813.1_pt1 | contig 17031 bp, 18 predicted proteins | sample 4693611 | NCBI WGS metagenome assembly VMHT01 (sample SAMN12280063, study PRJNA550983) | marine metagenome | isolation source: seawater sampled from same location over 5 years 0.02-0.2 micron viral filtrate | place: USA: collected off the coast of southern California halfway between the port... ...
CTATTGATGTCTGCTATGCGTGGACGTGCAGGACAGGTCATCGGACAAGGATTTAGTGGTACAAAAGTACAACTAGGTGTTAAAATGTCCACTACAGTTAAGAAAACTGGGTGTTCTAACCTAAAACAATTACTAGAGGACGACAAACTACTATTAAATGACTATCAAATTATCTCAGAACTCACAACCTTCATCCAAAAAGGACAAGCATGGGAAGCCGAAGAGGGTTGTAATGATGATCTTGCTATGTGCTTGGTTATCTTTAGTTGGTTGGCAACTTCCGACTATTTTAAAGAACTTCACGACAACGATGTAAGAGCAAGGATGTATAAAGAGCAAAGGGAAGGTATCGAACAGGATATGGCACCCTTTGGATTCGTTGATGATGGTCTAGGTGAAGAAACATTCGTAGATAAAGAAGGAGATGTGTGGCAAACTAATAATAGACCTGATGTTATGGATGAGTATGGTAATAAATCCTATATGTGGGAGTATCTATCATGAATGAAGCATACACAGAAGTTCAGAAACTAGTAGAGTTCGAACATCTGATGTTTAAAGAAAGAGTTTGTCGTGTATGTGGTAAAGAGAAGTCTTTATTGGATGATTTCTACATGACACACAGAGATAGAGGTAGTAGTTTGACTGCCTTCTCATATGAATGTAAAGTATGTACAATAAAGAGAACAGCAAGGAGAGGAAAGGTAAAAGAAGTAGAAGATTTATATCCAGACTGGTAGCTTCCCCAAAATTTCCCCGTGTAAAGTAACTATTTTCTAAATATTAGTAGCATTCCAGTCACTGACTAATAACGGAGTATAACAGATGGCAAGCACACAAGCATCACCAGGTGTTGTCGTACTAGAAAGAGATCTGACCCATACCACCAACGCAACGGTTGATAACGTTGCTGCGATATGTGGGGCATTTGAGAAAGGACCTGTAGAAGAAGTCCAAACTATTTCTAGCGAAAGAGAATTAATTGACACTTTTGGTAAACCGAACGATTACAACTATGAGTATTGGTTCTCAGCAGCACAGTTTCTACTATATGGTGGATCTGTTAAGATTGTTAGATCAGATAACTCATCACTAAAGAACGCAATCGATGCAACTACTATAATATCAACTTCTTTTAGTGCAACTGATACAACCCTTACAGTTATATCTGCAACAGGATTCGATATCAATGACTACATCAAAATTGATGCTGAGATATTAAAAGTTACTGCAATATCAGGTAATGACGTTACCGTAACTCGTGGAGCATTCAGCACATCTGCTGTATCTCACGCTGCATCATCACAAATAACACTTATAGAACCAGCTGGAACTGCTTCTACTGTTAACGAAGGTGGTACTTACACTGATTCAGACACAACTCTTACAGTTACCTCTGCATCTACATTAGGTGTACAGAATAACAGTTACATCTTAATCGATACTGAGATTTTACAGGTAACAAACATTGCTACTAACGATCTTACAGTCACACGTGGTGCTCTAGGTACAACTGCAGCAGCACACACTGACGGATCTGCGGTATCTTTACAGACAGTTACTACAAACAAGACCACAATAAACGAAGAAACTTCTTCAGGTGTTACGCCACCTATCATTAAGAACATCCAGACTTACGAAAGTACTACGGAAGATGCTTCTAATGACTTTAAGTGGGCAGCAAGAACACCAGGTATCTACGGAAACTCAGTAAGAGTTATCGCTACAGACGCTGGTCCTGACCAAGTTCTTTGGTTAACTGCTCCTTCATCAGGTAATGAGTGGAAGTTTACACCTGGTTCTGGTGTTAACGTAAGTGCTTCTAACGTATCATCTAAAGTTTATAGTTACTCTTTAATAGTTACATTCGAAGCAGGATCTAACTTAGTTGGATCATTCGAAGCAGATAACTTCTACACTGCTGTTGCAGGAAACGTAACAGGTAGAGTAGTTGCTTATGATGCAAACTCTAGAAGGATCGAACTATCAGTTGATGACACTGGTTCTGACTACCTAGAAGTTGGAGACACAGTTACTGAACTAGCAAACAGTGGTGGATCAGCAGGATCTGCAACTGGAGACAGTGCAGTCGTTTCTAAGATTCAGAGAAGACTAACAGTTGCAAACAACGAAGGTTCAGAAAAGTTTGCTGCTAACATGGTAATTAAGGATTCTTCCTCAGTATCATCTGGCGATAACACTGGTGACAACGTAACTATCGGTGCTATAGAAGATGAGTACGATTCACGTTACTATGGTCCTAACCAGAAATGGTCAGCAATCGCACCTAGACCTGGTACTTCACAGTACGTTTCAGATCGTGGTGGTTTCAGAGACCTAATGCACATCTTAGTTATTGATGGAGACGGTGGTATCACTGGTGTACCTGGATCTGTTCTAGAAAAATTCCTAGACGTATCTAAAGCATCTGATGCTAAGTCACCTCAAGGACAGAACTTATACTACAAGGATGTAATCAAACTCAACTCCACATACACATGGTGGGGTTCACATGAAGCAATCTTGATCTTCGATGTTGACGGTACTGCAACAGGAGATATCGGTAGTTCATCAACAAACAGAAAGTTTGACCTATTAAAGAACAACTCTGCAATCTTAAGTGCAGATGATCCAACAGGTGCTAACCCTTCTGCTATCCCTTTACTATACACTAAGAATTCTTCTACTGTTAAGTACAGTCTTCGTGGTGGAGTTGACGGATACACACTAGACAAAGATAAGTTATTTGATTCATATGACTTATTCTCTGATCAGGAAACAATCGAGATCGATTACGTTCTCATGGGTCCTGCGATGAGCAACCTTACAGACAGTACAGCAAAAGCACAAAAGATGCTTGACATCGCTGCAGTACGTAAGGATTGCATGGCATTCATATCACCTCCAAGAGATAGAGTGATAGGAGTACCAAGCACAAACACTATCGTGGATCGTGTTATTGAGTTCTTTGATTCATTATCTTCTACATCTTACGGTGTGTTCGATAATAACTACAAGTACATATATGACAAGTACACTGATAAATATAGATACTTACCATGTAATGCTGACATTGCAGGACTAACATTAAGTACAGCACTTAATCAAGAACCATGGTTCTCACCTGCAGGATTCTCTAGAGGACAATTACGTAACGCTATTAAACTAGCATACTCACCTCTAAAAGAACAGAGAGACAGATTATACTCTGCAAGAGTTAACCCAATCTGCTCCTTCCCAGGACAAGGCATCGTACTTTACGGTGACAAAACTGCTCAAGGCATTGCGAGTGCATTCGATAGAATTAACGTTCGTCGTTTATTCCTTGTAATTGAGAGAGCAATCTCAGTTGCTGCTAAGTCACAACTCTTCGAAATGAATGATGAGTTCACCAGACAAGGATTTAAGAACATAGTTGTTCCTTACCTTAGAGGTGTTCAGGCAAGACGTGGTGTTGTAGACTTCTTGGTTGTGTGTGATGAGACAAACAACCCTGCAGATGCAGTTGACAGAGGAGAGTTCTTCGCTGAGATCTTCGTAAAACCTACAAGATCAATCAACTTCATTACACTACAATTCACAGCTACGAGGACAGGTGCTTCGTTCGCTGAAATCGTATCTTAATTCCCGTTAGGTAAACATCAATGGCCGACCAACTTAAAAAAAGTATATTAGACTTTAGAACCCAGATCGGTGAGCTAGCACGCCCCAATCTGTTCCAAGTCCAACTATCATTTCCTACTATAGGAACTGATGGTTCACTTGCAGGTGGAAACACACAAGACGATGCTGATAAAGAACCGTCTTTCGTATCCACAGATGGTACACAACTAAGTACCTTCATGATCAAAGCAGCACAGTTACCTGCATCTACAATAGGTGTAGTAAACGTTCCTTTCAGAGGAAGACAGCTTAAGATTGCAGGAGACAGAACATTCGAACCATGGACTATTACAGTTCTAAACGATGAAAACTTCAGACTCCGTAGACAATTCGAAGCATGGGCAGCAGCAATTCAGGACTACAGAGTTAACATCTCAGGTAGTAACACAATAGGTGACTATCAGAAAGATGCTAGAGTTCAGCAGTTCGATAGAAAGGGTGTTAAATCAAAAGAATACCATTTCGAATCAATCTGGCCATCAAACATTTCCGCAATCGATCTAGATTGGGAAAGTAATGATACTCCAGAAGAGTATACTGTAGAGTTCCAAGTACAATACTGGACACCAGTGAACATGAGCAACACTGCTAACACAGACTAGCATTGTTAAAACTTGATAAATATGTTATGATACAGTAAACACGGGAATATTTGATGTCTCAATTATTTGGTTATTCGTTAGATAGAAAGAAGGCTAAGGGTACGAAAAGTACCGAGCCTTCTTTTGTTCGTAAGGAATCAGAAGATGCTGCGAGTCCGATAGTTGCAGGTGGTTATTTTGGTCAGTATGTAGAGATGGGTGACGCTGCTAATAAAGCAAGCGAAGCTGATCTTATTGGTCGTTATAGGGAAATGTCTCTTCATCCAGAAGCAGACTCTGCAATCAACGACGTAGTAAACGAAGCAATAGCAGGAGATCTTAATGATCACCCTGTAGATATAGATCTACAAAACCTAAAAGTTTCTCAGAATCTAAAGAATGTTATACGACAAGAGTTCGAAAACGTCTTAGTTCTATTAGATTTTGACAGGAAAGCGTATGATATATTCAGAAGATGGTACATCGATGGTAGATTATTCTATCATAAGATGATCAATGTAGATGATCCTGCGGAAGGGATTACAGAATTAAGATACATTGACCCTCGTAAAATTAAAAAAGTTATAGAGTTTGATAAACCTAAAGATAGACAAGCAGTCATAGATCCAGAAGTATCAACTTTAGTACCTAAGTCAATTGAGTATTACATCTACTCACCCAAAGGACTTAAGGGATATGAGAACAACGGAGTAAGAATTGCACCTGACGCAATCACATATGTCCACTCAGGACAAATGGATATGCAGAGGAACTATGTTCTTTCTCATCTACACAAAGCAATCAAAGCACTTAATCAACTTAGAATGATTGAGGACAGTTTGGTTATATATAGATTGTCTCGTGCACCAGAAAGGAGAATATTCTACATCGATGTAGGTAATCTTCCTAAGCAAAAAGCAGAACAATACCTCCGTGAGGTTATGTCCCGCTATAGAAACAAGTTAGTATATAATGCTGACACTGGTGAGATAAGAGACGACAAGAAATTCATGTCTATGCTAGAAGACTTCTGGTTACCTAGACGTGAAGGTGGTAGAGGAACTGAAATAACAACTCTACCTGGCGGACAGAATCTAGGTGAACTAGAGGACGTAAAGTATTTCCAAAAGAAATTATACCGTTCACTCAATGTACCTGAGTCCAGATTAGAATCTGAATCCTCATTTAACATTGGACGTAGTGCAGAGATAACTAGGGACGAAGTTAAGTTCCAAAAGTTTATCGTTAGACTGCGTAAGAAGTTTACTGATCTCTTTAATGATCTACTCAAGACACAGTTAATACTGAAGGGTGTTATAAGTATCGATGAGTGGGATGAGTTTAAAGAGCACATCCAATATAGTTTCATTGCTGACAACTATTTCTCTGAAATGAAAGAGAAGGAAGTAATGAATGAGAGGATGGGTCTTATGCAACAGATGGATCCTTTTGTCGGTAAGTACTTCAGTTTAGAGTATATGCGTCGCTATATACTTAAGCAAACTGATGCTGAGTTCGGTGAAATAGACGAACAAATGGCGAATGAGATCAAGTCTGGTATGGTTGTACCTCCTGCGGAGCTTGCTCAGTTAGAGAAACAACAACTGGAAATGGCAGCGATGCCTCCCGAACCAGAACCAGTAGAAGAGGAGCCAACTATGGATCCTAAGGATTATAAAAAGGGAGATATCTAAATAATAAGTATAGAGAACTAAATTATGCCTTCACAACACTCACTTGATATTGTTAATTCCGTATTCGCAGGTCAGAAAGACCTGAGCGATTACGTTGATTCTCGCATGAAAGAACTTGCTGTGGACAGTATAGATGCAATGAAACAAGACGTTGGATCTAAAATGTTTACACCACCTACTCCTGCTGAGACTGAAGTTGAGCCTGAAGATAGTGCGGAAACAACAACTGCTGAAACTGAGGTAACACCTGATGCTACTGATAACGGAACAAATTGATGATACTAAGGTAATCACCGAGGGTAAAGGTTCTAAGAAAAGAACTTATATCGAAGGTGTATTCCTACAAGGTGCGATCAAAAATCGTAATGGACGTATGTATCCACTGGAAACTCTAGGTAGAGAAGTACAGAAGTACAACGAAAATTACATACAAAAAGGTCGTGCAATGGGTGAGTTAGGTCATCCAGAAGGTCCAACAATTAACTTGGACAGGGTATCACACCTTATCACATCCCTTAAAGAAAGTGGAAATAATTTCGTGGGTAAAGCACGGATTCTTGACACTCCTATGGGTCGTGTTACGAGAGAACTACTTGATGAAGGCATCAAACTAGGAGTCTCATCACGTGGCCTAGGTTCTATCAAAGAACAAAACGGTTGTAAAGTTGTTTGCGATGACTTTATACTAGCAACTGCAGCAGATATCGTTGCAGATCCATCAGCACCTGATGCTTTCGTAAATGGAATCATGGAAGGGAAAGAATGGATTTGGAGTGGTAGCGGTGTTTCTGAGCAAAGATTGGAGACAATCAAAGACAGAATTAACTCTGCATCACGTAGTCAACTTGCAGAAAGGAACGTTTCCGCATTTGATGCGTTCTTAAAAAGTCTATAATGTCTAAATAACTATAGCAATAACCTTATTTGTATATTCGAGGAGACAACATGTCTAAGGAAAAAGACAATCTTGATGAAAACGCAGTCACTAAGAATGCGAAACCTGGCGATGCAATGCCAAAATCTGAAACTGGAACTCCTGGTCAAGGTGTACAGGATTTAGGTGGACCTACTCCATTTAATTCTAAACCAGACGACGAATCCAATAAGTACAAGACTGGTGGCGGACCAACAGCAACACCTCCACAAACAAAACCATCTGATGCATCAGCACAGAAGGCAGAGTTTAGCACTGCAGGTGATGTAAAGGCAGGTCACGAACCTGAAGGTGAAGTTATTGCCGAAGATGATACAACAGAAACAATCGAAATCGATTTATCATCTGATGTTGCTGCTCTTACTGAAGGAGAAGATCTTTCTGAAGAGTTTAAGGAGAAAGCGAAAACAATTTTCGAAGCAGCAGTTATCTCCAAAATAAACGAAGAACTAGAACGTATGCATACTGATTATGCAAAAGTCCTAGACGAAGAAGTCGAGACTATTAAGACCGAGCTTGCAGAAAAGGTTGACGAGACTCTTAAGTACCACGTAGAGCAGTGGGTTAAGAATAACGAACTCGCAATCGAGCACGGAATTAAGACTGAGATGGCAGAATCTGTCATGTCTGGACTCAAACAGGTTTTTGTCGAGAATTTCATTGATCTTCCCGACGAAAAAGTTGACTTAGTTGACGAAATGACTAAGCAACTCGATACTATGGAAACTAAACTCAACGAACAAATCGAAGAGAATGTCGGACTATCTAACGAGGTCGGCAATTATATCAAGAATGGGATCGTGAACGAGCTAAGCGGAGGACTTTCCCTCGCACAGAAGGAAAAGTTACAATCTCTTGCAGAAGCTGTTGAGTTCGAGAATGAAGATGCTTATCGTGAGAAAATAAACACTCTTAAAGAGTCTTATTTCTCTACCAAACCTGCGGCTGCTGAGGAGAAATCCGATGAAGTCACAATTGAGGGAGATAATGGTGCTACTGGTGACGCAATGTCTCACTACGTAAATGCATTATCACGTTGGGGCAACTAATACGTGAGAATTTGTAATCAATTAACTTTTTTTAAAACAAGCAATGTTTAATTCAGAATCATTGCAGGAAAAGTGGAAACCCATTTTAGATCACTCTGAGATAGATGATATCAAAGACGGATATAGAAAGGCAGTTACCTCTGTCCTGTTAGAAAACCAAGAAAGATTTTTAAGGGAAGAAGCAGGTGTGCTTAATGAAGCATCACCAACAATGTCTGCAGGTACAGCAGGTTTCAGTGGTTCATCTACTGCAACTGGTCCTGTAGCAGGTTTTGACCCAGTTTTAATCTCATTAATCAGAAGATCAATGCCTAAGCTTATTGCTTATGACATTGCAGGTGTACAACCAATGACAGGTCCTACTGGACTTATCTTCGCAATGAGATCACGTTACGGTACTAACCGTACAGCAGGAACTGAAGCGTTCTTTAACGAAGCAGATTCCGAGTTCTCAGCAGAGAACGCAGCTAGCGACCTAGGAAGAACAGCACAGTCTGGATCTAACCCAGGACTTCTAAACGCATCTGGTACATACAATACATCAGACGGAATGCCTACAGCAGAAGCTGAAGCATTAGGTGATGCATCTGGTAACCAGTTTGCTGAAATGAACTTCAGTATTGAGAAAGTTACTGTGACTGCTAAGTCCAGAGCACTCAAGGCTGAGTACAGTTTAGAACTAGCACAAGACCTTAAGGCAGTTCACGGTTTAGACGCTGAGTCTGAACTAGCAAATATCCTCTCAACAGAAGTACTTGCTGAAATCAACCGTGAAGTTGTAAGATCTGTATACAAAGTCGCAAGACCTGGTGCACAGAACAACACAGCAACTGCAGGTGTCTTTGACCTAGACGTTGACTCCAACGGTAGATGGTCAGTTGAGAAGTTTAAAGGTCTTCTATTCCAGATAGAAAGAGACATGAACGCTATCGGGCACGAGACAAGACGTGGAAAGGGCAACATCTTAATTTGCTCTGCTGACGTTGCATCTGCTCTATCAATGGCTGGTGTACTTGACTACACTCCTGCTCTAGCTGGTAACTCAAACTTACTTCCTGATGATAATAGCAGCACATTAGCTGGTACATTAAACGGAAGAATCAAGGTATACGTTGATCCTTATTCAGCAAACGTAAGTGACAGACACTTCTACGTTGCAGGATACAAAGGTTCATCTGCATACGACGCAGGACTGTTCTACTGTCCTTACGTTCCACTCCAAATGGTCAGAGCCGTTGGTCAGGATACATTCCAACCAAAAATTGGCTTTAAGACTCGTTACGGTATGGTTGCTAACCCATTTGCGGAAGGCACTGACCAAGGCGGTGGAGATCTTGATCCTAACAAGAACAGATACTACAGAAGAGTTCTTGTTGACAACCTAATGTAAATCGTTCATCACGATACACACACGGAGACCCCTTTACAGGGGTCTTTTTTTATGCTATGCTCTAAATAACATTATGGACAGACACGATTTCCCAGTGATAGGTACGTTCTACACCAAGAAAGAGGTAGATGACTTAATCGCACAAGCAGTAGAAAAAGCAGTTGCTGAAGCAAGAGCAATTGATGAAGAATCAATGCGTAAACATAACAGAGACGCTACTGTTATCTCTATGATTCTAGGATTCACAGCACTTGCATTATTTGTTGATGGTCTTTTAAGGTTGCTTGGTATCATCCCACCTTTTGCCGACATTGATATAAGTATAGTTGATAAAGTTACAGAACAAGTCAAGGATGAAGTTCTACCATATATAAGAGAAGGACTAACAAAAATTCCTAAGGTTGGGAGCAGATTGTATTGAGTTATCTATTTGGTATTGCGTTTTTATTCCTACTGTATAACGCATTTAAGTTAATGTGGCAGGGGTATAGAGCATTTGATCAGAGTTATGGAAAGGTTATGGAGACCTACACACCCACTAAGGTGCACCCTGAGATGACAGATGTACAGAATGGTGATGAGTTGATGGTAGCAAGTTTCTCACAGATCCCACCAGTAAAAGATCCATTACATGAATCCTTACAGTCACGTATAGAAGAACTGATCGAAGAAGAAGACGATGAGGATGATGATGAAGGAGACGGTGACATTATTGTAAGAGTATGAACAAGACGGTAGAAAAAATATTAGAACCTATAGTCCTCCTTGGACTGACAAGTTTCCTATTGGTGATGTTTGGAATCTTTACCGTAGAACACTTCATTGTGAGACCACCTATGAGAATATTAGGACTAGGTGAGTATAAGAAGAGAAGGAGGAGAAGAAGATGATAGAATTCGAAAAACAATTTGGTAAAGGAACTGATCCTTGGTATGCTAAAGCAGAGAGATGGGCGAAAAAACAACGTTTTCCTATCTCTTTTTTGGTGCTAGGATTGATATCTGCACTCAAAGAACGGTGGATAGAGACTAAAATCCACAATGAAATGAGAACTGTAGACGCTGATGTTCAGAAAATACATGAGATATGGGATAAAGAAGAGAAACCAACAACAACTTTTGTCTCCAAACCCTCTGTAGTAAAGGGACTAGATGACATGGAACTCTTCTATGATGCATACAAGAGAGCAGCACAAGACCATGACGATGTGATGAAGGAACTAAATAGTACGGATGATACTGTAGAGTAATGGCAGACATACAAACATGGCAGGGACAGATAGAGAATAGAAACTTCCTATCACCCATAGGATTTAAGTTTATCTTAGCGGATTTCCCTAAGGTGACTTACTTTTCGCAGACATGTAATATTCCTGGCATCACAGTTGGTGAGGTAAATCAACCCACTATCATGGGTAGACCTATACCATTCGACTCTCATGGTTTGACATACGAACCACTCAATATGAACTTCTTAATCGATGAGAATCTAGAAAATTATTTAATTATTCACAACTGGATGAGAGGTTTAAGTATTGGTGAGAAATTTGCAGAGAGAGAAAAACTAATAGAGGTATCAAATGAGAAGATTGGTATAGGAAATGATGGTAGTGTACGTTCAGATGGATCTCTAGCAGTACTGAACAGTAATTTTCAGACCAATTTCTTCGTAACTTTTAAAGATATGTACCCAGTGTCCTTGTCAGCACTAGAATTTAATGCTACAATAGATGGTAGTGAGTATGCTGTAGCACAAGCAAGTTTTAGATATGCGGTGTATGATATACAGGATACTTATGGAGTACGTAAGACACAACTTAAATGAATCTTGATGATATTCGCACATCATGGTTAGAAGACTGTAAAATTGACACAAATGACCTAGACACAGAGAACTTTAAGGTCACAGTTATCCATGAAAAATATTTAAACATCTGGTCACAGTTCAGATTATTATTATCAGACGCTGAAGCTAAGAATAAAAGGATGTACAAGGAGAAGTTCGAGTACTATTCTGGTAAAGCACCTGCAAAGGTATACGCTGAGAGACCTTTTAACTATAAGGTACTTAAAGGTGACCTTAACACATACATCTGGGCAGATGATGAGTACATCAGAACCAAGCAGAAATGTGACTACCTCGAAACTTGTATAAATTATTTAGAGAACGTTCTTAGGCAGTGCTCTAATCGAGGATTCCAAATTAAAAACGTTATCGAGCTCCGAAAGTATGAAAACTATTGATGACTGTCATAAAAAAGAAGAACGAGGTTTACCTTAAGGTAACTGCAGAACCGCATGTCCATAAGGAACTAAGTGAATACTTCCAGTTCGAAGTTCCTGGTGCTAAGTACATGCCACAGTACCAAAAATGGAAGTGGGATGGCAAGATCCGTTTATATTCACCTGCTACTGGTGAGATATATGCGGGTCTTTTTGATTATGTTACTGATTTTTTGGAGACTAGAGGATACGAATTTGACATAGAGGAGAATGACAACTATGGAAGACCAGATGAGACTGAACCTATCGTATCACCTGAGGCTATTGCGGGGTACGTTAGATCTCTCAACATTCCTTTTAAAGCAAGAGACTATCAACTACGAGCAATTTATCAGGCACTTAGACATAATCGCAAGTTACTACTCTCACCCACAGGATCGGGGAAATCCCTAATCATATATGCAATAGTGCGTTGGCACTTGGATGGTTGGAATAGAAACACACTAATCATTGTACCTACTGTCAGCTTGGTAGAACAAATGGCGAAAGACTTTAAGGATTATGGTTGGGGAGGTAAGCAAGTATATAAAATTAAGGCAGGAGTAGAAAAATATACAGATCATCCTATAGTAATCAGTACATGGCAGAGCATTTATAAGGAACCTCGAAAGTTCTTTAAGAGATTTGATGTCATCATAGGTGATGAAGCACATTTATATAAGGCGAAAAGTCTGACAGGTATTCTCACTAAGTGTCATGATGCCAAGTACCGAGTCGGACTGACAGGTACCCTAGATGGTTTGGAGACTCATCAATTAGTGTTAGAAGGACTGTTTGGTAAGGTAGATCAGGTAACTAAGACTATAGATCTCATGAAAAAAGGACACTTAACACCATTAAAGGTGTGTGTCCTACTGTTAAAACATGGGTATGTACCCTTTGATGACTATTTCCAAGAGATAGATTACTTGATTAGTCATCCTAAGAGAAATAATTTGATATGTAATCTAGCGTGTGACCTCACAGGTAACACTTTGATCCTTTTTAACTACGTGGAGAAGCATGGGGAGCCTTTATGGGAGCTCCTAAATAGTAAGGTAAGAGAGGGTCGCAAGATCTTTTTCATACACGGTGGTATTGATGCTGTAGCACGTGAAGAAGCACGTACTATATGTGAGACAGAAAAGGATGCAATCATATTAGCATCTTATGGAACGTTCTCTACTGGTATCAATATAAGAAATTTGCATAATGTTATCTTTGCGAGTCCATCCAAGTCGAGGGTCAGAAATCTTCAGTCAATTGGTAGGGTCTTGAGAAAGGGAGACAACAAAGCACAGGCAGTATTATTTGATATTGCTGATAACTGCTCTAGAGGATCCCGACATAATTATACTCTTCGTCACCTCACTGAACGCATAAAAATATACGAAGAAGAAAGTTTTGATTATGAAATCAAGGAAGTCAAACTCAAGAATGATTAATTACATCCGACACGACGAACAATTTTATGGCACTGTAAAACTAATTACAGGTGAGGAAATCCTTGGTGAAGTGTTATTGAGTATAGATCCAGAATCAAAAGAGGATCTATTGTTCATACAACACCCTGCTAAGACCAAAGTTATAGAACTAGATCCCAACCGTAGTGAGGATGGGGAACAGAAAGTGGCGGTCGGATTTATCAAATGGATGAACTTCAGTGAAGAGGAGTTCTATGTACTAGAAGAAAAATCTGTGATCAGCATCGCTCCAATGTCTAAGGATGCTATCAGGATGTATAAACGATGGGTAAAGAAAGAAATATTACATGAAGAAGAACCCGATAAAGGACAGATCCCTATGAATAGTAATATGGGTCTTATCGCAAAGGTGTCATCGGCACGAGAGATTCTAGAAAAGATCTGGAATAATAAGCCTGGTGACCCTTCCAACCCTTAACAGTGTTGAGTCTACCCAAAATCTAACTGGTTGTCAACCCCTCATGTATCAGACGTGACATTTGGTTGCATTTATGCTATTATTATGGCAACAGCAATTACAAACATGGCTGGTACAATGGCAAGAAAGTCAACCAAGAAAAAAGAGCACTATGTAGATAACAAGAAGTTTCTCGCAGAACTGGTTATCTATCGTAATCGAGTAGCGAGAGCGAAAGAGAAGGGCGAAGATAAACCAAGAGTTACAAATTACATAGGTGAGTGTTTCCTCAAAATTGCAACACACTTATCATATAGACCTAACTTTATCAACTACATGTATAGAGAAGACATGATAGGTGATGGTATAGAAAACTGTATACAATACATACACAACTTCGATCCAGACAAATCCTCAAATCCTTTTGCATATTTCACACAGATAGTTTACTATGCATACCTAAGACGTATAGCAAAAGAAAAAAGGCAGCAGTCTATTAGAGAAAAGATCTTAGAACGTAAAGGTTATGAGGAAGTCTTCCACTCTGATGGTACAGATGACCAAGCAAGTCTAGAAGCAATCAAAGCAAGTGTGGAGACTAGACAGAGATATGGATAGACACTCTAAAAGAATAGAGGAACTAGTCAATGAACTCTACATCATGACTGGTGGTAATGTAGAGAGATTGACAGTCTCCGATTCCTCTGGTAGAATGGCAAAGAAGATATCTATCGAGTATGACATCCAAGATCCTGTTAATAACTGATCAACACTTCGGAGTAAGGAACGACAACCAATACTATATCGATAGATACAGAGAATTCTATAGTGAAACTGTCCTTCCTTACATCGATAAACATAAAATAGATACTATCATATGTCTAGGTGATACATTTGATAGAAGAAAGTATGTAAACTTCCATTCTCTAGATGCAGCAAAGGAGATGTGGTTTACTCCTCTACAAGAGAGGAACGTACATATGCATATGCTTATAGGTAATCATGATATTTACTATAAGAATACACTCAGAATTAATTCACCACAATTATTACTGCAAGACTATAATAATATAACAATCTACGACTACGCACAGGATAAAAATATTGGTGGACTAGATTTCTTCATGTTACCATGGATATGTGATGAGAATAGGAAAGAAACTGCTGATGCTATCAGGGAAAGTAAGTCATCTATATGTCTTGGACACCTAGAACTCAATGGATTCGAAGCAGTTCCTGGTCATACTATGGAGCATGGAGATAATCCAGAAGATTATTCTAAGTTTGACTTAGTATGTACTGGTCACTTCCATATGAGAAGTAGAAAAGGTAACATCCAATACCTCGGTAATCCGTACCAACTATATTGGAACGATTACGGTCAGGAGAGAGGTTTCCATGTCATAAATACTAAGACGAAACGTTTAACTTTTGTTAAAAATCCAGTTAAGATGTTCCACAAGATCATCTATAAAGACTCTGAAACTTCTCCTATAGATTATAAGATGTTGAGAGGTAGTTACGTTAAACTTATTGTAGAAAAGAAAGAAGACCAAATACTATTCGACCAAATACTTAAAAGAATAAATGATTCCAACGTTGCTGATCTAAAAATTATTGAGGATCAGTTCGTATACTTAGAGGATATAGATGAGTCTATAGAATCTGAAGACACACTAACCATCTTACAGAAGTGTGTTGCTGAAGTTGATAATAAAGATGAAATATTTTCTATATTAAAGTCATTGTATGTGGAGGCACAGAGAATCTAATGTACGTACTAGTTGACAAAAGAAGCGGAGGGGTGTATGCTGTTAATGATGACACTCTTAAAGAGAGGGTAGTACAAATATTTGATGTCCATGATGATGCTGATAGATACCATCAACATCTGATTGCAGATAATTACAGCAGAGAGTTGATGGTTAAGGAGATCCACGAAGAGGATGTCAAAAGAAACTGTGGACAATTTGGATATCATTACACTATCATCCAACCAGATGACATCGTGTTTCCTCCTACAAAAGAAGTACTGAATGATCAAGTTTGAGAAAATTCGTTGGAAGAACTTCCTGTCTACAGGACAACAGTTCACTGAAGTTCCTCTAAGCGAAACACCAAGCACCCTTATTATAGGATTAAACGGTGCAGGGAAGTCTACTATGTTAGATGCCCTGTGCTTTTCTTTGTTTAACAAACCTTTTAGGAAGATTAGTAGAAGTCAGTTGGTAAATAGTATCAACGAAAAGGAAACTCTAGTCGAAGTAGAGTTCCAAGTAGGAACTATTGACTACAAAGTTAGAAGAGGTATTAAACCAAATGTCTTTGAGATCTATAGAAATAATGTACTGGTGGATCAGGACGCTGCCCAGAAGGATACGCAGAAATTCTTGGAGCAGAGTGTTCTCAAACTCAACTACAAATCATTTACTCAAGTCGTCATCCTTGGTTCATCCACATTTGTCCCCTTCATGCAACTTGGAGCAAGTCACAGGAGAGAAGTTATTGAGGATATACTCGACATCCAAATCTTCTCGTACATGAATGGACTCCTTAAGGAGAGAATAAAGGATATAAAAGAAGAGCAACGTCAGTGTGAGTATGAATTGGAACTAGCAATGCAGAAAGTTGCTATGCAAGAGAAGAACATAGAGAACCTAGAGAAGGTTGATCAAAGATCTATGGTGGCAGTGCAAGCAAAGTTTGATGAGAATGAAGATAGGGTCATGGAGATCAAGGAACTGATCAAAACTAAAGAGAAATCTATAGATACTATCACTCCTAAACTATTAGAACTAGATAGAACCATTGATAAGCATGAGCAGTACAAGACCATGCGTACTAAGATGAAGACTAAACAGGGTTCACACACTAGTACGATGGATTTCTTTAAGAAGAATAATGAATGTCCTACATGTACTCAATCAATCTCTGATGAACTCAAGGTAGAGAAGATAACATTCTATGAGACTAAGATATCAGGTCTAAAGACTGCACATGCACAGATAACTGACAATATTAAGGTACTTGATCTAAAAGTTAACGATCTAAGAGAGAAAGCAAAGGCAGTTAATGGTTTTAGATATGAAATACAGGCACTAACTAAGGAGGAGATGAAACTTCTCAAGGAAAATACTAAACTATTGTCCGAAGCAGGTAGTGGTAACACTAATTTGCAAGAAGAAAAGCAGTTCTTAATCAAATTTAATAAGAAATTAGAGAAGAAACAAGAGTTCTGTGCAGGTGTTAACACACAGCATGACAATCTAAAGGTAGTCTCTACTTTATTAAAGGATGATGGTATAAAGTCAAAGATTGTATCAAAATTCATACCTATTATCAATAATAAAATTAATAAATATCTGCAGAGTATGGACTTCTACGTCAATTTTACTCTGGATGAGAACTTTTGTGAAGAAATACTGTCTAGACACAGGGATTCCTTTACATATGCATCATTTTCAGAGGGCGAGAAGCAGAAGATAGACTTAGCACTCCTCTTTACATGGAGAGAGATCGCTAGAATGAAGAACAGTGTCAGCACTAACCTATTAATATTGGATGAAGTATTTGATTCT
>VMHT01084546.1_pt1 | contig 17026 bp, 14 predicted proteins | sample 4693611 | NCBI WGS metagenome assembly VMHT01 (sample SAMN12280063, study PRJNA550983) | marine metagenome | isolation source: seawater sampled from same location over 5 years 0.02-0.2 micron viral filtrate | place: USA: collected off the coast of southern California halfway between the port... ...
CATACGCATGCAGCACCCCTGGCTGGTGGACCTGAAGCAAATCAAAGTACCGATCCTGCACTGGCACGGTGAGGACGACCGCATCATCTCCATAGGCAGCGCCCGCGGGCTGGCAGGGGATTTACCCAACGCGCGCTTCCGCAGCTTCCCCGGCCTCGGGCGTTTTATGATTTATAAAGTCTGGCGGGAATTTCTCACCGAGTTACTGGAGCTGCCGGCGCAGCCGGCGCCCAAGCGCCAGCGGCTCTCGGCCACGATCGACACGCGCTGAGACGGCCACGAAGCCACTTGTATCAAGCATCGGCGCTGTCCAGACAATCGCGAAACAGCGTGTTCAAACTGCTCAAGTCGCGACTGACCGGCGCGGCCTTGTCTGAGTAACGCGAAAGCCGGGACAGTTCTTTTTCAATATAATCGTTCAGCTCCGCCATCACCGGGACAAATTCCTTTTCCTCGCTGCGCTGTTTTTTTGCCAGCAGACGGGTAATTTCTTTATCCACCGTTTCATCGTCAGCCACCAACGGTCGCAAGCGCTCGAATTCAACCGGTGCGGGAGAGCGATAACGTTCCAGCCAGCGGATCGCCAATAGGGAACGCAGGACGTAAAAGTATTTCTTCAGCGGCACCAGCTTCGCCTTCAGATAGCCGCGATAGTTCTTGTCCGCCATGCTCCAATAATGATGCACGCCTTTGTTCACGTCGTAGATTTCAGGCAGCAGTGCCCTCGCACGGTCGGCAAAACCGACCTCGTCGCGATAGACAATAGGGGAGTGCAGCCACTCCACGAACGACGGGTTGGACTGCCAGAATAATTTCAGAGCTTTGCGAATATCCCAGCCGCTGAGATCCATATCGTCGACGATCTCGCATTCGATGACATCGCGGCGCTCTTCCAGATCCAGCGACAGGTACCATTCACGCGGGTGCGCGTAGATAAAGCGCACGTCGTAATCGCTGTTCGGTGAGGGAAAGCCCCAGGCCCGGCTGCCGGACTCCACCGCAAACAGCACACGCACACCGTGCTCTTCCTCGACGGTCCTCAGGCGGCCCTGGATATACCGCCGAACGTCCTCGCTGATCATAAAACCGTCCCTGTTCAGTTGCCGCTGTCCTCAAACAACGTATGCATGTGCTCAAGCAACTCGGGGCCGCCGGGCTTACCGTGGCCGGGGATCACCACCTCGGCTTGCGGGTACATTGCCTGTGCATGACGGATCGCTTGCGGCCAATAGCCCAGGTCCGCGTCGGCGGTGTTGCCCAGATTATCGGTGGCCAGCTCGCGCACCGCGCAGCCGCCGTAGAGGATCTTCTGCTCGGGCAGCCACACCATAATGTTGTCGCGGGCGTGGCCACCGCCGGGGTAGAGCACTTCCAAACTGCCGGAACCGGTGGTGCTGCCAGGGGCTTCAATGCCCTTCAACGCGTTAGCTGGCACCGGATTGCCCTCTTCCGCGCTCAGGCGTTGCGTCATCGGGTGCGACCAGACCGGGATGCCCGCGGCTTCCAGCACCGCCACGCCGCCGGTGCGGTCGCTGTGAAAATGCGTGGACAGCGCCCGGTCCACCGGCAAACCGATCTCTTCGTCGATCCAGACCTGCAGCTCTTCGGTGGCCTCGGCGCCCCAGGCGGAATCGAGCAGAACCAGGTGATCGCCTTCGCGCACGATCAACCCGTTGGAGGGATACAGCACGCCGTCGAAGGTGTTGTAGGAGGTGTGCATCCAGACGCCGGGCTCAAGCTGCTCGACCTGAAGACCCGGGTTGCCGGGCGGAGAATGGCGGTGATCGCTTTGGCAGCCGACCGTCAGCAAACCGAGGAGTAACAACCAGGGTGCGTAAAAGGCGTGGTATTTCATGCAAGGAATCCGGGGCCAGGGAGAGGACACCGACAATAAACCGCCAGCGGCGTCCGCGCTATGAACGGCTCGGCAATCCGGGGTCGCCGCGTGTAGGGGACCGGCGTCGCGCTCTTGCCCCTCTGATAAACAGAGCGTATACCTTGGCGTCAGGAGGGCACGTCTTATGGACAATAATCCGGTCCCCGACCATTGCCGGGGCTTCGAGAACCTGGAGCGGGAAGTCAGCCTGCGCATCGCCAACCGCGAGATTCGCGGCAAGATACCGGACGCCGTGCGGGGCACCTTCTTACGCATCGGGCCAGGCCGCAGTGAACTGGGCGGACGGACCTTCGGCCACTGGTTCGACGGCGACGGCATGGTGCACGCGCTTACCTTCGACGAACAGGGCGCCCGCTACCGCAACCGTTTCGTACGCACGCCCAAATACCGGGCCGAAACCGCCGCCGGCCAGATTAAAAAACGCAGCTTCGGGCACAACGCCCCGGGCGGCATCCTCGCCAACATCGGCCGGCCACCGGCCAACGCCGCCAACACCAGTATTGTCCAGCATGGCGATCGGCTGCTGGCACAATGGGAAGGCGGCCGCCCCTGGGCCCTGGACCCGCATGACCTGAAGACCCTGGGCGAAGCCAGCTTCGGTGGCGGTCTGAAACCGTTCGAGCCCTTCAGCGCCCACGGCCACCATCACCCGGACAGCGGGCGCTACTACAACCATGGCGTCAGCCTGGGGCGGCACGGCCCGCAAGTGAATCTCTACCAGATCGGCCCCGGCGGGCGCATGGAACGGCGCGGGCGTTTCCCGCTGCCGCGCCTGACGTTTCTGCACGGCTCCGCCATGTCGAAACGTCACTGGTTGTTCCTGGAGCAGCCGGTGGCCATGACCGGCGTCACCAAGATGATGCTTGGCTTACGTACCGTCGACCAGTGCATGACCCATAATCCGGCCTGGGGCATGCGCGCCCATGTGATCGACCTGAATTCCCTGGAACGCACTCACACCTTCGAACTTGATCCGTTCGTGGTGTTCCACTTCGGCAACGCCCGCGAGATCGGCGACGAATTGATCGTGGAACTGGTGCGCTTTCCTGATTTCACCGTCAACCAGGGCCTGCGGGATTTCACCCGCCACTATCAAAATGACGCCGGCGAACCAGGACAGCTACGGCTGAATCTACGCACCGGCAAACAGACCTATCGGCCACTGCCGCATCAGGCCGGCTGCGAGTTTCCCACTTTCGATAACCGCTATCAGGGCGAGCGCAGCCGCGTTCTCTTTAATACCGCGCTCGCCGACCAGGGCGGCTTCTTCAACGCCGTGCAGAGACTGGACACCGAGAGCGGCCACACCGCCCTGCACAGAATGGGACCGGGGCGCTTCGTTTCCGAAGCGGTCTTCGTGCCTGAGGGTGAAAAAGAGGGTGACGGCTATTTATGCGCCGCCGTCTACGACGTCAATACGCATTGCAGTGAGATCGTGCTGTTGGACGCCCGTAGCGAGAACCTGGAAGAAGTGGCCGCGGTGCCGTTGCCGCATCATATTCCCCACGGCTTTCATTGCGGGTGGGTCAGCCCGGGTTAAAGCGCGGCCGCCGGTCCCGGTGAAGGTCACCCGCAACGCATGACCCGCACATTGTTGCGGTTGCGGCTGTAAGACGGCGGCTGGCCGAACCAGCGCTGGTAGGTGCGGGACAGATGCGCCGAATCGGTGAAGCCGGCCGCGTGGGCAATCTCGGTGATGCTGCGTTTAGAGTGCAGCAGATGGAACACGCGCTGCAGTTTTTGCCAGGATTTATAGTCACGCAATGACATCCCGAACACGTCGCTCATCAGACGCGACGCCCAGAAATACGACGTGCCCAGCTCCCGGGCCAGATCGGTCAGCGTCAGGTCCCGGCCGCTCTCCAGCAGTTCACGTATCAGCGGTTCTCTGGAATCCGGCTGGGACTGAGGCGTCAGATGCCGGAACGGAACGCACAGCGCCTGCTCATAGATTTCCGGCGCCAGAGCCGGCGCCAGACGGCCTTGATAGAGGGCCTCCAGCGGGGCGTCGATATCCTTGAAAAAGTCGCGCTCGAGCGGTGCAACTCCACCCCGCGCCAACGCCCTGAAACCGGCGTACCGGGGCGAACCGGGCGTGATATGGAAACACACCACCGGCACATCACGGGCGCACAGGCCGCGCGCCAGGAACGGCGGTATCACCGCCGCTCGGGTCCACAGCGCCTTGCCTTTAAAAGTGATGCGGAACGGCGCCGCGCCGACCGACACAATCAAGGCCGCGGAAGGCGGCCGGGTTTCTTCACTGACGATCGACGCGGCGGTGTAAATAAACCCCGAGCAGCCCACAATGTAGACGTTGTCTATCGGGTGGTCCGCCGCGCTGGCCGGCAATGCGGTTTCTTGTTCTTGGTACTTTAAACCCATGGGATCTCTCCTGCCCTAGGTGGCGCACTCAATAAACGGCGCCAAGACACAGCTCCCCCTTTTTACCAACCCCGATCATAGCCCAGCGCGTCGATGGCCGGGCTTGTACGTTTTTGCGCTGGTGCGGCAAAAACATTCAATACTTCACTCCCGACTCTATAACACCCTGAAAACACAAATTTCAGAATAAAAACACCTCGGGAGAACAACTTATGAAAAAACGTGACAGCGCTCACGGCCCGCGCAACCGGTTGACTGCTTCAGTGGCGCTGCTGTGCCTATCGCTGGCCGGGTGCGGCGGCTCTTCGTCGTCGGACCCTGAACCAGGCCAGGTGTCTCGCACCGGCATCTTCGGCAGCACCGCGGTGTCTGGGCTGCACTACCGAAGCGGCGACGCGCCGGCAGGCCTTACCGATGAGCGCGGCGGCTTCCGCTATACCGGCAACCAGGAGGTCGCGTTCTCCATCGGCGAACTGGCATTCGGTTCGGCACCGGGCGCGGCAAACGTCAACGTACTGGGGGTCAGCGGTGAGTCCGCGTCCGCCAGCGACCCCGGCGTCCTCAACAGGCTGATACTACTACAAACGCTGGACGCGGACGGCGACCTGAACAACGGCATCCAGCTCACCGAACAGATTCGGGACGCCGTCTCCGCTAACGCCGCCAATCTGGACTTCGACCAGCCCACCGCCGATTTCACCACCGCGCTGGAAAACCTGGTCGCCGACCTGGACAACGCCGGCGCGTTTTCGGACACGGACCCGAGGGCCCGCACCCTGACCGACGCCGCCGACGCCCTGGAGCAGTTCGACCGCGCCAGCAGCCCGCGCCGGATCGTGGACACGGCGGACGGGCGCCTGAGCGGCTTCGAAGCGGACGACAACACCTGGCAATTTCTCGGCATTCCCTACGCGCAGCCGCCGCTCGGCGATCTGAGATGGCGCGCGCCGCAACCGTTAGAACCCTGGGACGACGTTCGCGACGCCACCGCCTGGAGCGACCAGGCGGCCCAGAACGCCGCCCTGGAACGGTTCGGCGAAGGCGGCATGAGCGAGGACTCGCTGTATCTGAACGTGACCGCCCCCAAGAACGCCGACGGCCTGCCGGTGATGGTGTGGTTCCACGGCGGCGGCTTTACCGCGCTGACCAGCAACACCAAACCCTTCAACAACCCGAAAGCGGTGGCCAGCAAGGGCGTGGTGCAGGTGTCGGTGAACCACCGGCTGGGCCCGTTCGGCTACATCGCCCACCCAGGCCTCAGCGCGGAAAGCGGCTACAACGGCTCTGGCAACTACGGCCAGATGGACCTGATCGCCGCGCTGGAGTGGGTGCAGGACAACATCGCCGCGTTCGGCGGTGACCCGGACAACGTGACCATTTTCGGTGAGTCCGGTGGCGGCCGTAAGGTGCTGTCGCTGATGGCTTCACCGGAAGCCGCGGGCCTGTTCCACCGGGCCATCAGCCAGAGTGGCACCCTGATTCCGGATACCCGCAGCCTGGTAGCCGCCGAAACCATCGGCAGCGAGCTGCAAACCAATCTCGGTGCCGCCTCGCTCACGGAAATGCGCGAGAAAAGCTGGCAGGACGTGGTGGCCGCCGCCGCGACCCTGGTGCCCTACACCAACGTGGACAACCACTATCTGCCCTACACCGAACGGGTCGCCTTCGAATCCGGCAACCAGAACGATGTGCCGTTCATGTTCAGCATTAACGCCAACGACACCCCGGACCCGACCAACACGGCGATCAATGTGTTTCCGTGGATGGCGCCGTTGTGCTCGGCCAACCACTACGCCACCTACTTCACCCATCAACCCGCCGGCTGGAAAGCCCGGGGCGTGGAGGCCTACCACGCCGCCGAACTGGCCTATGTGTTCAACATGCCGGAAAGCCTGATCACCCATTACCTGCTCGGCCTGGTGATCGACCCGGCCACCGGCGATTCGCTGGAGATCGGCGACCTGAACGGCAACGGCGTGACCGGCTCCCAGGGCGATCCGGCGGACATTTTTGCCTCCGCCGGTTTCGACGCCACCGACCAACAGGTGATCGACCGCATGCTCACCATCTGGACCAATTTCGCCAAGACCGGCGACCCCAGCATCGATGGCGAGATCGACTACCCGCTCTACAACGCGGCCACCGAAAGCTATGTCGAAATCAGCGACACCGCCGAGGTGAAGGCGGGTCTGGGTAACGTCCTGAACGACTAACACCAACAACAAACATTGAGAACAACAAAGGGAGAGCACCATGACACACCCAAAACGACAAGGCGCCCGGCCGGCCTGGTTGGCCGCCGCCGTCACGCCCCTGCTGCTGGCGCTGGTCGCCTGCGGCGGCGACAGCGACAATGACAATGGCGGGTCTGCCGGCCCGGCCACCCGCACCGGCACCTTCGTGGACAGCCCGGTGGCCGGTCTCGACTACGCCGGCACCGACGGCGCCGCCGGCGTCACCAACGACGCCGGCCAGTTCCAATACCAAGACGGCGAAACCCTCACCTTCTCCCTCGGCGATCTGCCGCTGGGCAGTGCGGAGGGCGCGCAGCAACTGACGCCGCTGACGATCACCGAGGGCGCCGACACCGCCGAGGACGACAGCGTCAGTAACAAGCTGGTGCTGCTGCAAACGCTGGATCAGGACGGCGATCTCAACAACGGTATCCAGATCACCGACGCCATTCGCACCCTGGCCTCGGAGAACGCGGCGGGCATTGATTTCGACCAGCCCACGGACAGCTTCCGCACCAGTCTGGCGCCGCTAATGACGGCGCTGGAGGACGACGCGCTGTTCACCGACACCGATCCGCGAGCGCGCCAGGTTCGTGACGCGGCCGACGCGCTGGCGCACTTCAGCCGGTCCACCGGCGCACGCACGGTGGTCACCACCACCGGCGGCGAACTGCGCGGCTTTGAAGCCAACGACAGCACTTGGCAATTCCTGGGCATCCCCTACGCCAAACCGCCGCTGGGCGAGCTGCGCTGGCGCCCGCCGGTGGTCCCGGATCCCTGGAGCGGTGTGCGCGAAGCGGTGGAGTGGGCGGACCAGTCCGCCCAGGACCGGGCGCTGGAGAGCATCAACGAAGGCGGCATGAGCGAAGACTCGCTGTACCTCAACGTCACCGCGCCCAAGGACGCCGACAACCTGCCGGTGATGGTCTGGTTCCACGGCGGTTCGTTCGCGATCCTGTCCGCCAACTCGGAGCAATACAACAACCCGGACAGCCTTACCCAAAAGGGCGTGGTGCTGGTGACCGTCAACCACCGGCTGGGCCCGTTCGGCTACATCGCCCATCCGGAACTCAGCGAGGAAAGCGGCTACGGCGGCTCCGGCAACTACGGCCAGATGGATCTGGTGATGGCCCTGGAATGGGTGCGCGACAACATCGCCGCCTTCGGCGGTAACGCCGACAACGTGACGATCTTCGGTCAGTCCGGCGGCGGCGGCAAAACCTACTCGCTGATGAACTCGCCGCAGGCCACCGGCCTGTTCCACAAGGCCATCGTGATGAGCGGCTTCGCGCCCATGGACACCGAGAGCGTGCCGGCGGACTCCCTGGCGGAATCCGAAGCCATCGGCGCCGCTCTGTTTGATCGGGTCGGCGTGGACTCCCTGGAAGAGGCCCGGCAACAGCCCTGGACCGCCTTCACCGACGCCGACTCGGACAATAACATTCCGCGCCAGACCTACCGGCCCAACGCGGATTACTACTATCAACCGAAAACCTACTATCAGAACGTGCTCGACGGCATGCCCAGCGATGTACCGCTGATGGCGGGCGTCACCGCCGGCGACTACACCAGCCTGCGCGGCGCCCTGCCGGTGTGGCTGGAACAGCGTTCCCAGGATTACCAATCCAACCAGTACGTCTATAAATTCACCCGGGTGCCGGACGGCTGGGAAGCCCTGGGCCTGCAAAGCTGCCACGGTTGCGAACTGCCCTACCTGTTCAATCATCCCACCGGGCTGGTGCAGAACTTCCTGCTCGGCCTGGTGCTGACCCCGGAAGGCAACCAGCCGGTAATCGGCGACCTGAACGGCAACGGCGTGACCGGCAGCGATGGCGACCCCCAGGATATTTTCCTGTCCATGCAGTACGGCGCCGACGACGCCACCGTCAGCGAACTGATGATGACGATGTGGACCAACTTCGCGAAGACCGCCAACCCCAGCCCACCGAGCCTACAATGGCCGGCTTATACCGAGGCCAACGACACCTACCTGGAGATCCGACAGGATACGGAAGCCTCAGTGGAAACCGGCGTCGACGCGGCCATGGGGTTGGATTAGGCATCCGCCTGGATCACAACAAACAGCCGGCTCCTGGCTAGCGCCAAGAGCCGGTCTACCCCGTTACGCCTCCGAGACACACAAACGATCACGGCCACTTTGCTTGGCCTGATATAAAGCGCGATCCACACGGTTGAGCATCGATTCCAGAGTATCCCCCGGCTGCAGCTCGGTCAGGCCGGCGCTTACCGTGACGGTGACCGATTCGCTACCCAAAACCGACATGGGCGTCTCGGCCAGTCGGCGGCGCAGGCGATCGCCGACTACCGTGCCCCCGCCAGCGTCGGTATCCGGTAGCACCACGATGAATTCCTCGCCGCCGAGGCGGCCGCACAGATCTACTTCACGGGTCACCGCGCGGAGCAGCCTGGCGAACCCCAACAGCACCTGATCCCCACCGGCATGCCCCCAGGTGTCATTGATACTCTTGAAATAATCCAGATCCAGCGACAAGACAGCCAACGGCACGCCCGAACGTAACGAATACGCCATTTGCCAGCGTAGCGACTCCATGGTGGCACGCCGATTGGCCAGCCCGGTCAGCTCGTCGGTACGCGCCAGCAGGCTGAGCTGATCGCGCATGGCATTTTGGTGAATCTCGTAGCCCACCGTGTCCGCCAGCAGCTGCATGAACACCAGATCGTCACGGGAAAAGGGCTCACAGGCCCGCACCGAGGAAAAATTCACCGTGCCGTACAGCTTGCCGTTCACCTGGATTGGGCTGCCGATATAGGCCTCCAGGCCGAAATCGCGGTAGCACGGATGGGTGCGGATCTCACTCTCCCCGGCGTGATGAAAGCCCACCGGGCCGCCCGCCTCCAGGGCGTGCACGCAATAGGTACCGCCAAGATCAAAGGTGTTGCCCGGCGACACACCGCCGGCCGGGTCGTGGCAATGCTCGACCCGGTACACGTCATCCTGGATGCTGGACAGAATCGCCAGTTCCAAGCCAAAGTGCCGCGCTCCCAGCTCAAGGATAGCGGCTAGCCTGGCGCCATGATCCCGTTCGGTATCGGCGGTGATGGAATGCAACCGTTGCAAGGTATCAACGGATTGCTCCGCGGAACGCGCGGGCCGAACCAACGCCAGGTATCCCTGGATTTCACCCGAGGCGCTGGGCAGCCCCCCGGCGGACGTTTGCCCCAGAAACGTGGCGCCGTCGGAAGAGCGATATAATACCCTGTACGCTGAAAAGACCGGGTCCGCCTGTGGGTTATAACGCTCCTTGCCCAGGTTCAGGAAGTCGGTCGGGTCCGCATACAGAATTTCGGTCTTCCGGCCCTGCAAGTCTTGCAGACTGTACCCGAAGAGCGTCACCGCCGCCGTATTGACATACCGCACCCGGCGCTCACGGTCCGCCACTACCACGGCCTCAGGGAGCGAGTCGAACAGGGTCGCCAGCGACAACAACGACCACTCCGTTAAATCATCGCGGTTCGCGGTTTCGGCGTGGTGCGCCTGATCGTGGGAATAAGGATCAGTGGGGGGCATGGCCTATCTCATCGTCGGCGTCAAAGACAGCTAGAAGTGTAGAGTAATCACCGTACAACGCCACCCCGTGGGCCAGCCCCCCATCGCCCGGACGGGCCGGCGCTGTTACTTCTTCAACTGGCCGCTGTCGACCAGCTGCTGGAAGAATTCGTTCAGGGACTGGTCCAACGGGCGGTACTGGATGCCGAGCTGCTCGCGGCTACGGCTGTTGTCGGCTCGCCACGGGAGATTGACGTTACGGCTGACGAACTTGCGGGTGAGGGTTTTGTTCACCACGGGCCCGACCAGCCACACGGCGGCCTTGGGCAGGGTGCGCTTGGGGATCGGGTATTTCTTGCCGAAGCGGCGGCGCAGCACGGCGGCCATCTCCGGGAAGTCGGTGTCATGGCCGGAGAGGATATAGCGGCCATTGGCTTCAGGCAGCCAGGCGGCGCGCAGATGCGCTTCGGCCACCTCACGCACGTCCACCACGCCGATGCCCACATCGGGCACGCCGGGCTTCGCGGTGCCATCGCCGAACTGACGCAGAATATCGAAACTTTCCGAGGTGGCGTTCGGGTTAATACCCGGCCCCACCACCAGGGACGGATTGATGGTGACCAGATCCCAGCGGTCCTGGGCGTCGGCGATTTTCCAGCCTTCTTTTTCCGCCACGTTCTTGGAGTAGGCGTAGGGCTGATGGCTCAGGGACGAACTGGTGTTCCAGTCCGCTTCGGTGAACACGCCGTTGGTGGTGTGCTTCAGGTCCGCGTTGTCGCCGTAGATCGCCGCGCAGCTGCTGGTCAGCACCACCCGCTTCACGGACGGGGTGTCGTTGACGGTTTCCAGCACATTGCGGGTGCCCAGCTGCGCCGGTTCCACCAGCTCTTTCTGCGGGTCCTTCACCGTGGTGGTGAACGGCGACGCGGTGTGAAACACCACCGAACAGCCGGCCATGGCTTCCGCGTAGGAGCCGGGTGAGAGCAGGTCCGCCTTGAAGTAGCGGATAGTGCCCGGCGTCTTTTCGGCGATGGCGTTCAAATACTGAAGTTTGCGGCTGTCGTCCGGATTGCGCACCGCCGCGTGCACGGTGACGCCTTCCTCCAGCAGCCGCTCCACCAGTCGTCCGGCCACATAGCCGGTGGCGCCGGTGACCATCACCGGCGTGCTCGTATCGATTTGCATAATCGGCCTCTTTTCCAAGTCAGAGGCCATCATGGCGGGGCGCAACAGCCGTGTAACGGGCCTTTCGTGCCAAACAAGGTGGACATTAGGTAACCCGGCGCGCCACGGGGTTCACTCGTGCTGCAGAATATTGAGCAGCTTGCCGAACGGGTCGCGCACGTAGAAGCGACGCACGCCCCAGGGCTCGCTGACCGGCCCGTACTCAATCGGCACACCGGCCTGCTTGAACCGGGACAAGGCGCCTTCCAGATCGTCCACCTCAATGGACAGATCAGGGACCGGCGTGCCCGAACCGCCCTCGGACCCGAAGCTGACCTGCACCATCATGGTTTCATGGGAGCCATAGGTGCGGAACCAGCCGTGGTCCATTAGCCGTTCCAGGCCCAGAATCTCGCCGTAAAAGCGGTCGGCTTTGTCCAGATCGGAAGTGGCCGTGTTGGCCATGATGCGTTTCACTTTCATGGAGCACCTCGCGTGTCGCGCGTTCGTTCATCACTGCTAGACTCAGGGCGGTTATAACAGGCGGAGACAGATGGTGGCACCCCTATGGATTCGCTGATTTCAGCGGCGGCGCGGGCCCTGGCCGGCGGCGACCCGTTGCGGGCGCTGAACCATGTCTCGCTGCGCGACGACGCGCCGGCGCTGGCGTTGCGCGGCATCGCCATGGCGCAGCTCGGCGACCTGGCCCGCGCCCGGGCGCTGTTGCGGCGCGCGGCGCGGGCCTTCACCACAAAGGAAACGGTGGCGCGCGCCCGCTGCGTGGTGGCCGAGGCGGAGGTGGCGCTGGCCGCCCGCGACCTGCACGCCTCCTCCAAGGCGCTGGACGCGGCGCGGGAGACCCTGCAGCGCCACGGCGACACCGTGAACGCCGCCCACGCCCGCTACCTGGCGATTCACCGTCTGTTGCTGATCGGTCGGCTCGACGATGCCGGGGAACAGCTCCAGGCACTCAACCCTGATGTTTTGCCGCCGGCCTTGCAGGCCACCCACCAGCTGGCCGTCGCCGGTATTGCCCTGCGCCGGCTCGATACCGGCACCGCAGGCACCGCCCTGGGCCACGCCAGTCAAGCGGCGCGACGCTCAGGCATCGCCGCCCTGATCAACGAAGTGGACAAGGCCGCCCGGGTGCTGCAGGCGCCGGCCGCCCGGCTGATCACGCACGGCGAAGACCGACCGGTGCGGCTTGATGAAGTGGAAGCGCTGTTCGCCTCCCCCACCCTGGTGGTGGACGCCTGCCGCTACAGCGTGCGCCAGGCCGGCACCGTGATCGAACTGGCAACACGGCCGGTGCTGTTCACCCTGGCGCGCACGCTGGCCGAAGCCTGGCCCGGCGACGCCCGCCGCGACACCTTGATCGAGCGCGCCTTCCGCCTGCGCCAGGTGGAGGAATCCCATCGCGCCCGGCTGCGCGTGGAAATCGGACGGCTGCGCAAAGCACTACGGCCCCTCGCGCGGCTGCACGCCACCCGCCACGGCTTCAAGCTGGAGCCGCTGACCGGCGACGCGGCGGTGCTGGCCCGACCGGTGGAAGACAAGCACGCGCCGATACTGGCGTTTCTTTCCGACGGCGAAGCCTGGTCCAGCTCCGCCCTGGCACTGGCGCTGGGCACCAGCCAGCGCACCGTGCAACGGGCGCTGGACACCCTGGCGAACGCCGGCAAAGTGGAAGCCATCGGGCAAAGCCGCGCGCGCCGCTGGGTGGCCTCGCCGGTGCTCGGATTCACGACAACCTTGTTACTCACCGCGCCACTGCCCGGCGGCTAGGATGGCCAGAACCTACAAGGAGGGCATCACCATGAAACAATCACAAGCACGAATCATTCGCGAGTACGGCCCCTTCCCCGGCGCATCAACCGTCGGCGGCGTGGACTACGACGGCCGTTACGTGTGGCTGGCCACCGGCGACAAACTCCAGGCCCTGGACCCGGCCAGCGGTGAAATACAAAAAACACTGGACGTGGCGGCGGACGCCGGCACCGCCTTCGACGGCACCCACCTCTACCAGATCGCCGAAAAGCGAATTCAAAAGATCGACCCGAACACCGGTGAGATTATCGCCACCGTGCCCGCCCCCGGCGACGGCGAGGATTCCGGCATGGCCTGGGCGGAAGGTTCCCTTTGGGTCGGCCAGTATCGGAAACGAAAGATCCATCAAGTGGATCCGCAAACCGGGGCGGTACTGCGCACTCTGGAATCCGACCGCTTCGTCACCGGCGTCACCTGGATCAACGACGAACTCTGGCACGGCACCTGGGAAGGCGACGACGCCGACCTGCGGCACATTGATTCGCGGACCGGTGACGTGCTCGAGCGCATCGACCTGCCCGAAGGCGTTCATGTGTCCGGGCTGACCTACGACGGCAACGGCAGCTTCTACTGCGGCGGCGGGCCCAGTGGCAAGGTCCGCGCGGTCAGCCGGCCCGAGTAATAGCCGACCGGGGGGGCGCTAAGCCCCCCACTCCACCTCACGCAGCGTCTGAATAACTTCATACATGTAATAGGCCGGCTCTTCCGGGTACCCCATCTCGCGAATGGCGTCATTATTCCGGGACACCTCATCGAGAAACGCCTGGCATCGCGCCTCATCTTCAAACCCGCAGAGCACGACGGTTTCGATCCGGGACGCGGTTGGAAGCCAGAACAGGGAGCGGCGAATCACGGCGGGGTGCGCCGGATGCGACGCCGGTGTGAATGCCCACAGCCAGCGGTCCTTCTCGGTCATTTTCACCGCGACCAGCCAGCCATTGGCGTCGTAGCGCTGAAAATCCGGATCTTCTGTGGTGAAGTGCCGGAGGCACTCAATGCGACACTCCTTCGGAGAAACGCCTTCGGCGCATTGGAACGACTCGATCTTCGCCGGTTGCGAGGTGCAGCCCGAAAATAGCGCGGCCAGCGCCAGATATTTCCATTGGCCCATATATTTCTTCCTTGAAGTCTTTGCCTTAACGGACGCGCAGCAGATCGTCGTAGCCCGGCGCCATCTGGTCGAACAGGCCTCTCAGCCGAACGGCCGCACGCCGATCAGGGCGCCATGCAGCCAGAAGGCGAACAGCGCCCAGGCCACCACGCCCACCACCACGGTGATAATGTCGCCCTTGAGGGTACCGGGCGCGTAGGTTACGCCCTGGGCACGGTCACGCCGACGCAGCCGGGCGAACGCCACGATCGCCCACACCAGGAAGGCGCCGAACAACACCACGTCGTGCAGCAAGCCGATGGAGAGCAAATGGCCGAACGCCCACACCTTGGTGGCCACCACCATGGGGTGACCGATGCGGGCACGGAGGCGGTTGCCGGGCACATAGGCGGCGGCCAGCAGAATGAACGCCACCAGGGTGAACAACGCATTCAGGTGGCCCAGCCACGCCGGCGACGTGTACAACACCATCGGGTCCAGCCGGGCCCGCTGGAAGCCGAGAATAATCAGCACGAAACCGGCCAGGGCTATCAGGCTGTAGAGCCCTTTCCAGGGCAGCAGGCCCATACTGTCCACGCGGCGCTGTCGCCATTCCGGGGCGAAGCCCACGCAGTGAATACCCAGGAAAATCAGCAAACCGAGAATCAGCATTATCATTGTTGTGTGTCTCCGTGCGCGAAAGGGGTGGCCCTATAGTGCCGCAATCCGGATGGCGGGAACATGACCCGCGGCGGTTACGCCTCGGCCTCGGGCGCGCTCAGGGCCTTGCTGTAGAACCCGGACGGATCGAAACAGCAGACCCGCTTTTCGCCGGACGCCAGCTTGTCCAAGGCGTCGTTGATCCGCTTGGCGCGGGTCTTTGCCTGCTTGGCGGTGACCACCCAGTGAACCCAGTCCACCCGCGCCAGGGTGGTGGTGGCTTCCCAGGTGGCAAGGGCGTCGGGCGACGCCTGCAACGCTTGCCGCAGATCTTCAGGCACCCCCGGTTCCGGCTCCCGCGCCACGGGCGCGATCCCAAACTCGGCAACGTCGCCCGGCGCGGTGTGGGACGCGGCCATCAAGGCCTTGTCGATGCGCAGCCAATGGCTCTTCCGGCCGTCCGGCTCCAGCAACAGAGCATTAAAGGGCTGGCCGTTGAGGGTGCCGTCCACGGAAGTGCGGCCGCGCCGGGGCAGCTTGGCACTGGCCTCCTTGGGCAGCACCACGAAGGCCCAGTCTTCGCCGTCACCCGGCTTTTTCGGGCGAAGCAATTTGGCGTTGAACGTGGAGCGGGTCTCTTTATTCGCCATCGTCCATTACAGCCTTTCGATTTGGAGGGGTGCTTCGAAGCCTGCCAGAACCACGGTCGCTGTTCTACCGGCACCATCACCGTCCCGACCTTATTTCCGTTTACGGTAAACGCGACCGCCGTCTTTCTTTTCTCCGGTGTCCTCGACGCCCTGGAAACAGCCCTGCCGGACCAGCCTCAGAAAGTCGTTGCCGAGCTTAACGCGATCACCGATGTACAGCTCACTCCAGCCCCGGCCGTAGATCTCCGGGAAATGGAACAGGCCGGGCGCCTGTTCGCCTAGCGTCCGTTCCAGCCGGTTCTGTAACGCCGTGTCCATGAAAACACTCCTTTTTCATCGGGGGCGATGGTCATTGAAACGCCGGCGCGGGCATCGGGCAAGCCGTCTAAGACGCTAGTGCCGGGCCGGCTTTCTATGCTTTCCTGGTGACTCATAACAGGAGCGAACATGGCCCGCGATATTCTGGTTCTGGGCGCCGGCATGGTCGGCGTCTCCACCGCCTGGCACCTGCTGCAACGCGGCCACCGGGTCACCCTGGTGGACCGCAACGCGCCGGGTCGCGAGACCTCGTTCGGCAACGCCGGCATCATCCAGCGCGAGGCCGTGCGGCCCTACCGCTTCCCACGCGATCTGACCACGCTGACCCGGGTGCTACCCAACCGGCGGGTGGATATCCGCTATCGACCCTCCGGCATGGCGCAAGCCGCGCTGCCCCTGTTTCAGTACTGGCGCAATTCGGCGCCGGAGCGCTACGCGCGCATCGTCCCGGAATACGCGGCGCTGATCACCCGGGCGCGGGATGCCCACGCGGCGATGATCGACGCCGCCGGCGCCGACGACTTGATTCGTCAGGAAGGCTACCTGGAAGTGTTCCGCACCGCCGACGCCTTCGACGCGGAATGCCGGCAGGCGGAACAGGACGCCGACGAGTACGGCGTCACCCACGACATTCTGGATAGCGACACGCTTGCCCAACGGGAGCCGGACCTGGCGCCCCGCCTCGCCGGCGCCATCCACTGGACCCAGCCCTGGACCGCCACCGACCCCGGCGCCCTGGTGGCCGCCTACGCCGACCACTTCCAGCAACAGGGCGGACGCTTCGTCCAGGCGCCACGGGAAACGCTGTCGCGCCACGGCAACGGCTGGCAGGCCGTGGCCGGCGGGGACACGTTCTTCGCCGAGCAGGTGGTGCTGGCCCTCGGCCCCTGGTCCACGCAATGGCTCGACCAACAGCGCCTGCATGTGCCGCTGTTCGTGAAACGCGGCTACCACATGCACTACGGCGCCCGCGACAACGCCCGCCTGCGCCACTGGCTGATGGACTCCGAAACCGGCTACCTGCTCGCCCCCATGCGCGCCGGCATCCGCCTCACCACAGGCGCCGAGCTGGCCCGCCACGACGCCCGGCCCCACTACCGGCAACTGGCCGCCGCCGAAGCCGTCGCCCGCACGCTCTTCCCTCTGGGCGACCGGCTCGACCCGCAACCCTGGATGGGCGCCCGCCCCTGCACGCCGGACATGAAGCCGGTGATCGGCCCGGCCCCCGGCCTGCCGGGCCTGTGGCTGGCCTTCGGGCACGGGCATCAAGGC
>VMHT01209403.1_pt1 | contig 17025 bp, 22 predicted proteins | sample 4693611 | NCBI WGS metagenome assembly VMHT01 (sample SAMN12280063, study PRJNA550983) | marine metagenome | isolation source: seawater sampled from same location over 5 years 0.02-0.2 micron viral filtrate | place: USA: collected off the coast of southern California halfway between the port... ...
CGGAGAGCGGGCGCACCGTCGCCAAGGTGGATTTCGGTCGGGTCACCGGTTTTCGCGATCTGCGCGTGAACATGCCGTCGAGCGGCGAAGTCGGCTACGGCGATCGCGGCTCGGATTATGTAGCCGGGCTGGAACTGCGCCCGACCGAACACATCACCGCGCGCACCACGCTCCAGTACGATCCCGACGACAGTCGCGTGAATCGTGCGGTCGCGACCGCGAGTTATCGCACCGACGCCGGCTACCAGTTCGATATCGGCTATCGCCGCTACCGCGATTATCGGCCGCTGCGCGAAGTCGCGCGTATCGACGACGACAACACGCAGACCACACTGGTGCCGGGCGCCTACGAAGATCTGGAGCAGACAGCGGTCGGCCTGCGCGCACCCGTGACCGAAAATCTGGACGTGCTCGGGCGTTGGAACTACTCGCTCGAAGAGAGTCAAAACGTCGAGACGCTGGCCGGTTTCGAATACCGCCCCTCTTGCTGCTGGGCGGGGCGCGTAGCCTGGCGGCGCTATGTCGCAGACGACGACGGCAGCATGGATACCGCGATCATGTTTCAGTTCGTACTCAATGGCCTCGGCCAGTTCGGCGACACGGTGCAGTCATTCGTGGACGAAGACGTCTACGACGATGAAGACCGTGGCCGCAGCTCGAGCAGCTCTTTTGATACCATCCGCTTCCCATGAGATATCTCCTCGTAACGGGCCTAGCGCTCGCGATCACGCCATTGGCGTTCATCTCGCTGCCGGCAGCGGCTCAGAGCCTGGGTTTTCCCGACGATTACTCGCTGATGAGCCGGTCGTCCGACCGCACCGACGCCGCGCCCGCTACGCCCAGCGCGCAGACGCTGGACGAGATCGTGGCCGTAGTCGGCGAAGGCGTCATTCTGGAAAGCGAACTTAATCAGGCGGTTGCACGAATTCGTGCACGCGCCGGTGGGCGCGCCGATCAAATGCCGCCGAATATCCTGCGTTCACAGGTACTCGACCAGCTCATCATGCAGCGCCTGCAGGTACAGCGCGCGCAGGAGCGTGGTGTCGAGATCAGCGAGCAGGAAATCGACGACGGCATCCGTCGTATCGCCCAGCAGAACAACATGAACATGCAGCAGTTCACGCGCGCGGTCGCCGCGGACAGCATGACCATGGACCAGCTGCGCGCGCAGATTCGTGAAGAACTCATGGTCAGCAAATTGCGGCGCCAGGAAGTGATGTCGAAAGTCGCAGTCAGCGACGAAGACGTCGATCGCTATCTGGAGAACCAGTCGTTGCGAAACGCGCAGGATCGCGAATATCGCATTCGCCATATCCTTATGCCCATCGACCCGGGCGCGGATACGGCCACAATCGAAGCCACTCGCGATCAGCTTGAAGCGCTGCGTCGGCAGATCGTCGACGGCAATGCCGACTTCGCCGACGTGGCAGCCGCGCATTCCAAGGGCGAAAACGCACTCGATGGCGGCGATATGGGCTGGATGGAAGGCGACTACCTCACCCGTACGTTCCGTGATGTCGTACCGACCCTCGCGCCGGGCGAAACCAGCGAGGTATTTCGCGATGACCGGGGCTTTCACCTCGTCCAGGTCGAAGATGTCCGCGGCAACGACTCGCTGGCTAATCAGCCGAAAGTCATGGTCGAGGAAGTCCAGGCCCGTCATATCCTGCTCAAGCCCAACGAAATCCGCGACAACGAACGCACCCGCGAACTCGCCCGCCAGATTCGTGAACGTCTTGAAGCCGGCGACGACTTCGCCGCCCTGGCGCGAGAATATTCCGACGATAGTGCGACCGCCAATCAGGGCGGTGACCTGGGTTGGGTACAGCCGCAGCAGCAGCGTCTAGACCCCGTCACCCGTCGTCAGCTTGAAGCGCTTGCCCCCGGCGAAGTCAGCCCGGTTTTCCAGGCAGCCGACGGCTACGAAATCCTCAAGGTGACGGATCGGCGCGAGCGCGACCAGACGCGCGAGGCCGCGCGCGAGCGCGTGCGGCGCACGCTCGGCGAGCAGAAGTCGGTCGAGGAAGGCGAGCTGTGGCTGCGCAAGCTGCGTGACGAAGCCTATGTCGACGTGCGCATGCCCGGTTATCAATCCACCGACGGTGGCTAGGCGGACTTGAGCACCACCGCCCGTCTTGCCTTCACGCCCGGAGAACCCGCGGGCATCGGCCCCGATCTGGCGGTTCGTATCGCACAGCGCGCACAAGCAGCCCAGCTGATCGCGGTCGCCGATCCCGATATGCTCAAAGCCCGTGCTGAATTGCTCGGGCTGCCGCTTACGCTCGAAACCATCGATTACGCCGCGCCGCCGCGTGCGCTGCCGGCCGGTACGCTGGGTATCGATCCGATACGGTGTGCCCATCCGGCGCGGCCTGGCGTACTCGATCGTGATAACGCCCGCTATGTGCTCGATACGCTCGATCGCGCTGTCGATCTCTGCCGCGACGGGCAATGCGCGGGCCTTGTGACCGGGCCTGTGCACAAGGCCGTGATCAACGATGCCGGCATCGTGTTTTCCGGACATACCGGCTATCTCGCCGATCGATGCGCGAGTGACGCGCCCGTGATGATGCTGGCAACCGACGACGGCGCATTACGCGTCGCGCTCGCGAGCGTGCATATCCCGCTTGCGGCAGTACCGGCCGCGCTCACGCACGAATCGCTCACCCATACGTTGCGCGTAACCGACCACGCGCTACGCGAGCGCTTCGGTATCGCCCGGCCACGACTGTTGGTCGCCGGTCTGAACCCGCATGCGGGCGAAAACGGCTATCTCGGGCGCGAGGAAATCGATGTCATCACCCCGGTCCTCGAGGCCGAACGAGCACGCGGACTCGATCTCGTCGGACCCTTGCCCGCCGATACACTATTTACGCCGCATCGTCTGGCCGGCGCCGACGCCGTGGTGGCGATGTATCACGATCAGGGCCTGCCAGTGATCAAGCACCTGGGGTTCGGGCGCACGGTCAATATCAGTCTTGGGCTACCCATTGTGCGCACCTCGGTCGACCACGGCACCGCGCTCGAGCTTGCCGGTGGCGACTCGGTCGATTACGGCAGCCTGCAGGCGGCCATCGACACGGCCCTACACATGACAGCGGCCGGGCGTACAAACTAGCGCCCTACACAGTGCTCGGGCTCGCCGGGCGCGCAATTCTTGGCCGGTGCTCGATGTGCCCCCGGCACAGCAGTCATCGCCCCCTTCGGAATTCGATCATGGCCCGTAAACGATTTGGACAACATTTTCTGCACGAGCGCGGCGTGATCGATCGTATCGTGAGCATGCTTGCGCCCGCCGCCGACGATGCGCTGGTCGAGATCGGCCCCGGCCAGGGCGCGCTGACCGAGCCCTTGCTCGAACGAGTAGATCGGCTGAGCGTGATCGAGATCGATCGCGATCTGATCGCCGAGCTCGAATCGCGTGCCGCACGCGATTCGCGGCTCGAGGTGATCGCCGGAGATGCACTGCGTATCGACTACGCGGCACTGGCTGAACGCCGCGGCCCGCTGCGGCTGGTTGGCAACCTGCCCTACAACATTTCGTCGCCGCTCTTGTTCGCCTTGCTGGGCAGCGCCGCGCCGATTATCGATATGCATTTCATGCTGCAGAAAGAAGTCGTCGATCGCATGACTGCCGAACCTGGCAGCCGCGACTACGGCCGCCTCACGGTATCCGTGGCGGCGCGCGCGCATGCACAGGCGTTGTTCGATGTCGCGCCGGGCGCGTTCAATCCGCCGCCCAAGGTGATGTCGTCGGTGGTGCGCGTTACGCCCCGCGCGCCGGATTTCGAGATCCACGACGGCCAACTCTTCGACCAGCTGGTCACGGCCGCTTTCAGCCAGCGGCGCAAGACGCTACGCAACGCCGTCGGGCGCTTTCTCGACGCGCAGGCGATCGAGGCCTGCAATATCGATCCCATGCTGCGACCCGAGCGCCTGGCGGCCGCCGATTTTGCACGTCTGGCCAATCGCGCCAGCAAGGAAAAGCGCGCTGGGTCCACGGATTGAGCCCGCTGCTAGATCGGATGCGTACTGCAACGCGTGAGTAGCCGCGCGAAAGCCCGCGGCGAGTACAGCGCCTTCTCATCGTCGCTGAACCAGAGCACGCGGTTGTGATCGATCAGACTCGCCAATGGTTCGGGATCGGCGACCGGGCCCAGCAGCACCGGGCACTTCAACTGTTCGATACGTGCGAACCACGCCTCGATATCGGGCCCGATTTGGGCCGCATCGATACAGGCGACATCGCAATCCGCCGGCACAGGCTTGTCATGATCGGCAAGCGTGAGCGCTCGCCGCACCGGCAGCGAACTGTGTGCGACGCGGCGCGAACGCGCGCTGATCAACCGTAGAATCAGATCGTTCGGATCCCGATCGGTACGCCGTAGCGCGTCACGCCAGACCGCCTCTGCATCGGCGAATGCGAGCATCGCGCTCGGGATCGGCAACACGATGGGCACGGTATTGATTTCCAGCGTGCGCCAATTGCTGTGCAACAAAGAAAACCGCCGCGCGATCCATTGCGTGAACGCGCGCAGCGCGCCCTTCTGCTCGGCCAATCGGGTGAGCGTATCGGCGTCGACCAGCCGCGTTTCGGGCGTACGCCAGGCAAGCGCGGCACAGGCGCCGGCCAGGACTTCGCGATTCACATCGCGCCAGATCGGATAGAAACGTAAATCTAGCGTGGCATCGCCCAAGTGCGGCTCGGCGTCCAGTCGTGGCGCGTGCAGTTCCGCCTGGGCAGGCGTTACGACCGTACTCGCGCGCTCCGACGCCGTTGCCTGCGCATCGGGCATCGGCCGGGGCGAGCGTGCGGGCGCCTCTGGTTTCGGCGTAGTTTCCGGTGCAGTTCCGGGCGCCGCGGGCTCGTGCTGCGGGTTCAAGGCCTCACGCTGAGTGGGCTCTGGCTTTTGTGGCGCCACAGTCGAAGGCTCGGCCTTTACTACGGCCGGCTCCGAGCTCGGCGTTGCTGGCTTTTGCTGGGAGGCTGGTGCAGACGCCGCAGGCGGCGTGCGCACTGCAGAGGGGGAAGCGGGCTGGGACTGGGATATCGACGCCGACGTGGGGCGATCCGGCGCGACCGCTTTTCCGGGCGGCGCGGATACTGACTCGCGCGCGGCGGCACTGCTGCGCACGGGGCGGATCGGCTCGAACTCGTCGCTACCGGCTTCCTTGGCCCGGCCTCGCTTAAAACGCGACAGTGGCGAACGCGGGCTGTCGGGCGCCTCTTGCGTCGCGGGCGATGGTCTGCGCACATGCGCCGATGCCACGGGCGCCTCGTTTCGCGACGATTCTTGACGTTGCGTCGCGCCGGCAACCAGCGCTCCGACCAGGCCAACGAGACCGGCCAGCAGCGTGGTCAGCCAGATGATCAGGCCGACCCCAGCGTGCCCGAACACCTTGAACCAGCCAACACCGAACTGTGCATGACCGACCACCGAGGTATTGCCGGGGCCGTCAAGCGTGCGAACTGTCTCTGCCGATTCCAGGCGATAGTCCCAACCGCGCAAGCTTCTCGCCGTGCCAGCGCCGAGAAAGCCGAAACGATTCGAAAATCGCCCCCGCGAAACGAGTGTTACGTGGTCGGCGTTACGCACGGTCACGTAGTTCAATCCCAGTTCTGGATCAGCCACCAACGACTGCGTTGCCTCGATCAATCTGTTGGGGACGCGGTCCTGGCGAATATGGCCAGCCGTCGCGGCCGTGATCGCGTCGCCGGCCTCAGCAAGCGCTTGCGTACGCGCAGCACTCACCAGCTGAATGGTTTTCAGCCCACCATAGCCAACCAGAATCAGACAGAGCGCCGCCAATATGAAGAGGGCGTAGCGGGGCGTTGTGCCGGCATCGTCACCTGCAGCAAACGTATTCACCCGTTACCATCCGTTGCGGCGACTGCGGTAACCGCCGGCCGGTGAGTCGTGGTTGTTCGTGCACCATCGGTATTGGAATGACGTAACCCGCGGGAATAGCGATCATGATCGCGACCGGTCACCCGTACACCCAGGGGCCGGAGGAGCGTAGCCAGCGTACCGATCAAGCCCAGCTGTCGAGCGGGCACCTGCCCGGCGCCTGCGGGCACGACCTTGCAGCATGTATATCGTGTGTTCATGACCCTACCTATCAAGCGCACTGCTATCGCGCACCCACACCGCGCACCGGCGCATGAGCTCGCGGGCGACCCGACGATCTGCCCTGCCAGCGCACGCAATCGCTCCACGACATGGGCACCGGATGTGTCGCGCGCTCAGATATACGCACTTTGCGAGCGTCGCCGTTCTCAACAGTAGCAGAATGGAACTTTTTACGATTCAGTTCTTTACCTTCTATCAAGCGGATACAGGGTAGCCCGCTGCACAGCCGGCCGGCCAGTTGTGAGCGTTATGTGCAGCGCGCGCCACCGCCTGCATGACATCGCCGTGCCGGGCATATGATCAGAGATATCGGCACAAACCCGCTCGAGTTGACCGCTGAGGCCGAATTCACGCGTGCCGCACCCTCTGCGCCGGTGTGGTCACCCCGCCCCTTTACTCGTCGTCGCGTCGCGACCAGCCACACGCGAATACGGTAAGCCAACGTATTGGCAGACTGACGGCGAACATGCCTCGTCTTCATTCTGCTGTGGCTAGAACCCGCCTCGATCCGATTTATGCGCGTCGGAAACGCATGCCAACTCGCCGCCGATGACCCGACGACAGCATCGTGGCTATACTGTGTGCTTTCTCCTTTTTTGCGGTGAATCTTGGCGACTTTCTGTATCGGCGACATCCACGGTGCCCGATCCACACTCGACCGACTGCTCGACCGCCTCCACACCATCGATGACCAGTGTCGCCTCTGGTTCGTGGGTGACCTCGTCAATCGCGGACCGGACTCGCTCGGCGTCCTGCGCCGCGTTCGAGACCTCGGCGAGCGTGCAGTGACCGTTCTCGGTAATCATGACCTGAGTCTGTTGGCTCTCGCTCAGCGAGACGACGCAGCCGCCACGGCCAAGAAGGGCCTGCGCGAAATATTCGAAGCGCCAGACGGCGATACGCTACTCGAATGGCTACGTCATCGCCCGTTAATGCATCGCGATGACTTGCTGGGCTGGACCATGGTGCATGCCGGCATTCCGCCCCAATGGACGATAGCCGAAGCGCAGGCCCGAGCCCGGGAACTGGAATCCACCCTACGCGGGCCCGCGCATGCCGAATTTCTTGCCGGGCTATACGGCAATACGCCGACGCACTGGAATCCGGAGCTTGTCGGGCTTGCACGCCTGCGTTATATCGCCAACGCGCTAACGCGCCAACGCTTCATCGCGCCGGACGGCGGCCTGGACATGGACTACAAGAAGACGCTCGCCGACGCGCCCTCAGGTCTCGTGCCCTGGTTTGCCTGGCCGGAACGCGCGGCCGCTAACGAGCGCATTGTGTTCGGGCACTGGTCTGCGCTCGAGCGTGTCGCCTGGCCAGAGGACCAGGTATGGGGCATCGATACCGGCGCCGCCTGGGGCGGCCAGCTAACCGCCTTGCAACTGGACGGCGCCGCGCCGCGCCTCGTTCAAGTCGAGGCGGGCGCGTCCGAAACAAGTCGCTAGAAGTTACGCAAGACGCCGAAGTTATAGGTCGTATCGAGATCTTCCACGCCCGGCTCGGGATCGTTGTTGTACTTGTGATCGAGCCCGGCGCGCAGGCGCCACACGTCGCTGTTGGCAATCGGCAATTCCACGCCCAGCGCCGATTCGAGAATGAAGTTCTCGCTCGGGCTGTTGGTCACTTCGGGATAAGCGGTGAAATCGTGAGTCAGCGTAAGCCACTCACCGACGAGCTGCGCATAGTCCCAACCGGCCGAAAAGATGACCTCGCTGTTGTTGCCGCCGTTGGTGTATTTCTCATACTGATGGCCTATACCACCACGCACCTTGAAAGTTAGGCGATCGCGACGCGCGAGAAAATAGCCCGGGCCGATCAACGTGCGTGAACGCAGATCAATATCCTCGAACTCGTCTTTCTCCAGTTCCTGCTGCAAGAACCAGAACAAACGCTGCGTCAAATCATCTTCGAAGCGCGCCTCGCCGAGATACTCTTCGGAGGTCGTTTCGTTGTCTTCTTCCTCCCGGTCTGCCGACGCCGACAGCGACAACCGCGTGCCGCCAGTATCGCGTAACGCCGACACGCGGGTCAGCAACGAACTGGTATCGGTGTTGCCCGATTTACCGTTTAGCGCGACTTCTGCGCTGCCCGACCAGTAATCCCCATTTTCCGGCGGCAGACTGTCCGCATTGGGCAGTTCGTAGTCATCTTCGTCCTGCTGCGCATCGACAACCGCCGGCGCAATCTCTGCGATATCATCGAGCGTCAGGCTCTCATTACCTGCGTCATCGCCGATATCGATTCGCTGGGTGTGCGGCTGCGCGTCGTACGCAAACCGCGCCTCGGTCTGGCGACCGCTGCTCAACAGCACCTTCAACGTATCGTCGCTTGCCAGCCCCTCGATCTGGTTCCGACTGATCGTTAGCGAATCAGCAAACGCGGTATCCATCATTATGCTGTCTGCTGACAACGACACAATCTCGCCGTTGATCCGGCTGCCGTCTTCCAGATACACGGTGTCGGCAAATACCGCCGGCGCGACGCAACACAACGCGGCGGCCCAGCCCCCGCGAACACCCAATTTCAAGCCCATCCGAACTCCCCCAAAGGAACAAGCCGCATTATTGCAGCGCGACATATTCTACCCGCAAAAAAGCCGGCCCGAGGGCCGGCTTTTCAACGCTTGATGGAAACCTCAGGCTGAGGCTTCAAGCGTCTCGTCTTCGTCGTCTTCGATGACCGGTCGATCCACAAGCTCGACATACGCCATGGGCGCATTGTCGCCCGGACGGAAACCGCACTTGAGGATACGCAGATAGCCACCCGGACGCTGCGCATAGCGCTTGCCGAGTTCGCCGAAAAGTTTGCCGACTGCTTCCTTGTCCCGCAGACGCGCGAAGGCAAGACGACGATTGGCGACGCTATCGGTCTTGGCAAGCGTAATCAACGGCTCCGCAACGCGACGCAACTCTTTCGCTTTCGGCAGCGTGGTGCGAATCAGCTCGTGCTTGAACAGCGACGACGACATATTCTTCATCATGGCCGCGCGATGGGAAGATTCGCGCCCCAGGTTAGTACCGCTCTTGCGATGACGCATAGCTTTGTCCTTAGTCTATATTCGCGAAAAAACGCTAGGCTTTTTCGAGTTCGGCCGGCGGCCAGTTCTCGACCGTCATACCGAGTTTGAGGCCGTGCTCCGCCAGAACTTCGCTGATTTCGGTCAGCGACTTCTTGCCGAGATTCGGAGTGCGCATGAGCTCGGTTTCCGTGCGCTGGACCAGATCACCCACGTAATGGATGTCTTCTGCCTTGAGGCAGTTGGTCGAGCGAACCGTAAGCTCAAGATCCTCGATCGGCTTAAGCAACGTCGGATCGGTTTTGCCGGTTTCGCCCTTACGGGTCGACTCCTCGCGCGCCTCCAGATCCACGAACACCGAAAGCTGATCGTAGAGCGTGGCAGCCGCCGTACGGACCGCGTCTTCCGGCTCTACGCTGCCGTTCGTCTCGATATCGAGAACCAGTTTATCGAGGTCGGTACGCTGCTCGACGCGCGCACGTTCCACCGCATAGCTCACGCGACGGATCGGACTAAAGCTCGCGTCCAACCGCAAGGCGCCAATCTCGCTCGCGCCCGTGTCTTCTTCGCCCGGCTCCGACTTGCTCTGAGCGGGCTGATAACCACGACCACGCTCGACCTTCATGCTCATCCGCAGCTCGCCGCTGGTCAGATGCGCGATCACAAGGTCCGGATTGACGATTTCGACGTCGTGATCCGTGCTGATGTCGCCTGCCGTAACCGGGCCTTCACCACTTTTATGGAGATGCAACTCGGCTTCGTCACGCGAATGCATACGCACAGCCACGTTCTTGAGGTTAAGCAGAACGTCAATGACGTCCTCCTGCATACCCTCAACCGTCGTGTACTCGTGCAGCACGCCATCGATCTTTACTTCGGTGATCGCTGCGCCCGGGATAGAGGACAACAGAATCCGCCGAATAGCGTTGCCGAGCGTATGGCCATAGCCACGCTCGAGCGGCTCAAGCGCGATCTTGGCGCGCCGCTCGTTTGCCCGCTCCACCTCGACCAGGCGCGGTTTCAGCAATTCACTGGACTGCATAATGCAAATACCTCTTGCTGTCTAAGACAGCGCCTATTACTTCGAGTAAAGCTCGACTACCAGATTCTCGTTGATATCCGGCAACACCTGATCCCGATCCGGAACCGCTTTGAAGGTACCCTTGAGGCCCTTCTCGTCGACTTCGACCCACTCGCTGAGTCCGAGCTGGGACGCGACTTGGAGCGATTCGATGATGCGCGGCTGATGCTTCGCGCGATTACGGATGGCGACCGTATCGCCGACCTTCACTTCGTAGGACGGGATATTGACCGGGTAGTCGTTGACCGCAACCGCCTTGTGATTGACCAGCTGACGCGCTTCGGCGCGAGTGGAGGCAAAGCCCATGCGATAGACGACATTGTCGAGCCGCGTTTCCAGCTGCTGCAACAGCACTACACCGGTCGCACCCTTGTTCTGCGCGGCCTTCTTGTAGTAGTTGCGGAACTGCTTTTCCAGCACGCCGTACATATGCCGCAGCTTCTGCTTCTCGCGCAGCTGCAGGGCATAGTCCGACAGGCGCTGACGGCGCTGGGTGCCCTGGGCGCCCGGCGGCGTATCGATCTTGCACTTGCCTTCAAGCGAGCGGCCGCGCCCTTTGAGGAACAGGTCGGTTCCGGCTCGGCGCGAAAGCTTGCATTTCGGTCCTGTGTACTTAGCCATTGTTCTCTACCTGTTCCGGTTCGATCGCCCGAGCGCGCTAGACGCGGCGCTTCTTGGGCGGACGACAACCATTGTGCGGAATCGGGGTCACATCGATGATGCCGGTAACCTTGAAGCCAGCGCCGTTGAGTGAACGCACCGCCGCTTCGCGGCCCGGGCCAGGCCCTTTGACGCGCACCTCGAGATTTTTCACGCCGTACTGTGCCGCGCCTTCGCCTGCACGCTCAGCAGCGACCTGCGCTGCGAACGGCGTGCTCTTGCGCGAACCCTTGAAGCCACAGCTACCCGAAGTGCACCACGACAACACGTTGCCTTGACGGTCGGAGATCGTGATGATCGTGTTGTTGAAGGTGGCATACACGAACGCGATACCGTCCGTGACGTTGCGGCGTGCGCGCGCTTTGCGCGTACGAGATGCTGTGGAAGACGTGCCTGTCGCCATAAAGCGTTACCTGTACTCTCGTGCGAGAACGAACTAGCGGCGGATGGGCCGACGCGGGCCCTTACGCGTGCGCGAATTGGTTTTGGTACGCTGACCACGCACCGGAAGACCACGACGATGACGCAGGCCGCGGTAGCAGCCCAGGTCCATCAGTCGCTTGATGTTCATGGAGATCTCGCGGCGAAGATCGCCCTCGATCGTGTACTGCTGCACCTGTGCGCGCAGCGCCTCGACCTCACCTTCGGTGAGATCCTTGATCTTGGTGTCGGTCGCCACGTTCGAGGCTTCGCAGATTTCGCGAGCCCGCGTGAATCCGACGCCGTAAAGCGATGTCAACGCCACTACCGCATGCTTGTTGATCGGGAGGTTAACTCCAGCGATTCGCGCCATTCGATTGATCTCCCAGCTACCGGGCAATGGTTGTCGCCAGCGTCAGAGCGCTAAGCGAATATTCAACCGTGGAAAAGCCCGCCAATATAGCCTTTCTGTTCTGTGATTACAAGGTTTTTCGACTAACCCTGGCGCTGCTTATGGCGCGGGTCGGTCGAACAGATCACCATCACAGCGCCGTTACGCCGGATGACTTTGCAATTGCGGCAAATTTTCTTAACCGATGCTCTAACTTTCATGTCCTACCTCTGACATCTCGCCGACCGTAATCAGCGGTCGGTGGTGTAATCGTTGTTGCGCTTGTGACCGACGGGCTAGCGGAGCATGCCCGCGCCGGCACCGCCACGGCCTTGTGATTTCAGGTTGTTTTTCTTCATCAACCCTTCGTACTGATGCGACATCAGATGCGCCTGCAGCTGCGCCATGAAGTCCATGACGACAACCACGATGATCAGCAGCGAGGTACCGCCGAAATAAAACGGCACGTTGTACTGAAGAATCAGCAACTCGGGAAGCAGACAAACCGCAGTCACATAAACAGCGCCGGCCACGGTCAACCGGGTCAGCACTGTATCGATATAGTTCGCCGTCTGAATACCAGGACGCACACCCGGAATGAACGCGCCGGACTTCTTCAGGTTATCTGCCGTCTCACGCGAATCGAATACGAGCGCGGTATAGAAAAAGCAGAAGAAAATAATCATCAGCGAATAGAACAGCACATACAGAGGCTGTCCCGGCGCAATGGCATTCGATACCCAGTTCGCAACCGAACCACCTTCACCGAGAAACCGCACCACAGTGGCCGGGAATAGAATGATGCTCGACGCGAAAATCGGCGGAATCACACCGGCCATATTGAGCTTGAGCGGCAAGTGCTGCGTCTGCGCTGCGTACATCCGGCGCCCACGCTGACGTTGCGCGTGATGTACGGGAATACGCCGCTGTGCGCGCTCCACGAACACCACGAACGCAAGCACCGCCATGGCACCGACGAACAACGCGATGACAAAGAAGACACTCAGCTCACCGGTACGCACCAGGTCGAGCGTGCCGCCAATAGCCGACGGAAGCCCTGCGACGATGGCCGCGAAGATCAGCATCGAAATACCGTTACCGATACCGCGTTCCGTAACCTGCTCGCCAAGCCACATCAGGAACATCGCGCCCGTCGTCAAACAGACGGCGGTTGTAAAGATAAACGCGAATTCACTCGTACCGCTTTGGGCGATACCCTGATTCCATAGTGCGATGCCTGTCCCGATAGACTGGAACGACGCCAGGGCAACCGTTCCGTACCGGGTGTACTGCGTGATCTTGCGGCGCCCGGCTTCGCCTTCTTTCTTGAGGTCTTTCAGAGCCGGTACAGTCGCTGTCATCAACTGCATGATGATCGACGCCGAAATATACGGCATCACGCCCAGCGCGAATATCGACAGGCGCTTCAGCGCACCACCGGTAAACATCACGCCCACGTCGAGAATCGTACCCGCCTGTTGCTCGAACAGACGCGCCAGCTGCGCCGGATCGATACCCGGCACCGGGATGAACGTGCCGATACGAAAAACGATCAGCGCACCCACCAAAAACAGCAGGCGCTGACGCACTTCCGTGAGGCTACCCGAGTTCGGGTTGAAGCCGCCGGGCGCTGCAGTGTTGGGCCGCTTCGCCATAATTACTCGGCTACGCTGCCGCCGGCCGCTTCGATCGCCTTGGCGGCACCAGCCGTCGCGGCGACGCCCTTCAAGTTGACCGCGACGGTGACTTCACCCGTCGCGATCACCTTAGCGCGACGCGCGTCGCGCGACACGATCCCAGCCGCTTTCAAAGCCGCGAGATCCACGTCGCCTTCGAGACGGTTCAAATTATCGAGACGGACTTCGGCCGGCGCATTCACCGGGCTGCGAAAGCCGCGCTTAGGTACGCGGCGCTGAAGCGGCATCTGACCGCCTTCGAAACCGACCTTGGTATAGCCGCCGCTACGCGCCTTCTGGCCCTTGTGACCGCGGCCCGCGGTCTTGCCGAGGTCCGAACCCGGACCGCGACCGACACGCTTGCGCTCTTTGCGCGCGCCGTCGTTTGGCTGAAGATCGTTGAGTTTCATCCTAGGACTCCTGGATCGCGAGCATGTCGACGATCTTGTTGATCATGCCCCGGTTTTCCGGCGTGTCCGCCACCGTCACCTGATGATGCATCCGACGCAGACCAAGACCGCGCACGCAGGCGCGATGACGCTTGACCCGGCCGATCGGACTCTTGATGAGTTTGATCGTAATTTCTTTGTTGGCCATCTCGCGCTCTCCGTTAAGCCGTGATTTCTTCGACCGACTTACCGCGCTTCGCTGCAATGAACTCGGGATCATGCATTTCGCGAAGCCCGTTGATCGTCGCGCGAACAAGGTTGATCGGATTACGCGAACCGTAGCTCTTGGCGAGGACGTTGCTCACGCCTGCGACCTCGAACACGGCGCGCATGCCGCCACCGGCGATCACACCCGTACCTTCCGAGGCCGGACGCATAATCACTTTGGTCGCGCCGTGGCGGCCGATGATGGCGTGCTGGAGCGTCGAGCCGTCCTTGATCTGGACACGGATCATGCTTTTGCGCGCGGCTTCCATCGCCTTGGCGATCGCCAGCGGCACTTCGCGTGCCTTGCCATATCCGAAGCCCACACGGCCCTCGCCATCGCCGACGACCGTCAGTGCAGTAAAACCAAACTGACGACCACCCTTGACGACCTTGGCGACGCGATTGACGGTGATCAGCTTCTCGAGCAGATCGCCTTCGGTGCGTTGTTCGTTACGTGTTGCCATTGCGAAAAATCCCGTTAGAACTGCAGGCCGCTTTCACGCGCGGCATCGGCGAGCGCCTTGACTCGACCGTGATAGGCGAAACCCGAACGATCAAAGGCAACGGCGTCGACGCCAGCAGCCTTGGCACGGTCGGCGATAGTCCGGCCAATGACACGCGCAGCGTCACAGTTGCCGGTTTTGCCGCATTCTTCGCGCAGCGTCTTCTCGACGGTAGACGCGCTCGCAACGGTGCGAGAGCCGTCGGGCGCGACGATCTGTGCGTATATATGCTGCGGCGTACGGTGTACGGACAAACGGTGCGCGCCGAGGTTGCGCATGTGCATGCGGCCTCGACGGGCGCGGCGCAGTCGCGAAATCGTTTTCTTGTGCATGGCGTAATGAATCTGTTGTTGGCGGTAAATGAAACCAGCCGTTGATTACTTCTTCTTCGCGTCCTTACGAACCACGCGCTCATCGGCGTAGCGTATGCCTTTGCCCTTGTAGGGCTCCGGCGGACGGAAGTGGCGGATTTCAGCAGCGGCTTGACCCACCACCTGCTTATCCGCGCCGGTAAGAACGATTTCCGTATTGCTGGGCGTGGCCACCGTGACGCCCTGGGGCATCTTATAGGCGACCGGGTGCGACAGGCCAAGCGACAGGTTGAGCGTATCGCCCTGCGCCTGTGCGCGATAACCCACGCCGACCAGCTCGAGCTTACGCTCGAACCCTTCGCTTACACCCTTGACCATGTTGGCCACCGTGGCTCGCACGGTGCCGGCCATGGCCATGTTGGGCTTGCGACCGGTCGGCTTGGCTGTGGCCTCGCCGTCGGCAACTTCTACATCGACGCCGTCCGGCAGACGGAAGACCAGCTCTCCGTTCTTGCCCTTGACCCGCACGTCGCGTGCAGCGACATTGCATTCCACGCCGCTGGGCAGGCTGACCGGGGCCTTAGCTACTCTGGACATATTCGAACTTCCTGTGCTTTGCTCGACGCGTCTTACGACACGTAGCAGAGAATCTCGCCGCCGTGACCCGCATCGCGCGCTGCGCGGTCGGTCATCACGCCTTGCGACGTGGACACGATCGAGATGCCGAGACCGCCAACTACCGAAGGCACATCTTTCTTGCCGCGGTAGATACGAAGACCCGGCTTCGACACGCGCTCGATATGCTCGATCACGCCATGTCCCTGGAAGTATTTAAGCTCGACGCGCAGGCGCGGCTTACCCTCCAGCTCAGTGGTCTCGAATCCGGAGATGTAGCCCTCTTCCTGCAGAACCTGGGCGATCGCCAGCTTCAATTTGGACGAGGGCATTTCGACGCTTTCCTTGTCTGCCGACTGCCCGTTACGAATACGGGTCAACATGTCGGCGATAGGGTCAGTCATACTCATGCGTACCGATACCTTTTCTGTGGCCTACCAGGAGGACATTACGAGACCGGGCACTTCACCGCGCATTGCGGCTTCCCGCAATTTATTACGCGAGAGCCCGAACTTGCGGTAAACACCGCGCGGACGACCGGTCGCCTGACAGCGACGCGTTACCCGGGTGGGGCTGGCGTCACGCGGCAGAGCCTGCAGTTCCTGCGCGGCAGCGAAACGCTCTTCAGGCGTCGCCTCCGGGTCGTTGATACGTTCCTTGATCGCAGCGCGCTTTTCGGCGTATTTCGCCACCAGCTTCATACGCTTACGATCGCGGGCGATCATGCTTTTCTTTGCCATACTTTGGGTCTCCGGAGCCGGCTTACTTGCGAAACGGGAAGTTAAACCCGTCAAGCAGGGCCCGCCCCTCTTCGTCGTTCTTTGCCGAGGTCGAGATCACGATATCCATACCGCGCAATGCATCGACCCGGTCGTAATCGATTTCCGGGAACACGATCTGCTCACGGATACCGAGGCTATAATTGCCGCGACCATCGAAAGCACGCGGGTTCAACCCACGGAAATCGCGGATACGCGGCAACGACACGTTCACCAGACGGTCGAGAAATTCATACATCTGCGTACGGCGCAGCGTGACCTTGCAGCCAATGGGCCAGCCTTCACGAATCTTGAACCCGGCCACCGACTTGCGGGCACGGGTCATGACCGGCTTCTGGCCGGCGATCTTGGCCATATCACCCATCGCCGACTCGATCACCTTGCGATCCGAGACGGCCTCGCCAACACCCATATTGAGGGTGATTTTGGTGACGCGCGGCGCCGCCATCGGGCTCGTGAAACCAAACTGTTCCATTAGCTTCGGAACGATTTGATCGGCATAGACCGATTTCAAGCGCGCGGGATGTTTACTCGTATTTTCCATGGTGTTTTCCACGTCATTCACCTACGCGTCGACCACTTCGCCGGACGACTTGTAGATTCGAACCTTACGGCGGTCCGAACCTTCGCCCAACCACTTAAACCCAACCCGCTCACCTTTCTGGGTGTCGGGGTTGTACAGCATCACATTCGAAATGTGCAGCGGCATCTCTCGCTCTTCGATGCCATCCTGAATACCCTGATTCGGGTCCGGGCGAACATGCTTTTTCGCAATGTTGATCC
>VMHT01072482.1_pt1 | contig 17021 bp, 15 predicted proteins | sample 4693611 | NCBI WGS metagenome assembly VMHT01 (sample SAMN12280063, study PRJNA550983) | marine metagenome | isolation source: seawater sampled from same location over 5 years 0.02-0.2 micron viral filtrate | place: USA: collected off the coast of southern California halfway between the port... ...
ATTGACAATCGTCAAACGCCGATGATCAAGCAAGCCCGAAGCTGATTCCTTTTTTTGCAGATTGCATTTTTACTTTTTTTCGAAATCGCCGAATGGCACTGATAACTCAAGCCCAAGCTGCTCGAATGCTGGGCATAACTCCACAAGCTGTCGGCCTCGCTGTAAAACAAGGCCGATTGAAAGTGATACTTGATGAAAGCGGTCGAAAAAGAATTGAGGGGTCCACGCTCGCTGAGGACTACCGCAAGTCGACGCAAACCAAACAGACTAACGCCCATAGAAGAACGTCACAAGCAGAACTTGAAAAGTCTGCTCCGCAAGTTTCAGAGCGCTCGCGCGACACGCGACTGGCTAAGACGCAGGAGTACATTCCTGACTACGACGAGAGCAGGGCTAGAACAGAGCATCTAAAAGCAGAATTATTAGAGCTTGACCGAAAACAAAAAGAGGGTCTGCTTGTACCAGCAGCAGACGTTGAAAGCACTTGGATCGAGGTGATCACGATGGCGCGCGGCAAGATTCTGGGGATCCCGACCAAGGCAAAACAACGCATTCCAGACCTGGATGGAGGTGCGATGGCTTGCCTTGAAGATATCGTTCGCGAAACTCTTGAAGACTTGGCTGGGCAGGTAGAAGCATGACCAGTATTCAAGAGCTGCACGAAAAGGCATTGCTGGCATTCAAGCCACCAAGAAAGCTGAGCTTGAGTCAGTGGGCTGACGAGAATGCGTTTCTTAGCGCAGAGTCAAGTGCCGAAGGTGGCAGGTGGAGAACGCTGCCATACCAGAAGGGGATCATGGATGCGATCACCGATCCTGCAATTGAGCAGGTGACCGTGATGAAGTCGGCAAGGGTCGGCTACTCAAAGATTTTGAATCACGTTGTCGGGTTTTATATCCACCAAGATCCAGCACCGATCATGTTGGTGCAGCCAACGATTGAGGATGCTCAGGGCTATTCAAAAGAAGAGATTGCTCCGATGCTGCGTGACACACCTTGCCTCAAGGGTTTGGTGAGTGAGGCAAAGGCTAAGGATGGTGCAAACACGATTCTGCAAAAGCAGTTTCCAGGCGGAACGCTGAGCTTGGTCGGTGCGAACTCACCGCGTGGTTTCAGAAGGGTCAGCCGCAGGATCGTGTTATTCGATGAGGTGGACGGCTATCCGCCATCGGCTGGCTCTGAGGGTGATCAGATCAAGCTTGGAATCAGAAGAACTGAGTACTACTGGAATCGAAAGATCGTTGCGGGTTCTACTCCGACGGTGAAGGACTTCAGTCGGATTGAAAGGATGTACGGCCAGTCGGATATGCGGCGTTATTACGTGCCATGCCCTGACTGCGGTCATATGCAGTATTTGAGGTGGGCACAGATCAAATGGGACGACGATGATCCGTCGACTGCTTGCTATGAGTGCGAGAAGTGTAATGAGCGTATTCCGCATTCAAAGAAGAGATGGATGGTCGAGCGTGGCGAGTGGCGCGGCACCAACCCGTTCAATGGAAAGCACGCTGGCTTTCATGTCTGGGCTGCGTATAGCTATTCACCAAACGCTGCATGGTCGAATCTTGTTGAGGAGTTCTTGGATGCAAAGCATGATGCTGAGCAGCTAAAGACGTGGGTCAACACGATTTTGGGCGAGGTATGGGAAGACGAGTATGCGAGCAAGATCAGCGGAGAGTCACTGCTGCATCGAGCGGCAGAAGAGAAGTATGTGCATGCAGTGCCACCAGCTGAAGTCTTGTTGCTGACTTGTGGATGTGACTGCCAGGACGACAGACTCAGTTTGTCCGTTTGGGGCTGGGCAAGAGATGAAGAGGCTTATCTGGTTGATCGAGTTGTTCTTCATGGATCACCGTCCAGGCCGGAAGTATGGAAGCAGTTAGATGAGGTCTTACAGAATTCGTACGAGACAGAGGACGAGCGAAAGCTAAATATTGAGGTCTGCTGCATTGACTCCGGCGGTCATCACACGCAAGAGGTGTATGGCTATAGCCGAGAGCGTGCGCCTATGGGCGTGATTGCGATTAAGGGTATGGGTCAGAAAGGCAAGCCACCGTTAGGCAAGCCAAGCAAGGTTGACATCAACTTCAAGGGCAGAGCGATGAAGAATGGCGCTCAACTGTTCCCCGTTGGCGTCGATGGAGTGAAGAGTTTGCTGTTTGGCAGGTTGAAGCACAATGATCCAGGCCCTGGATACCTGCATTTTTATCCAACTGTTGGGCCTGACTATTTTCAAGAGCTAACTGCTGAAAGGCAGGTGCTCAGATACAGGAATGGCTTTCCAGAGCGCGTTTGGGTCAAAAAAAGCCAGAGTCCAAACGAAGCATTGGATGAAATGGTCTATGCATATGCTGCATTGCACCGTCTTTATCAGAAATTTGACCGGCGGAGCATTTGGGAGCAGTTTGAGCGGCGTAATGAGCCTAATAAGGCGCCTCAGCTAGGATCAAAGCAACAAAAACGGCCTAATCGCCGTAATTTCGTCTCAAACTGGTAGTCCCTTGAACATCCCAAACGAGATTCGGGCTGGCGACACCGTCAAGTGGAGGGATGATCCTTCTACGGATGTCTTCGGCAATGACATCAAAAGTAGTGATTGGACGCTCAAGTATTACTTGAGGTTCAACAAGGGAAACGAGGCTCACACGTCTACCGGCAGTGCTTTCAATACGGGCTGGGAATTTACGATTTCCGCTACGGATAGCGCAAATTTCGACTCTGGCACTTGGTATTGGCAGGCAGTTGCCACCAAGGCATCCGAGACGATAACGCTGGGCTATGGAAATATTGAGGTTGAAGATAATCTCGCTTATACGAGTGGGCCTGGCGCTTACGACGGCAGGTCGCAGGTCAAACAAGATCTTGAGGCGATTCAGGTCGCTATACGTACGCTTGTTGCTGGTGGCGCAGTACAGGAGTACAAGATTGGCAACCGTAACCTCAAGCGATATGACTTAGCTGATTTGATACAGCTAGAGGCTCGTTACAAGGCTGAAGTTAAGCGTGAAGAGCAGGCCGAGCTGATTGCTAACGGTCTTGGCAATCCCCGCAACATGTTCGTGAGGTTCAACTGATCATGGGTATTCGGACTCGCCTCATGGGCTTTCTTGGTTTTGGCAATCCAAAGCCAATGCGTCGGGCTTACAACGGCGCGATTGTGTCTCGGCTTACGTCTGATTGGATGACGAGTCAGTCGAGCGCAGATGCGGAGATCAAGGGTAATTTGCGCCGATTGCGTGATCGTTCACGCGAGATGGTGCGGAACAATCCGTATGCAAGGCAAGCAAAGCGAACGACACAGATCAATGTTGTTGGCAGTGGCATCAAGCTGCAGTCTCAAGTTCTGCAGTTACGTGGCAACAAGCGAGACAACAGGATCAACCAAGCGATTGAATCGAAATGGAAAGAATGGTCTCAAGCTGATAACTGTGACTGCGCTGGCAAGAACACGTTCCAAGAGTTTGAGTGGCTTGCCGCTGGTGCGATGTGCGAGTCGGGTGAGGCAATTTTCAGGATCGTAAGGCGCACGTTTGGTGAGTCAAAAATTCCGATTGCACTGCAGATTTTAGAAAGCGATCTGCTGGATGAGGATTACAGCGGCTCCAAGTTGAATCCAGCTAATGAATGGAGAAATGGTGTTGAGGTCAACGAATGGGGTCGTCCTGTTCGCTACGCAATCCTCACCAGGCACCCTGGGGATAACTTCGTTGGTGGGCATCCATCAGCAAACGTAAAACACCTGTTTCTGCCCGCAGAAGACATTATTCATCTGTTTATGCCGGAGCGTCCCGGCCAGAACAGAGGCGTGCCTTGGTTCCATAGCGTGATGGCTGATGTCCATCAGCTTCAGGGTTATGAGGAAGCTGCGGTGATTCGTGCTCGTGCTGGCGCGAGCATCATGGGATTTATCACCAACAACGAGGGTGAACTGATTGGGGATGACGTACAGAACAGTCAGAGGATCAGCGAGTTTGAGCCTGGCACGTTTAAGTATTTATCTCCGGGCGAGACAGTAAGTGTTCCTGACATTGACTCACCGGACCAGCAGTTTGAGATGTTCGTAAAGAACAAGGTTCGGCGTTTTGCGTCGGGCTTTGGCTGCTCTTACGAGACGCTGTCTCGCGACTTCAGTGACACTAATTACAGCAGCAGTCGTTTGAGCTTGCTTGAGGATCGTGAGCACTGGAGAGTTGTTCAGAAGTATTTGATCGACAGTCTTCATAGGCGAGTTTTCAAGGAGTGGTTGAATCTTGCAGTTTTGTCTGGCGAGCTTGCTTTCCCTGATTACGAGCTTCGGTCTGAGAGGTACAACAAAGCTAAGTGGATGCCTAGAGGCTGGAGCTGGGTTGATCCGCTAAAAGAGGTAAAAGCCTTCCGAGAAGCAGAACAGGCTGGATACCTAAGTAAGGCTGATGTTATTTCGTCTTATTCCGGCGGCGACTATGACGAGACGATCAGTGCCTTGGCCAGAGAACAACAGTTTGCTGCTGAGGCAGGAATTCAACTAGATAAGGATTTGGATTTGACTGACGAAGGCACACAGCTTGAGTTGCTTGAATCAGGAGAAGCTCAGCCCACTCGCAAGCGCAGTAATGGCAAACGTAAACGGAGTTGAGATTGACCTTATGCCTACAGAAGGCATGAGGGAAGAGGCTCAGCGGTATCGAGACTGGAAGTCTGAGGGCGAAGGCGGCGGCACTGATGTTGCTCGCACTAGGGCAACTCAGATCTTGAGCGGGAACGAGCTGAGTCCAGAGACTGTCATCACGATGTCAGCTTGGTTCGCAAGGCATGAGGTGGATAAGCAAGGCCAAGGATTTAGTCCAGGAGAAGACGGCTACCCCAGCAATGGGCGAGTGGCATGGGCTGCATGGGGCGGAGATGCTGGTAAGTCTTGGTCTGATGCACGGTCAAAGCGCATCAAAACTGCTCAAGATCGCGCTGAATCCATAGAAATGGAGCGCCCTTATCCAAACGAGCATGCGGCAAGGATTGTCGATCCAGGCAAATTTGAGCGATTTAGGCGCTCTAATGACCGTGGAGGGGCTGGAGTTGACTTCATTTTTGGGATTATCGACGATGATGATCCTCTTGAGTTGCAGTCGATAAGATTCAAGGTGAGTCGTTATACGGCTAGTGAAGCTAGACAATGGCTTCGCGATAATGAATACGAACCTCTTGAGTTCGAGCCCGCCACCAACGAGAAGGCTATGGAACCAGAAACTCAACGAGCAGCACCAGATGCTTTAAGTGTGGGGGACTTTGTCTCCTGGAACAGCTCTGGTGGTCGTGCTCGTGGATTGATCGAGCAAAATTGAGCGAGACGGGAGCATTGATGTTCCTGATTCGAGCTTCACCATCACAGGAACTGCTGATGACCCAGCAGCTCTAATTTGCCTCTATCGCGACGGTGAAAAGACTGACACTCGTGTTGGTCATAAATTCAGCACGTTGACGAAGATCGCTCCAATCAGAGAGGCAGAGGTTGAGGAGACTTCTAAGCGCACCAAGCTTGGAGAGCCTCTTAGCCGCACTGAAGCTTCTGTCATCAGGAGCCTTCCTGGCGAGGATCGCAGCTTTGAATTCCCGTTCAGCTCTGAGTATCCCGTCAAAAGATACTTTGGTGACGAAGTATTGAGCCATGAAGCTGGTGCGCCGGACTTTATGCGCTTGAACGATGGTGCGCCGTTCTTGTTCAACCACGATCCAAACAAAGTTTTGGGCGTCGTTGAGCGTGCGTATCTAGACGAGGACGAAAAGCGTGCTTATGCAAAAATCCGCTTTTCACGCTCTGATTTCGCCAAGCAGTACTTAGATGACGTTAAAGATGGCATCTTGCGTGGTATTTCATTCGGCTATCAAATCGATGATGCCGAGGAGAAAGAAGAAGGACTGCTTGCAACACGTTGGTCAGTGCATGAATTGAGCCTTGTTTCGATTCCAGCTGACCCCACAATTGGAATCGGACGCTCACTTCTTTCGCCAGATCCCGTTATGCCTGAATCTTCTCAACCTGAAGCTACTACTATTACGAATGAATCTCCTGTTGAAGAACAGGAAACTCGCTCAGCGGTCACGACCGCATCTACACCCACTCCTGTTATGGAAGATCAAGCTCCAAACCTGGAGGTGATCCGGTCGGAGGCTAAGAAGGCCGAAAAAGACCGCGTCGCCGCTATCAATGCTCTGGGTGCTCAGCACCGCATGGCAGATCTGGCACAAGAATTGGTCGATGGAGATAACTCCATTGATGAGGCTCGTGCTGCATTCCTCGACAAAATCGGAACTTCTCAAGTGGAACAGCCCATCCGTTCTACCGATGTCACCTCTAATGACCTCGGTCTTTCTCAGAAAGAAGTCAAGCGCTTCAGCTTCCTTCGCGCTCTCAACTATCTGGCTAGCCCCGGCGATGTAAGCGCACGTCGTGAGGCTGAGTTCGAGATCGAAGTTGGTATTGAAGCTGCCAAGAAGTACGACCGTTCTTCTAACGGCATCGTGGTTCCTAACGAGGTGCTGCGTCGCGACCTGAACGTTGGTACTGCTACAGCAGGCGGCAACTTGGTTGATGATGTCCTGCTTTCCGGCAGCTTCATTGATCTGCTGCGCAACAAGCTTGCACTGGCTGGTGCAGGCATGACCACCCTGAGCGGGATCAACGGCAACATCTCAATCCCCAAGCAGTCTGCAAGCGCCACTGCTTACTGGGTTGGAGAGTCAGGCTCACCTACCGAGTCACAGCAAACCATCGAGCAGGTGAATCTTTCACCCAAGACTTGTGGTGCTTTCGTTGATTACTCACGCAAGCTGCTGCTGCAGTCCAGCATCGACGTTGAGCAGATGGTCCGCGACGACCTAGCTCAAGTTCTGGCTCTTGAGCTGGATCGTGTTGGCCTGAATGGTTCTGGTTCATCTAACCAGCCTCTGGGCATCATCAACACAACTGGCATCGGCACTCAGTCACTCAGCACTTTCGGAACCTTCGCCGAGTACATCGGAATGGAGACCGACGTTGCTACTGCTAATGCTGATGCTGGCGCTTTGCGTTACATCATCAACGCAGCTGCTCGCGGCGCTCTGAAGAGCACTGAAAAGGCAAGTGGCACCGCTCAGTTCGTTTACGAGAACGACGAGATCAACGGTTACCCCGTAACCGTCTCCAACCAGCTCGGTAACAACGACGCTCTGTTTGGTGACTTCTCACAACTGATCATGGCGATGTGGTCCGGCTTGGATCTCACCGTTGATCCGTTTGCTGGCGCTACTTCCGGCACTGTTCGCATCATTGCTCTGCAAGATGTTGACTTCGCCGTCAAGCAGCCTGGCGCATTCTGCTTCGCCACCTGATCCAGGTAGTTCTCATCGTTCTGACTCATGAAAGTTGAAATCTTGAGGCCAGTGATGATTTCAGGAAAGCCCGCTGATGCGGGCTCCATCCTGGAAGTCGATGATGCTGATGCTGTGACTCTTGTCAGTCTTGGCAAAGCCATCGAGCACAAGGCGGAAACGGCCCCCGCCGAGGAGGAAGCTCCTTCTTGTCCACCGAAAAAGCCCACTACTCGCAAGAGGACTAAGGAATGAGCATTGGAAACACTAGACGGACCTTAACGGTCCTGTCTTTCGCTCCGAATGATGTTGTCACCGCAACTGGCAACGAGACAGGGGTTGACCTTCTTGACTATGAGGGTGACATCACTCTGATTCTCGATGCTGAGGCTGGTGGATCAGGCATCACCTACGCCGTGAAGGTGCAGGACTCTGCTGATAACAGCTCTTTTGCTGATGTCACAGACGCTGCTTTCACCACAACAACTGCAAACACTGCGCTAGTCGAGACTCTCACCGTTAATACCGATGAGATCAAGCGTTATGCGCGTGCTGTTATTACTGTTGCTGGTGGTACTGGCGCTGGCGCTCTGAGCGTTACTGCTTTGGGACGCAAGAAGTACAACTGATCGCAACTTATAGCCCTCGCGTTTGCGGGGGCTTTTTGTATGACTCTTTCTTTCACTGAAGATCTAGACGCTTTTTTCGACACACCGGGATTCACGGTGCCAGTGGTCTTTGGCTCAACGACAAGTGTTGGTTACTTTGAATCGCCAAACGAGATCATTGCTGATGGTGTCGTGTTGACTACTGACTATGCAGTGGTGGTCAAAACTTCTGATTTCTCATCTGTCGCTAGAGGTGACACGATGACCGTTGAGAGCGTTGATTACACCGTTAGGGAGCCAATGCTTTTGGACGACGGTAAAATCATGCGCGTAATGCTGATGAAGGATTAGATATGACAACGAAGCGTGAAAGCATTCTCTCTGCTATTGCTACTGCTCTTTCCGGCACTTCAGGTGTAGGCACAAGGATCTATAGGAGTCGAGTCGAGCCTCTTAGCCGGGCTGAGTCTCCTGCGATTGTGATTGAGCCGGTCAGTGACACCCCAGAGCAAAACACCAGCCTGCCAACTCTTGACTGGACCTTCAGGGTTCGCATCGTTGTTATAGAAAGGGCAACAGTCCCTGATCAGGCGGCTGACGATACGATCGAGAGTTTGCATTCAAAAATCATGGCGGACCTTACTCTTGGCGGTCATGCGATTGACGTAGAGCCAGCAACTACAAGTTTTCAGTTACTTGAAGCAGATGAGCCAGCAGGCGTGATTTTCTGCGAGTACGACATTCGTTACCGCACACAGGTTGGTGATTTAACGCAGTAAACAGTTAGGGCTACGCTGAACCTAACCACCCTCTGCACTTACCATGTTGGATGAACACACAGGTTATGGCGGAACTTATCTGCTGGATCCTGAAACTGGCGTACGCACCTTGATTCAGCGGACGCAACCACCACAACCGTCACAGGAACAATCTGATGGCATTGCTACTCCGCAAACGACTGATCGTCATCGAGACGGAGTCGAGCTACGGGACGGATCCAACTCCGACCGGAGCAGACGCCGTTCTCGTAAGGGATCTGACAATCACGCCACAGAGCAGTGATGTCGTAAGCCGCGACCTGATTCGTCCTTACTTGGGCGCATCTCAACAGCTTTTGGCAAACACAAAAGTCGAATGCACTTTCAGTGTTGAGATGGCGGGTTCTGGCACTGCAGGTACTGCCCCTCAGTACGGCAAGGCCCTTAAGGCTTGTGGTCTTTCTGAAACTGTTGCATCCGGCACTAGCGTCACTTACGAGCCAGTAAGTGCTGCTTTCTCTTCAATCACTATCCATTACATGATTGATGGTATCCGCCATAAGGCGACTGGTTGCAGAGGCACGGTCTCAATCAGCGCAGAGGTCGGCTCAATCCCTACTCTTGACTTCTCGTTCACTGGCATCTACAACGCCCCAGACGACAGCGCTCTGCTGACACCTACTTATGCCAATCAAGACGACCCGTTGGTCTTCAAGAACGGCAATGTGACTGGTTTTCAGCTGCTCTCGTACTCTGGAGCGCTGCAAAGCTTCTCCTTTGACTTAGGCAATTCCACTGTTTACAGGGAGCTTGTCGGAGGTACTAAAGAGGTTCTGATTACTGATCGCGCGGCTAGTGGCTCAGTAAGCATTGAGGCAGTTCTTCTTGCAACCAAGGACTTTTTTGCCTCTGCAGTTGACGATGACGCAGCTCTTGGCAATTTGACCTTCACTCACGGCACTGTCGCTGGCAACAGGGTTCAATTCACCTCAGGCAAGGTGGATATTGGTGATGTCTCGTATGGCGATGCTGATGGCATCGCGATGTTGGAGATTCCTTATACCTGTGTGCCTGACTCTGCGGCTAACGCTGAGTTTGATCTGGTTTACACCTAAGGGTCGGCCAGATCATCAAGGGGGATGTGGGAGCCTTTGCGGGCTCCCTTTTTTTGTGTATGCTGAGCCAGCTTGTGCTCTTATCTAATGGCTTTTGTTCGTAAGAAGGTAAAGACTTTCAAGTGGCCGGTAAAAGTTCAAGAACCCAGTGACACCAAGCCAGGCGAATTTGAGACCTCAGAATTTATCGCGATCTTTAAAAGAGAAAAGATGTCCAAGCTGCAGGACAGCAAGGACGACGATAATTTCGGCTTGCTGAAAAAAGTGCTTGTTGGCTGGGAAGGAATTATCGACGAAGACGGAGAAGATGTGCCGTTCAGCGAAGATGTCCTTGAAGAACAGGCAGACGATGCTGACTGGGTCAAGGCTGTCCTGAATACGTATGCCGCGACTTACGCAGAGGCAGAGTCGGGAAACTAAAAGGAGCCGCTGCTTACTGGGCATCAGGGGATTCTCCTGTTGAAGATAAAACTCAGGAAGATGCGGCTTCATTTGGCCTGGCATTGCCCGCACCAAAACCAAAGGAGTCAAATGACTTTGAGGTTTGGGAAGAGAACTGGGACGCAGTAATGATGTTTCTGCGTATGCAGACCCAATGGCAAGTGACCATGGGTGGCTTTGTTGGGTTGAGATATGAGGTTTTGCTTTGTTCCGGGGGCTTGTTTGACCTCTACAATGTGGAGGATCGTCGCGACACGCTGGAACGTCTTCAGATTTTGGAGGCAGCAGCTCTTAACGAACTGAGGAAGCGCTCTGATGGCAAAGGCAATTAGCACTCTTTCCATCAAGGTTGATTTTAAAGACACAGGCGCTCAGGCCGTAATTGATAAAATTGGCGGCTCGATAAAAAGGCTTCAAGTAATATCTGGCCCAACCAGTCAAACGATTCAAAAACTTAGGCAACAGGTAACGCAGTTAGGGCAGAAGGGAAATAACAGCATCAGTACTATCGAGGGCCAGATTGGTGCGCTGAAAGGATTAAGAAGAGAAGCAGATTTAAACAGCAAAGAGTTTAAAGAGCTGACTGCTGATATTGATGCATATACTAAAAAACTCCAAAAAGCTCAGAGTCAAAAGAAAAGAGGTGGGCTAGGGGCGAGAGGCGCAACTCAGGTCGCTGGTGCTGTTATCTCTGGCGGTATTTTTGGTGGTCCAGAGGGAGCACTAGGCGCCCTTGGTGGCGGAATACTTGGAGGAGTTCCGGGTGCATTCACTGGCGCTGCTATTGGAGCACAACTTTCTGGCATCAGGAAGCTTGCCGGAGGCATGGCTGAATACGTAACACAGTTGAATCTTGCCAAGGCAACACTGGGGGGCGTTTCAACCAGCATTGACGACTACAACAAAAGACTTGGCTTTGCTAGACAAATAAGCCAGGACTATTCCATTCGGTTGATTGAGGTTGTAAAAGGATTTGCAGGTGTTAGCGCAGCCGCAAAAGCTAATGGGCTTTCGCTTGAGATGACTCAGAAGATATACGAGGGGATTACCGCGTCTGGCGTTGCGCTAGGCAAGTCACAGGATGATTTAAATGCGCTTTTCCTTGCGACAACTCAGGTCCTGTCCAAGGGCCGCGCTCAGGCTGAAGAGATTTCAGGACAGATCGGCGAGAGAATTCCAGGTGCAATTGCTAAATTTGCGGCTTCAACTAATCGAACCTTGCCACAATTGGCGAAAGATTTTCAGCTTGGCAAGGTGACCATCGCTGATTTCGTTAAGTTTGCAGAAGGTCTTGGAGAAGAGTACGCTGAATTTGCAAAAAGCTTGGCCGAAGGCCCAGAAAAGGCTGGGCTTAGGCTGCAATTAGCATTAGATAGTGCTGCAGAAGCTTACGGTGGATTTTTCCAGTCGGCTGGCGCTGGATTCCAAGACTATTTGACTGGCTTAGTCAATCTTGTGACGGAAAACAAAGGGCAGTTGCAGCGAATGATTGCTCAGGTCGTTGTCTTTAGCCAGGACGTAGTTCAAATTTTCAAAAACTTAGCTCAAGTTATTGGCAACATATTTGGCCCTGTATTTAAATTTATTGGAGAGCAAATTATTAACTTTAGCAGGGCTATCAGTGACATGTTTTCCTTAGCGCAGCTTGAAAAAGCCGCAGAAGCCAAGGGAGTTGATCTTCGTGAAACAAGGCGACAAGCTTATGATAAAGCTGCTGGGGAAGAGAACCTACCTAAGTCTGGGCAGTTGCCAGTTAGGTTTACGGAAAGTGGCGATATTGAGATTACGAGGATGCCCGATAGGGCTAGGATTGATGAAATCAATCGACAGCTTCTCGCGGAAGCTGCAGGAGTCGCTCCGTCCAAGAGTAGGGAGGCAAGGCTTCAAGAGGTCTTGGATTCGTTTAAAGAATATGTTCCAAAGATTGGTGGTGTTTCTGCTCCTAATACAAGCTTGCCTGGCGCTGACTCTGATCCTGAAAATGACAAGGGTGCAAGAAGCGCTTTAGCAGAACTTTCAAGGCAAACTAATAATGCATTTAGAGCCCTTGAGTCAGGTTTTCAGGATGTTGCAAGGCAGAGAATTCAAGAAATTAAAAGTGAATTTGATCTAAAAATTGCAGAAGCAAGGCGCGACGAAAACAAGCAACTTGCTTTTACGCTTGCGCAACAGAGAGAGCTTGCGGGGGTAAACACAGTAATTAGTGGGCTTACAAGTCAGATTGCGCAAAGACAGCAGTTAATAGAGAAAGCTTCAGGCAAAGGATTGGACCTAACTTCCGCAAAAGTTAGGCAGTCAAGAGATCAGTCAGCGCTTCTGGCAGCTCAATCAGCGAAGCAAGCGCTGATCAACAGACAAGCCGTTGATCTAGTCACATTCCGAAAACAGGAGACTAAAGAGATTGAAAAGCAGTCCAGAGCATTTGAGCAGCAATTTACGGATAGGCAAAAAGAGCTTGGCTTGATATCAAGCGATGATTACAAGGAGGCTCTTCTTGGGAGAGAGAAGCAAAGGCTTGAAGATATTGAGCGTTTAACACCTGGGCAAAGGTCGAGGGGGCTGGAGCAGTTTAGGCAAACAATTGATCCGACCCTCCAAGAGGGATTAACCGCAAACATAGGAAAAATGAGAGATGAGTTGAATGAACTAATAAATCCAATCAATGCAATCACCAACGCAGCTAACGCAATTGGAGATGCATTCACCGATTCGTTCATGAGTGTGATTACAGGCAGCGCCTCGACGCAAGAAGCGCTTTCCAGTTTCTTTAAGAATGTCGGCAAGTTCTTCTTGGATATGGCAGCGCAGATTATTCAAAAGATGATCACGATGTTTATCTTAAATCAGGTGGTCGGATTATTGCCGGGTGCTGGAGGTTTTAACTCGGGCACAACAAAGCTTGGTGCTGGAGGCGGTCAAGTTGGAGGTATTGGCACGTTTGGTCCTAATTTTGGGATCAGGCAATCTGCAAAGGGCTCTTACTTTGAAAACAATATCGCCAAATTCGCCCAAGGAGGTATCGTCAATTCTCCAACATTGTTCTCTTACGGTGATGGAGGGACTGGTCGCTTCGGCTTGATGGGCGAGGCTGGACCTGAGGCAATCATGCCTTTGCAACGCGGCTCTGACGGAAAACTTGGCGTCTCTGTTGCTGGCGACATGAGAGCCGCCATGGGCAGGTATAGAGGTCGAGGGACTACAGGTTTTGCATCAAGCGGATCGGAAAGTGGCTCTGCGGGTGATGGTTCTTCTGCACCAGGGGGTGCAATTGATGTTCGATATACCGTGGAACGTATTAATGATGTGGACTATGTAACAGCAGAGCAGTTCCAGCAGGGAATGCAGCAAGCTGCTCAACGCGGTGCAACAGAAGGCGAACGCCGAACCATGAGATCACTGCAAAATTCAACTGCTGTTCGTAGGAGCTTGGCATTCTGATGGAATTTACTTACGGCCATCTGCTTGATGTCGGCCCTACTGGTGGCTTGAACCAGTACCACTTTCAAAATTATGCGGTTGGTCAGAACGTCGGCATTTATTCGTTTTTGCCGTTTGGCTTCAGTGGAGCGGTTGCTTCATTGCAAGGCGACAACTTAAACGCAACGCTCCAGTTCGCAAACGCCGAGATCACCCGCAACTTTGTCGTTGAAGCGCTCGACAACGTGTATGTCGCCAAGGTGACGACAGTCATATGGGACTCGTCAACGTATGCCGTACAGAAGACGTTATATGAGTATTTTGGGGCGTGTTCAGCAGGGGGCTGGGACGAGACCGCAATTCAGATCAGCTTAAATTCAGTTTTAGACGCTGTTCAGGCAAATGTGCCAGGCCGTCGCTTGTATCGGCAGCAGGTCGGCAATATCCCATTCACCTCTCAAGTCAGTGTGTAGTGATCTGATAGGCCGTAAGTACAGCTACGGCAAGGATGATTGCATTCATCTGGTAATCGATGCCTTAGAGCAGCTAGGCATTAAAAATCCGGGAGTGAAGGGCGTTTGGTACGGGATGACGCCACGCGAGGTCTTAAGGGAGCTGAATGTCTTCTGTGACCGGGTTGAACAGCCCAGTTATGATGGGGACATAGTCTTGTTGGGCGTTAGGCCGTTGGCCTTCGGAGTCATATGGCAGAGTGGCGTCCTTTACATCAACAGCTCAATCTCCGCAGTGGACTGGAAACCGGCGGAGTACCTTACAATCCGCCGCTCTTACCGTACGAAAAGTCTTTAATACAAGCAATTGGCTGCAGTGAGGATGAATATCGCGAGTTAATTCGTCATGCAATGTCGCGCCAACGAGTGCGGCCAGCTGAGTATGACCATATACCTGAAATTGTTGCAGGGCCAATTACACCTGTAGCTGCAATTTTTATCAATCTTGCAATTGGTCTTGCAGCGACAGCAGTCAGCGTATTACTTGCACCAAAGGCTCCTACTGTCGAGCCTCTGCAAAATAAGCGTGGAGTTAGGGGGCGAAAACTTGCGGATCAAATTGGCCCAACACGCTTCAATCAAGCGACTAACTTTGACAATATCTCAAGCCTCGCTGAGCTTAATCAGCCAATCCCAATCCCATTTGGCAAGCGTGGAACTGGACTAGATGGAGTCTTAACAGGCGGCCTGATTCTTGCGCCTGCATTGGTATGGAGTCGTCTTTATGCGTATGGCGCATACCAAGCATTTGAAGGCGTGTATGTCGCTGGTGAATTTGGGGTAGACGAGCCAGACCTTGCTGGAATTTTGATTGGAACGGCGGCACTCAATTCTTTGGGCAACAAAGACTTTGCGTTGTACTGGTCATCAGAGCAAGGCAGCAATCGACCTGCCAAGTTGCTGCATGGCACTGAAGGCCCTGGTGCCACTGGCACGGTTGGTAGAACAATCTTTACCGCTCCAACAGATGACGGCCAATTTAGCAACGGCTTTTCAATGGCCTATACCCCAAGCGGGGATACGACATTTGGAACCAGCACACCGATCCACAATGGCAGCGCATACCGCTTCAACTGGGAAATTATTAGCGCACCTTTTGTATCTACGAAGGGGCCTGACAATGTAGAGGCTCGCCGCGAAGTACAAGCAAAACGCCGCAAGATTGCTGGCAGCTTGGCTGATGTCTTGCACATCTCAAACGAGGAAGCGGGGCAACCTGGCGTTGGCAGGGCTTATTCCCGGCACATGGGATTTGTGCAACATAACAGCACTAAGCATGAAACCAGGACGGTTGTATCTATCAACGATGGAGATACAGCAGTTTTTGAAATTGACAATAGGGACAAAGCATGGGAAGACTTTGAAAAAAGTGATTTTGCGGACACAGAAGTAAGCTTAAAAGATCTTGTTAATACAGCCAAAGGCTGGCGCGAACGGGCGTCTGATTTGCTGGTTGTTGGAACGAGATGGATTATTGGATCAAGCTCTTGGATTGTCGAAGAAAGAACCAATACTGGAGACCAAATCTTTATCACTTTTAAGTGTGTCGCTGTTTTAGGGGTCGCTGAGATTGGTATCCCAGGCAGGAGAGCTGTTGAAGAACCTCTTGGTGGATACGAGGGCGACACTTTCAACCCAAACAAGCATTGTGGGGCGGCGTTTTATAACGTCTGCCGCCTCAGTGTTGCAACAATCCGCCCAGTGCGTAGGGACGCTGAGGTAATTGAACTTGGCATTAGAAGTCAAGTTTGGAATCGTGCTTCAGGGCTATGCAACTTCAACGCTATCCCCTCGCCTACCAAGCTGTTTCAGCTGGATGAGGACGACATCAATTTGTCCACACCACGTATGGATAAATACTTCAAGCGTTCATCTTGCTTTTCAATTTGGGTTCGTCCTGTTCAGGAATACGGCCAGACTCAAAACACTTTTGTCCGCATACCTAAAGTCTTTTGTGTGCAAGGTAGCGCACCGATTAACCAAAATAATTATCTACGGATTCGCCCAAGGACAAAGGGGTTTTATGAATATCGGTTGATCCCTCGTACAGGTTCAGATATCGCCATTAACAGCATTGCCACGAATACTGTGACAGTGCTCGATTCAACAGAGGGCACTCCATACACCGGAACAGCGGTTGGTATTGATTACGCAACGCCTTACGGAGATTTTAGGATTACAACTCAGGGCAAAGAAGTTCTCATAAACGATATTAGAGTAAATGGCGAGTTGTTCGCCGATCCAGCTGTAGCGACAAAATTAACTACAACAAACAAACCTACCTCATTGAGCGTGAACAGCTCTTCACCCAATAGCGACAACCCTTACCTATTTAAACATTCTTTTTATACGCAATATCTTGGCGCTGCTCGTAACAATAAAGGGTCAACAGTGTCTGCAGAGGAACTAATCGCGCTTTCAGGCGGGCGCAGTATAAAAGTTCGGATTCAAGCGACATCGAACGAAGGCAGGATGGGAGAAACAATCGGTCCAAAATATAAAGCTGCGAATAGTGGTGACCCCTATTTATGGGAAAACGTTTCTTTTACAGTTGCAGAGTCTTCGGGCAATTTTTCTGTTGGAGAGTCCTTCGATGTCACTAAAGCCGTTAATAATCATTTCGTTAATTATGCAGCTACTTTAGGCCCGCGTTATTCCAACGTCACGTTTAATTTGCGAGTTGCTTCAATAACTACCGTCATTCCTGGTGAGCTTAAGAAAGGCGAACGTGCGTTTGAGCTAAATTCTCAGGTCTCAGATTGCAGCCATTACACCGAACTTACGAAATCAAATGAGTCCGGTCCAGAGCATGAAATTGTTTACGTTAATGAATACATATCAAATGAT
>VMHT01094745.1_pt1 | contig 17017 bp, 17 predicted proteins | sample 4693611 | NCBI WGS metagenome assembly VMHT01 (sample SAMN12280063, study PRJNA550983) | marine metagenome | isolation source: seawater sampled from same location over 5 years 0.02-0.2 micron viral filtrate | place: USA: collected off the coast of southern California halfway between the port... ...
CTTATCGATGTTCGAAAGCGTAAGGCACACATTCGTGCGGAAATCGAGGCTCAACTTGGCTTGAAGCGCGCCGAAATCCGAAATCGGCTCCAAGGCCTCACTGAAAAGATGGATGCCTTCAAGGAAATGGCAGAAGACAAGATGCGGGACGCAGTCACCAGGCAGGTCCAGGGCGAGATTGATCAAGAAGAAGAAACCTATCGCTCGAGAGAATCAGAATTCAGAGAATTACAATCGACGGATACTCGAGCTGAGAAGCGACAGATGTGGATGCAATCCATATCCGGCCAGAAGGCCCCAGGCCAGACAGCATCCGGCATGGACCCATCAGCATTGGGAGCTCGACCTGATGCACTTGGCGCCGCAGCAGGGCGTCCAATGAGGGGAATGCTAGGCGGTCAAAACCCACAACAACCCAGGATGGGCTTGGCTGGAATGCGTGCACCAGCAACCAGTTCCAAGCCACTTGCAGCTCCCGGAGCCCCACTCGTGAAGCCAATCAAGGCACCACTTGGGGGTACTTTGGCTCCTAAATTGGTCCAGCCAATTCAACCAAAGGTTGTTCGAAAACCACTGCAGCCAGCAACCCTTGTTCAACCAAATGTGACCCCTGAAATCGAGGATATTCCATTACCATCCTCAGAAACCAGTGATCCATCTTCGACCGAAGTCATTCCTGAATCCACAGCAGAACTTGAAGCGGCTGTTGCAGAAGAAATTGCACCTATTGGTGATGAAGATCAACCTTCAATCGAAACAAACATCGAGGAAGATGTCGCATCCGAAAAGGTAGACGAAGAGGTTGAAATTGCAACCTTGAGACCAATCACAACAGTCTTGTCGCCTGCGTCAACGCCTGAAACGGTCAAAACCTCTACGCTCAAGCCTTTGCCTCCACAACTCATGCCAAAGAAAGCACGTGGCGCTCCGCCAAACATTGCTCGCGCAAAGTCGTCCTCAAAAGATGGCAAGGATTCCAGTGCAACCCTGACTCCAGTACGTCGCATGACACCACTGAAGATCAACAAGGCTGAAGCGAACTCCGAAGAGGAAGAAAACGAAGACGCTTGAGCCTTGGTGTGATGCACCAAGCATCGGCTCCTTCATATTGATTGAGGGCGTGGGGGTCCCATGAACCGGTTATTTGTTGTGTTCATTGGCTTCACGATGCTTCCACTGATTGCCTTTGCACCGGCAGTAGCAGCGAGTGGTGTCGAACTCATCGATGCTGGATACACTCATCAAACATCTGCAAAATTAGTCCATTGGGAAGTCATGAACGATGGCACAGTACTGACGGTTGACGATAATGGCAATCTGAGCGTGAATGCGTTCAGCAACGGCATCCTCGTTCCGCTTTGGACCCTTGACTTGAACGTCACAGCAAATTCTGCACGCCTTGACGATGCAGAGGTTCTGGCGGCGGTCGCGCATGACGAGGGTGTGTTTGTCGTGCACATGGGCCTCCAAATTGCAAATCGAAACATCTCCACGCCCGAACGCGTCAACGACATGGACTGGGACTCTGAAGGCGATTTGTGGCTCGCCTACTTTGCAGGACGCCGACGTGCGGAAGAGTACAACAATGAAGGCTTCACAGGCACAACCTCACCTCAAATACAGAGTGGTTTCAATTCGTTCATCGTTCTTAATGACGGCAGAACCGCTCTTGGAGGCTTTGATTCTAAGGTCACAATCGCAGATAATGGAGGTACGACCTTAACCACACTCAATGAACCTGGAGGTATTGTCAATGCCTTGATTGAGGACCATGATGGAAACCTCATCGTTGGTTCCGCAAACGGTGCAGTTTACCGCTATGACACGAACTCTTGGGCTGTAGAAACGCTATCTCTCAGCCATGGTTCTTCGATTGTTCACCTCGAGGAGGTTGGAAACAGTACGTACGTTGCTGGGACACAAAACGGTAAGGTCACCATGATTGACGGTGCGACATTTACTGAAGAAGACACATACACTTCGCAAGGACCTGTCGTTGGGACGAAGACAGAATACACTGGGCAAGTCTACATCACGACCTCGTTTTTGACCTATTCCAAAATCCGCCTCTACGATCTTGATACCGACGGTGACGGCGTCACCGACACCAATGACGCATTCCCAACAGAGATCACTCAATGGAACGATGCAGATATGGATGGATACGGTGATAATCCCAACGGATTTAACGGTGACCAATTCCCTGACGATGAGACTCAGTACATTGATGCTGATGGTGATGGTCACGGTGATAATCCTGCAGGCACAGAAGGAGACTTATTCCCCAACAATCCAGACCAGTGGCAAGATCGCGATGGCGACGGCTATGGAGACAACATGCAAGGCGAAGGCGGAGACATGTTCCCCGACGAACCAACTCAGTGGGAAGACGGCGATCAGGATGGTTATGGCAGCAATCCAAACGGCTTGATGCCAGACGCTTGTCCAACGCAAAATGGCTTTTCCAAATACGACCGATATGGTTGCACCGATTCTGATCTTGATGGATATTCGAATCCAGATGAATCCTTTGGTGTAAATCAGGGTGCGGATGCTTTGCCAACACAAGGCACCCAATGGATTGACCAAGACGGTGATGGATTTGGAGACAATACGACGGGCTTGCTCCCCGATGCTTGCCCTTGGGAATTTGGTAATTCCACCCGGGCTTGGATTTCAAATGCTACAGCGGCACTTGGTTTCATTGAAGTGGCCTCCTATGGTTGCGAAGATCTTGACGGTGACGGATGGGTCGATCGAACGGAATCCATTGGCATGGAAACCGATCCCAATGAGCACTTTGATAACGACAAGGACGGCGTAGGGTCCAACTCAGATTATGACGATACACGGCCACTGGTTCAAACTGAACAAGATCATTGCATGCTTAACTTCGACGACCTAAGTGATGCTTGTCTGGGCTGGCGCAACGCTGACTACCAAGATTACCTCAGTCGCAGCAAGGGTGTCAATGAATCTGACTATTCCTATGCGGCATGGAACGCCAGCAAGAATGCAGGGCTTTTGGATGATGGTGGCGATGTTGACTCGTCAACTGTGAAGCAGGTCATGATTGTTGGAGGCGGTGCATTTGTCGCACTTTCTGCCATCATTGTTGCAGTGGCTGCAATCATGAAGCGACGCAATGTTCAGCAAAACATGAAGATCTACGGCACACCGTTTGCTCCTTCAACCAAATCCAATTCGGCATCCACTGAAGCCCTCGAAGGAACGGCAGGGTTGTCTGCCCAAGGCGGTGTGGAATCAGATGATGCATGGGAAGATGATATTGCAAGCCTTGATTTCAGTGTGAAGGATGAAGACTTAGCGGAAGACGCATCCTCTCCAACAGTCATCGATGCGACGTCCCTGTACGGCGAAGAGGACAGTATTGAGGACATTGCTGGAATCGCTGCGGAGTCACCTGCCCCTGCTGAAACGACGGTGGCAGCGCCTGCAGCCGGCCCACCAGTGCCAGAAGCAGGGTTGCCAGAAGGCTGGACAATGGATCAATGGAAATGGTATGGTCAAGAGTGGCTGGATAAGAATAAGTGAACTAAGGAGGCCTCAATAGAGTAACAAGGCCAACCTTGTACTAAGGGCTTTGTTGGGTCGTTTGAAGATGTCTAAAGCCACCCAACACGACCGTTGGTCTGACAACACTCGGTTGTACAACCGCAAAAAATCTGAGATTGAGGCGCTGTTTCGAGAAGTCGAATCTGAAATGAAATTACAACATCTTCGATACCTTGAGCGCAAGGAAAATGGTTCTCAAAAGGATAAAATTCGAGCATTGCTCAAGTACACCCGAGCAAAAGCAGTCTACGATACAGTACGCTGGGTTGCAGTGGAGCGAGGTGCTAAGCACCCCTTTGTCAAGCAGTTTCGCAAATCAATCAGCGCCAAACAATCGGCAATGATGCCCTAAGGGTGCCTAATTCTTCCCCGGTATAGACGGGTTTCCCGTCTTGCTTGAGCGTGTTCATAATCAACCACAGTACGCCGTTCCAAGCCGTCGAGCGAGCGAAGATTTCGACATGGCCACACGCAGCGGCCTCCAAGAGTTTCCCTTCGTCAGTGTTCTCACTAAAGAGAGCACGAACCAAATTACGAGCATCGAACTCGTAGCCGGGTGGTCGCCAATCCATCATGCGATCACACCTTGAATGGAGCTAAGTTGAGTCGGTCAACGAGATGTTCTACTTCAACATCGGCAACAGCTTTCATTCGCTCACGAAGGGTTTCAATTTCCCCATTCATTTTGGCGATTTTATGGGCTCGGACCATGTCCAAAAGCAATTCATTGACGCTTTTGTGACCGCTCGTACTGCGCATGGTGTTCAATTGTCGTCTGACCTCATAACTCACGCTTACAGACGTCATTCCTTCACCAGTCATCGCAATCCCTGCTTGCGACTGCGGTGTCAAGGCTACTTAACCCCCGCGAAGGAAGCAAGGCTGAAATCGTCGTTTTTATCACCCTTAGGATGGACTCAGCGGACTGAAATTAACGGTTTCTTCGCTTTCTGAGAAGGCGTGGCTCTTCATTGACACCAAACTCGCGGCGCATTTCTTGAACGCGCTGGTGGAATTCCTTTGCCAGTGTCCAATATTCGAGAGAACCAGCTCCGGCACCGGAGTTTGTTGGCTTATTGAGCAAGACTGTCGGCGCTCCACTCCAGGGTGCTTCTGCGACCTTGACAAGTCGACGAATTGTTGTCTTGAACAATTTATTTGGCATCTTTTTATTGACTTCATCACACACATGCCGGCTCAATCTCGACCGAGCATCCACCATCGTCATCGCAATGCCGAAGATCTTCAAATTGCGATTGATTCTTCGCTGAATCATCTTAATCGAATTCATCAGCATACTGAATCCTTCCAGTGCATAGTATTCTGCTTGAACAGGCACCATGACCCAGTTGGCCGCACACATTGCATTAATCGAAAGTAAACCAAGGGATGGCGGGGTGTCGATGATGATGTAATCAAATTCATCGATGATTGGCATGAGCGCTTCCCTCAATCTGGTTTCCCGTCCAATTTTATGGCTCAGTTCAATTTCTGCACCTGACAAATGGATGTCACTTGGCAGCAACCATAAATGGCCGACTGATACACTATCTGGGGCCTTCTTGTTGTTATTTCGCAGACTCCAAGCGTCCTGCATGGACTCGGTCAATTCCTTTGGACCAATCAGATATTCTTCCATCAAAGGCAACTCTTCGCCTGAATCGTTGGTCAAAAGGTCGTAGGAGGTTTTCTTCACATTCTTCTTTTCCACACCAAAAGAGGTTGCACAATTTCCTTGTGGATCAAGGTCGATAAGGAGTACTTTCGCTTTTGGAAGTCCTTGCCTTTTGGATCCCTTTGCTAGAGCGGCGGCGAGATTGACCGCAGTGGTTGTTTTGGCGCAACCTCCTTTCTGATTCGCAACTGCGATTACCATCTTGTACGGGTTCATCTCTTCACCTCCTCGGACAATTCACGAAAAGAGGTTCTCCTCTTTGAATGCAACCACAACGGTGCAAACATCAAGCCGGTTGGATGACAGGCACGGGAACTTCCGAGAGGATTTTGCGCACAATGTGCATTCCTGTGATTCCACGAATCTTCGCTTCTGGCTTCATGTTGATACGGTGGGAAATGACTTGCAAAGCGATGCCTTTGATGTCGTCTGGAATGACATAATTCCGTCCAGCGATTGCAGCAGCAGCTCGACCAGTCTTGAACAGTGATTGAGATGCACGAGGCGATGCTCCATTGGTGACGCGGTGATCTTCACGAGTGCGTTGTACAATTTCAACAATGTAGGAGAGGATTGCAGGGTCCACGTGAACAGTTTCGAGTGCCTTTTGCATGGCAACCACTTTCTTCGGGGATGTGACTTGCTGAACATCGTGCCCGTCCTTACCACGCAACTTGCGTCGAGCCAGGATGGCTTTCTCTTCAGCTCTGTCAGGATAGCCCATGCTCATCTTCATCAAGAACCGGTCCATTTGTGCTTCAGGCAGTGGGTAAGTTCCTTCTTGTTCGATTGGGTTTTGTGTTGCGATGACAACGAATGGTGCAGGGAGTTTGTGGGTAATACCTTCAATCGTCACTTGCTTTTCTTCCATTGCTTCAAGAAGAGCCGCTTGTGTCTTCGGCGGTGCACGGTTAATTTCGTCAGCAAGGAGGATATTGGAAAACAATGGTCCAGCACGGAGTTTGAACTCCCCAGCCTTTTGGTCGTACATGTATGTCCCCATAATGTCGGAAGGGAGCAAATCAGGAGTAAATTGAACACGCTTGAATTTACATCCAAGTGCTTGGGCGAATGTGTTGGCAAGCAGCGTCTTTGCAAGACCTGGGAAATCTTCGAGGAGCATGTTTCCGTTGGAGAGAATTCCAACAGTGACTCTGCGAAGGTTTTCGTTCTTACCGATAATGACCTTACTGACTTCGTTCATGAGGCTGTTCGAGATGGCGGAAACAGTGCCAATCAAATCTTGAGCGCCGGGGTTTTGACCCATTGCGGGTGCTGCTGAGAATCCTGCTTCCATGGTAAGGCCTCCAAAGGACAAGTTCACAACCGGAACCTTCCATATATGAATGTGAGGGGGTCGTAAGTCAACAATATGTCAGCGAAAAACCGGGGGCCAAATGGATTATCTTCCCCAGAAGTGGTTTTCCTTTCGATGGAGTCGGATGAGTTCGTCTAAGATCTCTTGCTCGACAGGATTGAGGTCAATTTTCTTGAGCCGTTTTGCGTGGGATTCAGGAACATCCACATAGAATTCATCCAGTTCCTCAATGTGCCTTCCAACAGTAGGTCCATTGATCGCAACGGCCACTTCATCACCTTGGTTTGCTTCTTTGACGTCTTCGGAAGCACGGGTTCGCAAGCTCTTGATTTGTCCGACTGGTGTGCCGTCGAGTTTCATCAATCGCTGGCCAATATGCACCCGGCCACCAACCACCCGCATGCCAACAATTGCTGGGCCTTTTGCTCGGAAGGTGTGATCCTTGAGGTAGAGCAATCGTCCGGGATAGACGAGTGATTCGCGCAATTCAGCTGCCATGCGTTCAGCGGTTTCTTCTCGCCATGCTTCATAGGCATCCAGAATGTGATAGATGATGCTGCCAGAAAAGAATTTGATTTCAGAATCATCTTCAGTCAATGAGTCAGCAACCTCGGAGTTTCCCTTGACAGAAAACCCAAGAATCACTTTATTAAGCGGGTCCTGAGCCGATTTAGCCATCAAAATATCACGCTTGTTGACCGGTCCAACCGTTGCTTGCCGCACTGGTATCTTCAATTTGGCAAGTTCGAAACCTAAGGCTTCCAAACCACCAACGGTATCCGCTTTGATAACAACACCTTTGCGCTCCTCTTCAGCACCCCTGCATACGCCTTGTTTGGTGTGTTCTTTGAAATCAATCCGTGGAAAGACCTCATTGCACTTTGAGCACATAATTGGCATGGTGTCAAAAATCGCTCGCCATTCTTGACGAATAGCGACTTCTGCCTGCTCTTTTTGTTCTGCAGTATTGGCCAGATACAGCGTAGTACCGGCAATTGTGTTTTCGAGCTTTGGTGCTACAATTTTCACTCCGCATGCAGCCTCTACACTGTCAAAGTTAACCCAGCGTTTGCCAGCATCCCTCATCTCAGACATGCCTTTAGGGCGCTTGAGACCTTTGATGTGGGTTGAAAATGGGCCGTCATTGGCTGCGAGCATGACCTTGTCTCCAATCTTGAGTTCACCCCGGTAAAGAATCACGTCGATTGTCTTCCCCATACCGATTTCATCTCGCATTTCGAGCACCGTTCCTTCAGCAGCACCTAGCGTGTCTGTGAGTCGGTCCTCGAGGAACCGTTCGGCTAAACCAACGGTAACAGCAAGCAAATCTTGCAAACCTTCACCGTCTTTTGCCGACATTGGCACAAGGGCCACATTTTGTCTGAAATCACGAATTTGATCATATCGTTCGATGTTAAATCCATGTTCAGAGAATTGACCAAGGAGTTTCCAGTATCGATCCTCAAACAATGATTGCACATCTTCACGTTGGTCCTTGAACGATTCCATGAAAGAGCGCCCATGCTTTGTGCGCCAACCATGGATTCGGTCGACCTTGTTGCATGCGATGACGAATGGGGTCCTTGTTTCCTTCAACGTTTGCAAACTTTCGATGGTTTGAGGCTGGAGACCTTCCATCACATCGATGACCAGTACGGCAATGTCAGCAACCGACCCGCCTCTGTTTCGCAGGCTGACAAACGAATGGTGACCCGGCGTGTCAATGAATAGTAATCCTGGAGATTTGAATTTCTTGCCACCCATCATGGCGGCACAGGTTTCGTTGAGAACATCTGCAGGAACTTCAGTCGCTCCAATGTGCTGTGTGATTCCACCTGCTTCGCGGTCCATCACGCTTGCTTGGCGTTCGCTGCCAATGGAGCGAACCAAATCCAAGACGCTGGTCTTACCATGATCGACGTGGCCGAGAACAGAAACGATTGGTTGGCGGTTGTGGCCGCGTTCTGTGACGGTTTCTTCAGGCGAATCCGTGTCGGTTCCGTCCATGATCTCACCTCAGCCCCGCTGTGGGGTCGCACTCACTCGTAGACCCAAGTGGTGATTGTCTGATCCCATTCCATGAGGCCTTCGGGGAACCATAGACCAAGTTCGAACTCAGCAGTTTCTGCTGCATCTGAACCGTGAATCATGTTGAATCCCATGTCCATTCCAAAGTCACCACGGATGGTACCAGGAGATGCTTCACGGCCGTTGGTTGCTCCAATCAGGGTTCGTGCAACAGCGATTGCATCTTTGCCCGACCATGCCATGCAGACCACAGGCCCAGATGTGACGAACTTGATGAGGCCAGTGTAAAACGGGCGTTCTTTGTGAACTTCGTAATGTGCTTCAGCGGTTGCTTGGCTTGGCACAACGGATTTCAATCCAACCAGCTTCAAGCCTTTTCTCTCAAAGCGACCCAAAATTTCTGCAATAAGTCCACGTTGTACGCCATCAGGCTTAATCATAACATAGGTTGTTTCCATGGTGTTCACCAATCCGTCCGACTGGACCCCCCTTTATGAGCCATACGGCAACAATGGGTCCAAAAAAACACCGAAGGTGCGAATGGTGTGGGTTGCAAACAGGGATTTGCTATCACTGATTGCGACCCTTGACGAAGTGTCGAGTCCACTTCACACGGCGTGAGTTTCGCTTGAGCTTGACCATGTTCTTGCGAGCCTTTGAGCTCTTGAACCACATCACGCTTCCGTCACGGCGCACAAACATCATGCCCGTGCCAGGTTCGATTTCTTCTCCAGAAAAAGTACAGATTCTACGTTCAGGCATTTCCTTCACCTCGAGTTGAGCTTACGGGCTTCACGACCGGTGTCCTTGAGCATCAAAATGTCGCCGACACGAATAGGACCAAGCACGTTGCGGGAGATAATTCTTCCAACGTCTCGGGGATTAGGTGCATCGTTCACACGGACCTTGACTTGAGTTGCTTCACCGGTCATACCGGTGCGGCCGACGATTTCGACGACTTCAGCAGGCCATCCGTTGAGTTCTTCGCTCATGTATTTCGCCTCCAAACTTCAGGTTCAAGCCTTGAGATCGTTGATCATGTCAACGACTTCAGTGAACTTTTCTTGTGCGCCTTTGGTGATTTCCATGACTGCAATGGATGCGGTCTTGACACCATCAGGAAGGCCAGCTTCCTTAGCGAGGTATTCTTGAGATGGGACGTATCCGTACGGAATGCCTTTTTCTTCACAAATCAAAGGGATGTGAGCGAGAAGTTCAGGCGGGTTAACGTCGACTGCGAGGACGATGAATTGAGCAGTGCCGCGCTCAGCGGTCTTGGTCACTTCGTTGCTGCCCTTCTTCAGGCGGCCATTGGAGTTGGCTTGCAGCATGTCATAGATCTTGTCAGATACGGCTTCGGGGGTTTCAAATCGCACGTGTACACTCATTGGATTCACTTCTTCCTCATGTTAAGGCATTCCTTGCGCACAACCTCGCGGATATAAACACGACGGAAGAAGAACGCACAAAGTCACGGCTCGAAACTGTGGCTTTCTTTGATTAAACTCTACCTGTAAACAAGCCACTGCGTACTAATTAATGCCAGCCAAGGGTGGTGAATAACTCATTTACGCCTCGAGCAAGGGCGGGGCCACCGGAGATGACATCTCGCGGATTTGAGAGCGACCCAGTGGCGTGGACACCATCGACATAACGAATCAATCTGGCAATGGCTCCCCCAGTGAACAAACCATGAGAGCATGCTGCGTGAACCTCAACCGCGCCCTGACTTCGCAACGCTTCAGCCGCTCTGCAGATTGTGCCACCGGTTGCGATCATGTCATCGACAATGGCCACGATTTTACCATCAACGTCCAAATCCTTGGCTTTGTGCACGATGGTATGAGCGTCAATTCGAGTCTTCTCGAGGTATGAAAATTCACAATCGATGGTTTTTGCAACAGCTGAGGCACGATCAATCGCTCCTTTGTCCGGTGACAGGATGAAGTCAGGATTGACAGTTGTCTGTAGGTGTTTTGCCAACTCTGGCATTGCTGAGGTGAAAGCCACGGGCACAGGTAAATCTTCGAGGACCTTTGGAGCATGGAGATCGAAGACAATGATTCCGTCACAGCGTGAGGCAAGCAAGTGTCCAATAGCCCTCGCAGAGATTGCTTCACCAGGCTTGAACCTCTTATCTTGTCGAGAATATCCAAAATATGGGATGGCAAGGAGGGTTCCGGGACCTACATCTTGCATTTTTTGAGGACCAATTTCTCTCAAATTTTCCAAATTACCTCTTCGGACATCATCGATTGCCTCAAGCATGAGGAGGGTTTCAACAATGCCAGAATCTGGGAACGTGTTTGAAACCAGAACAACTGGTTCTTTTCGTACGGCTTCGATGACCTCACTTGGAATTCGAATGTATCCCTCGGAGTCGGGAAACCGCCGAGTTTCGAGCGAATGATGTTCCCAACCAAGCGTTTCGGCCAGTTGGGTTGCCAGCAAGGTTGCGTTGCTTCCAGACAAGACGACCATGTGCTCCCCGTTGTGAGTGCCAGCGACGGTCCTTCATGTTCTTTGCGAGTGTTGGAGGATCATCAAAACAGGCTGTTTGAGGCCCTTTTTGAATCTCAAATAGGATTCAGTGGCCCAGTGCAGCCTCGTTGTTGAAGGTAGAGTGCGCGAGGCAGGACTTGAACCTGCGACCTCCCGGTTATCAGCCGGGTGCTCTAACCGACTAAGCCACCCGCGCAACTGTAGTTCGGCCGACAGACCTCCCCGTCATAAGATTGACGGCGCAACAAACGGCCGATTTTAACAAGCGTTTCTTCACTCGTTTTCATCGTCCATCTCATTGATTGAGATGTAGGACGGTAGCGAAAGGACCTTCTCAAAGGTGCGTGAAAGAACAACTTCATCGAGGCGCTCTCGAGTTCGTGAAAACGCAGTGATCGGCACGCGAAGAGTAGCTTCAACTCCGAATTCCTTCTGGATGCTGATTCGAGTCTTGACAATAACGCCCTTGTAGGTGCGCTTGACCTTGAAGAGGTCTGTGATGACGCCAATCTCTCGGCCTTGGTTGTCTAGGACAGCGCGGTCAAGCATTTCGTCTGGTGCGTATAATTTCTCATCAATTCGCACTGTATCTCTCCATCGGCGTTGTAGTTCGCGCATGGACTTCGAAAGTTTCACAGTTCCATCCGTACGGATGCTGTGGACCAGTTCCTTTGGAAGCGGCGCAAGTTCTGCTGGCTTTCTCATGAATTCATCAGCGACGCCTGCATCCACTTGAATTCGCATCGATCGAACTCGAGCTTCATTCGGGTGGTGTCGTTCCCCCACAATCGTTCCTACTTTCTTATCGTTCACGTATACATCCCGTTGGAGTAACTCCTGGATGTCGTATTTGTCGTTCGGCATTTTTCCCATCTCCTTGTGTCGGGGTCTACCCGACTTATTCCCTCGTTCCCTTGAAGGGATATATACTCTTTCCCAATTTGAAAGTGATTTCCAATTGCATTTGTCGTATAATTGAGTAAAACACCAATTGAAAATCACATGAAACGCAATTTTTGATGAATGTCGCATAATTTTATTTTCAATAGGAGTTCATTCGATTAATGAGTTCCTTTAGGGGGCGATCCTTATCGGATCTGAAGATTTCGTCGAGTGGCTGAAATATTTCTATAGTTCAATTGATTTCAAAACCAATTCACCTTTTGTATTAGGGAGATAGATCTCAAAAACTTGGAAGATCTGTTGTGGTGAATAGAATGGAAACCAGGTGCTTTCAGGAGATGCATCTACAAATCGTAAACCAATTGAAAATAACATTTGTCAATTGGAAAATACTAATTATTTACGGTTTGCTCATGGCGTATAATTCGTTGATTTATTCTGTGCTTGTGGTTCCATTTCACGATTGATTGATGTGGGTGGTCTGGGTGGCATGGTCATGGTTCAGCGACCGGTCATTCACTTACGGGGGCCGCCCACCTCGTTGATGGTTGGTTTGATTGAACGGTTATTACGCACGCCATCAGACCTCATCATTGATGGCCCACTTCACACCATGGTTGTGCAACATTATGCAAATGATCTGCTGTACGGAGAGGCAACAGTGTTCACCCCAAGCCAACGAGTATTGTCAGAGGGGCACCGCGTCGTCATGGTTGGACAAGGCCCATTCAATGCACAGCAAGATGGTGGTGTTGAATTCATTCTTGTCACCTCTGCCGAACAGGTTGGCGAGGTGAGTTCTGATTGGGTTGATGCCCATGTCGCTGTGCATGATTTGATGCCAATGCATCGGGGTGGATCCTGGGTACCCTCTGTTTTGAGTCGATGGTATGATGCTCTTTCGAACGGTATCACACCAACGATTGAAGACGACGGCCAACACTGGTGGGTCGGTGAAATCGACGTCGCAGACGCTCTTGTCCGATTGTTGATGAGTTCGACACCCCTTCCCAAGGTCAGCAAGATGTCAGGTCGCCGGTGTTGGAGCACTCAACAAACATTGGAGGAATTTGAGATGTTGTACCAGCGTACCGCTGCAGGTCAAAGTGGCTCATTCGGAGTCAGTGAACTTAGTGCTGCTCCTTCACCGAACATCGAACTTCAACCACTTATGTTTTCAGATTCTGTTCCGATGACCCTTGAGGAAAACAGAGCTCAGAGGCCAGATCTATCCTCTATACATGATGCATTACATGCGTCAGATGGAGACGGCTGGCGACCTCTCGTTCCGGTGCGTACAGCGATGATGCACTGCCTTGCTCACTTGCTTGATTCTCAAGCTAAGGTTTGAACTCCACCCACTGGAAGGGGTGTCAGGCTTGTGACATTACCTACGAGGGTCGGGCCCTCTGTGAAGGTCCCCATGATGCCTGTGTCGCCGCTTGGATTGTGTGAAAGAGAAAGCCATGGTCGCCCATAAGCGTCAATTTGCATGTCAATGAAATCTCCGAACCCACCACAGCGCTCGTAGCCACAGGTTGGACTTGCATTGTCGAGTGGGTCATCTGGAGCGTTCAGTTGAACCGTAGTGATCAGCGGATTTGGATTGAATGCGTCAGTAATGACCGAGATGTAGCCGTGCCACACTCCATCGCCCTCTGTTCCGATGTATCCAAAGGCCACCTTACCAGGGTCGCCAGCGATAACGACAGGGAAACCAGTTCCCTCGAGGTGACTTGGTCCAACCATAATGGCATCCGACCAAGTGTTAGCATCATCGAGTGAATATGAAAAGTATGGCATGTTATCGATGCCCATCCACATAGCATACACATTGCTTTCACTGTCTGTGTCAACCTGTGCTTCTTCTGCATTCCACGTGTCCGCAGTACCAGAGACTTCGGTTGGGAGCACATGTTCAGTCCACGTCAATGCCCCGTCTTCTGTTTTGTACATCGAATAACCTGATCCATCACAGCCTCGTTGGCCACGGTAGAAATTTCCGTTATCTGCTCCAATGATGTGAGCAGAGAGCCCTCCACTTTGACAGTCGACGGGTGCACCCGGCAGTTCAGGACCCCACGTAAGCCCGCCGTCTTGGCTTTGCGAGCACAATGGTGCTGGATAGTTACCATTGATGCAGAACACCCAGAGAGTTTCATGGAGAATACCGCCGTAGGGAGAGGAGGCAATGGTTTGGTGGTCTTGAACTGAATACGAGGTGGCGACGGATGGTCCAAACCATGAGTCACCTTCATCATCGCTCCATTCAACCGTCATGCCCAAGAGTGCATGCATATCGAATTTCATGATTCGATCGGTCCACGGGTCGACATAGACATAAGGGTCATTTGAATTAGCAACTGGCAATACGGGGCCGTAGACGTTTTGACACGTGAAGTCGCTTAAACTGGTCATTTCGATCATGTTGCTGCATTGGACAATTGCCGTGGAGCCAGCAGGTCCATTGCCATAACTAGAGAAGTAGATATTGTCGGTAGACGTGATACCCATCGTCGGTTCAAAGGTCGAATACCCAGTCCCATAGTAGGTGCCTTGGCTGTAAAACGGGATGTTTTCCCCGTTGAGTGCCGAGGTGTTGTTCATGGCATTCATTCCGCCTGGGTAGTGATACCAAGTCGTAGGATTGAGCCCTTGTTCGAAGGCAAAGAACCCATCATTTTCATCATCATTCTCTGTGATCTCGTTGGCTCCAAAGCATCCTGCGAGTGGTGCGGCACCCATCAGAATCGTCAAAAGTATTGCAATCTGTTTATTTTTCATTGTTCATCACCTGGTTGGAAAAGATCGGAGCCCAGCAAAGGCAGCAAGACACTTGCATCCCCTTCAACACACACATTGGGTGCTTCAGGGCGCATCTTGCCCCAAGAAATTGCCTCGCGCAAGCGCGCTCCTGAAAGACTGCCATCGTGCTCGGGAGCGGTTGTGATGTAGACTGCAGCATCGAGTCCACCGCGGTATTGATTCCACCAAATCACATGGTGCTTGGAGATGCCACCGCCGATCATCAGTGCATTTGAGACTTCAACATCCCAGGTCATGTCGCTCATGACTTGCTCATCGGCTAGCGTATCAATGTGGAAATCTCGATGCTTTTGCCGCAGCATGAACAGTTGAGCTCCGATTGATCCGTCAGTAATCCCAGGAATAACGACAGGAATTTTGTGCTTGTACGCCCAGTAAATGAGTGAATCTGGGGTGCCAATTCGCTTTCCTAGTTCCCACACAAGGTGAATTGAGCCGAAGCCCAACCAGGCATCTGCACCAGTTTTTCCTGTTTCTTTGAGCCGATCCTGATACATCTCTTCAAGGACTGGCGTCAGCACTTGTTCAATGATCTCACCGTACGACGAATTGGGGACAATGACATTGCCTAGGCGCATTAAGGAATGTTCACCAAGTTCGATGTCATCCAGTTCGAATGCCCCATGATAGTAGTGTTTGTGTGCTCTGGCAATGTCGTGGTCAAGCATGCCACAGGTCGTCGAAACGACATTGAACATACGCTGTTTAAGCGCCTCGACAAAAAAGCCTCGAGTTCCAGTGGCGCACAAGCAAGCAGGGAATGATAGCCAGTTGCATACCTTAGTTGCGTCCCCGCCAACGGCGTCCAATTCCGATTTCATATCCCGAAGGATGTCCCTTGCCATGGCCAATTTTGTTGCGGTAAATCCGCCCGCGGTTGCCATTTGGTCAACCAAAGACCGCGGCGAGGTGATGTCATGAAATGAATAGTCCACGACCGGGATATCGAATTCATCAGGTTGAATCGCCATGGAATGTCCAATCATGGCCTCCACATGAACCTGCCCACAGGTAATTGATGCACACCCTACGGGTGTGATTACAACTGTTCGAGTTCGAAAATACGATCTCTGAGCCTCGCTGCTTCTTCAAAATCAAGATTCTTAGCAGCGACCTGCATGGCTGATTTGAGTTCTTTTAGCATGTCTTGAATCTCTCCTGGCGAGAAGTGTTTAGCATCAGATGGCTCGTCATAAGCCAATTGGATATTTGAATTTGCAATTGGATTATTCGACTTCACTCCACTGCTTCCATCCTGGCCTTTGCCAGAGGCCCATGCACCTGCTCCAAGGTTGAGACGCTGTGCCCAATCACCCTCTTTCCGTCCGCCTTTCTTGGCCACAAGTCGCCGAGAACCATCTTGCGAACTTGAGGTTCCTGCAATCAAATCATCGAGGTCAGAATTCATCTTTGGCAGTGCCTTGACGATACCCTTCGGCGTGATGTTGTTTTCATCATTGTAAGCTTGCTGACGTTCACGTCGCTCAAGCGTCTGCGTAATTGCAGCCTTCATTGCTTGCGACATGCCATCGGCATACAAGATGACATGGCCGTTCAGGTTTCGAGCAGCACGGCCAATGGTTTGAAGCAGGCTGCGTTCGTTTCTCAAGAAGCCTTGACGATCGGCATCAAAGATGGCTACGAGGCTCACTTCGGGCAAATCGAGCCCTTCCCTCAACAGGTTGATACCTACGATCACATCGATGTGACCAATACGTAGAGCATTGATGATTTCCGTTCGTTCAATGGTATCAATTTCTGAGTGAAGATGATGCGCCTTTACGCCCATTCGATTCAGGTACTCAGCTACCTCTTCAGCGAATTTGATGGTCAGCACCGTGACCAAAGTCCGCTCTCCTTGCCCGACTCGAGCGTTAATTTCACTCAGCAAGTCTGCCATTTGGCCACTGGTTGGGCGAACTTCGATTTCTGGATCAAGCAACCCCGTCGGACGGATTTCCATCTTTGCAATGCCATCGATGTGTTGCACCATGTGATACAGGCTCTCGCTCTCTGGATGTTTTTTCTCCAAGTCTCGTGGGCCCGCCCCGCCACCAGATTGGGCATGAAGCAGTCCTTTGGGAAGCGGTTGGCCGGTCAATTCGCACAAATGCCGCAACTCGCGCTCCCCTGGAGTCGCTGAAACATAGACCATTTGTGGAATCAAGCTTTGGAATTCTGGGACTTTC
>VMHT01063161.1_pt1 | contig 17007 bp, 15 predicted proteins | sample 4693611 | NCBI WGS metagenome assembly VMHT01 (sample SAMN12280063, study PRJNA550983) | marine metagenome | isolation source: seawater sampled from same location over 5 years 0.02-0.2 micron viral filtrate | place: USA: collected off the coast of southern California halfway between the port... ...
TACAGGGTGAAGCCCTTATTTCTGGTAATCTAAATGTGACGCATGATATCACAGTTACCGAAAATGTATATGTATCTAATAACCTAACAGTAACAAAAGACGTAACAGTTGCTGAAAATGCTTATGTATCTAATAACTTGACAGTAACAAAAGACGTGACAGTTACTGAAAATGCTTATGTATCTAATAACTTGACAGTATCAAAAGACGTGACAGTAAACGGGGAAGTATTTGCCAAGACAGATTTAACAGTTACTGAAAATGCTTATGTATCCAATAACTTAACAGTTACAAAAGATGTAACAGTAAACGGGGAAGTCTTTGCTAAGACTGATTTAACAGTCACTGAAAATGCATTTGTCTCTAACAACTTGACAGTCACCAAAGATGTAACAGTAAATGGTGAAATATTTGCTAAGACAGATTTAACAGTGACTGAAAATGCATTTGTTTCTAACAACTTAACGATTACTAAAGATCTCACTACCGAAGGAAATATATTTGTCAACACTGATTTAACAGTCACTGAAAATGCATTTGTTTCTAACAACTTAACGATTACTAAAGATCTCACAACCGAAGGAAATATATTTGCCAAGACAGATTTAACAGTCACTGAAAATGCATTTGTTTCTAATAATCTGACAACCGAAGGAGTGATTTTTGCTAAGACTGATTTGACAGTTACTGAAAATGTTTATGTTTCTAATAACTTAACTGTAACTAAAAATGTTACAGTGTCTGGAGACACATCAACTACTTCCAAAACAACTGGTGCTTTAACTGTTGTAGGGGGATTAGGAGTCCAAGGTAATGTTCACGCAACACATGTAAACTTTGAAGATGCCGAAATTGATAGTCTCACTGTTACGGATGCAACCGGATCTACATCTGTAACCAGTGGTGCAGTTAAAATTACTGGTGGTCTAGGAGTTTCTGGAAATGTCTACGCATCCAATGTTATTGTCGCGGGTGACTCGTATGGTAAATTCACTGGTCCATTTTTATCTAAGAATGATGCGACCACAGAAGGAGAAGCTTTTATGGAAAATTTAAATGCCGGTGAAATGACAGCTCAATCTATAAGTGGGACACAACGGGGGGCGGGGGGGGGGGGGTCGCCATCAAGTATTACCCTAACAAACCCTATAGTTATTACATTCGATATAAGTAACTGGTTGGTAAACGGTCAATCATGGAATGATGCATTTCACTTTACCTTTATAGAAGGACTCACGTATGTGTTTGATATATCTCATACAGGTATCCGAGTTCAAACAACAGGTCCTCACAAAGGCTATTTCGGTATAACTGGTGATTATAATATGGGAAACGCAACTCCATATGAATTCGGTGTCAAACATATCGGTGAACAAGGATATTCCGGAGCACAGTTTCGTTGGACCGTTCCGAGAGGTGCATCCTCTTTTCAAGGAGGAGGTGGTTCGTCACACCCGGGACCCGGGTATTTCTATTTCATGACGAAGCCAATCACAACTGGAACTCCTTCTCCAGGAACTACTACCGAAAGGATAATACGGGTCATACCTAATCCAGATCAACACCTTCTTACCGGTCAAACACATATTCATGGAGATCTCAATACCGAGTCTGTAAACGTAACCGACACAACTGCTTCTACATCGGTAACAACTGGTGCAGCTAAAATTGCCGGAGGTTTAGGTGTCGTGGGTAATGTATATGCGGATACATTTTACGGTGATGGCAGTAATCTTACCGGTGCCTTTTCGATGTCCAGTATTGTTACAACTTCCGATGCCAATATTGGAAATAACATTTCTATTGGAGCATTAACTGAAAATACAATTCCATATGTGGGTGCGGGTAAATATTTAGCCGATTCCTATATTACACAGTCAACCAATACAATATTAATATCATCTAATCTAGAAATTCGTGGAAATGTCACAGTCGTTGGAAATTCGTTAGCTATTGAATCTAATTCATTTGTAGTCAAGGACCGTATTATCGGTATTGCTAACAATAATTCGAGTCACTTACTTGATGTTGGTATTGTAATGCAACACCCCGGTAAAAACATTGGGTTGATTCATCATGGAGCAGCAACTGAAAATGATCCACATGATCATACATTCACGATTGGTTACACACAAAACACACTTACAGATAATCATATTCTTGATGACTCTAACTTAATCACAGTTGAAATACTCGGTAATCTCGTTACACAAAACAATTTAACCGTTTCCCATGATGCAATAATATCTGGAAGTACACCAAGTAGCTCTAAAACAACCGGTGCATTGCAAGTCGCTGGTGGTGTTGGTATCGGTGGAAACGTTTTTGCAGAAAGTGGTGACTTTACTAGTTTAGTGACAACATCTAATGTTGCTACAACAAACCTCACTGCTTCCGATACTATTCACACAACGAACCTAACAACGACTAACATTTCTACCATAAACATAACTTCTTCTGATACCATTCACACAACAAATGTTGCTACAATAAACGTGACCGCCTCCGATACCATTCACACAACAAATGTTGCTACAATAAACGTGACTGCCTCCGATACCATTCATACAACAAATGTTGCTACAACAAACCTCACTGCCTCCGATACCATTCATACAACAAATGTTGCTACAACAAACGTCACTGCCTCCGATACCATTCATACAACAAATGTTGCTACAACAAACGTCACTGCCTCCGATACCATTCACACAGCCAATCTCATTGCTTCTGATACTGTCAAGGTAACAAACGGTCTCATCACCAACCTTGGAGGACTTACCAAAAAGACATACGGTTATTCAAGTGGCACAATTACGGCCTCTACAACTCCCGAAATCAATGTCGTCTTTGCAAATCATATGTTCTCCGCAAAGATTACGGCACACCTAGTAGAACCCACAAGTAATATCAGTGTACTTAATCTCGATGTAACTGGTGGAACTGGCAGGGATATTGGAAAGGGTTTCTTAAGTATAACCGGTGATGAAAATTCAAAGCATTGGAATTCTACAATTACAACCACGGATACAACTGTTACTTTAACACCTTCAACAGGCCTTATCAGTAACGGTACATATGGTATACATGTCGAACACACTTCACCACTGGGTGTAGGTGGTGTAACCAGTATTGATAAAGATAATACAGCAGAAACGACGTTTAATTATTAAAATTTTATTTATCAGGTTAATTTAGAATGCCTTGGGCTATAAGTAGTCATTATTTACTTCCGCCCACAACCGCTGGCTCGGTGTCGGCACCAAATTGTCCAAAATTGAGATTTTCGCATGTAAAAGCTATGTACGGTGGAACGAGTAGTTTCAAGGAATACCGGCGAGGCGGAACTTATGTTCCGGATGTCCCTGAATTGGATACTTTTAATCCTATAGAGGAATACGGAGAGGCCAACCAAAATCAACAGATATCCAACTCAGCCAGTGGACTTAGATTATCAACATTTCACAGTGCAGGTAAGGAAAATGTTACGTATTCGTCTGACATATACGCCGGGGCGGCCAAGCAGGATAGGTATATTAATTACACGATGACACCGTCTCGTAAAGAAATACATAGGGAAGTTCTGGATAGTACTCATTACAGTAACGCGATGAACAATACAATACATGGAGATCCTGCTATCGAGGTAGACCATCAGGCAGGTCAGGTAGCTTTAATTATTCATAACAAATCAGATATATATGGTAGTGGTGGTGCCGGAGGTAACGCAGGTACCAAGGGCGACGCCACCGCGGGGTCCGATGGAACTGATGGAACTAATGGAACTAATGGAGGTAATGGAGGAAGTTGTATTCACATAATGAATTGTCCCCCAGAATACAAACCTTACGACCCCGCCACTACTTTAGGGGATCAAGAACAGGGGACTCAAAAACTGTTACACTTACACAACAATTCGACGGCTGACCTTTACCCAGGAGGAGGAGGGGGGGGAGGAGGTGGAGGAGGAGGTGGCGGAGGAAGTGGAGGTGGAGGTGGAGTAGGAGGTCGAGGTGCCATGGGGTATAAATATAACTTCACCATCGGCCAGTACACAAACCAGACCATCAATATTTGGAGGACGACGATAGGAGGGAGCTACGTAAACAAGTCAGGCACGAGTCCATATAGAGCCCTAGACATCGGCGGACCCACCGGTGGCTGGTTGTATAATGGGAGCGTAACCAGTGTGAAGGAAGTGTATTCGCAAGTTGGACAAACGGGTGTAGCTCAGGGAGCAAAATTATATAGGGGTGCTCTACATTCACAGGGGTCGAACACCTTCGGCCCGCCTGGCTCATCCGGACAGTATAATGTTACGTATTACTATTATTACTATGCGGCTCACAACGGAACTGGTTTCGGTCCCGAAGCAGTACTGGGTGGAAACGGCGGTCTCGGAAAGAATGGGTGTAGTGGAAGAAATGGTACATCGGGTACCGCCGGAGGGAAAGGAGCCCATTACAACGTGGCGGCTGTGACGGCGGATTCAGCAGACACAGCGAGCGGTACTAATAGCTGTTCAGGTAGTACAACCGTGAACGGTGGTGGATCCCCCTCTCCAGCCAACACGGCGGGCTCCGGCGACGTCGGATGGTGTTCAGCTGGTAACGGTGGAAATGGTGGAACTGGGGGTTCGGGTGGTGCAGGAGGTTCGGGAGGTACGGGAGGAAACGGTGGAACGTACGGTGTGGCCGGTGGGAATGGTGTCTCTGGTGGAGGCGGTGGAGACGGTGGAAGCGGTGGTGCGGGGACCGGTGGGGGAGGGAGGCCCAACACGTGTTCGGGTCCGGCGTCGGGGCATCCGTTGAACGTCGCCGCCACCTCCGGAGGTGGCGGCGGGGGTGGTAGCACCGGGGGAGGAGGAGGTACCCACGGATTAGGGGGTGATGCCGGTTTGGATATTAGTATCAACTCGTCACTCGCACTCAATGCAGCAGCCCGTATAAATTCTTCCAATTGGATATAATAAGTATTATCTTGATATATACTAAATGATACCACTCATCATTGGGGGTATTCTCATGTATGCCTTCTTTAATTCTCCAACGGAACAAGTATCAGGGTCTAAAAATTTCCACATGTCTGATGGTGCATCAGCTGCTATGTATAAACTCATGAAAGAGCGTGGCATGTCTGACGAAAACCTTAAACGCTTCGTCATCATGGAAGATTATTTACTTGAACTCGAAAAGGTGTCTGTTTGTACAGGTATTCCCAGGCTTGGTGAAGCTACGAGCATGTCCCAACAAATTAAGGATTACTTTTTGGGGTATGACTTTTCCTACCACACCTTTCATCTCAAACAAGTATCTGAACCCAGTAAAATCATAAACAAATTTGTGTCATGTTAATTAACCCTTCTAACAATGAACAATGCTTTTCACTCCTGACAGTCTTAGGGTTATCAAAAATATGCATGATGAGATCGTTATCGTCTTTGGCGTCTTCATCATACATCTGTTCAACTGTTCGTAAATAATCTGCAATTACGTAGACTATAGCATCAAGAAGTTCCTCTGATGCCATTTCAAGCCATGAATTCTTTTTCGTTCCCCATGTTACCGTATCATCCATAACACGTACACCATGACCATACTTGGATATTCCTAAATTCAGACGTTTAATAACTTGTTCCCGAACCACCATTTTATAGTTTACTCACGTAAACTTTAATTACTATTTTCATTTTTAAAAGTTGCGGACAACAATTTTTAAATATGAATTGTAATACTATTTATTAAAATACTTCGTATGAGTATTTAGTTGGAGAAGGCGAGACCACCCATACCCGATTGGATACGGAGGACGTTGTAGTTAGTCGCGAACATGTTGAGGGAGGTCGCGGCATCGGTGCCCATACCGGCCTTAACCTTGATGGCAACCTGGGCGTTGTCGATGCGGGAGAAGTTGCATGTACCGGTAGGCTGGTGCTCCTCGGGCTTAAGGGCGAAGGAGTACGCGTAAATACCGGGCATGGGGCAACCAGAGTGGTGGTTGAAGGGCTGCACGGAGTTGAAGTACTTGCCAGTCTGCTCCTTGAACCTGTCCTGACCGTTAAGCACAAGCTTGAAGTTCTCAACGGGGCCAACCGCCTCAACGCCGCCACCAGCACCCTCCTCAATGAGGCGGAGGGAGGGAGCATCGGTGGAGTAGAGAGGAACACCGGCAGCGTAGGTGAGGGGCACGAAGCAGTTGGAACCGGCGAGAACGGGGTTGGAGTTGATGACAACATCAGTGTCAGCGACGTTGGAGGTGAAGTTCCAAAGCTTGGAACGAGTGGAAGACGCGGCAGACGCGGCAAACACCAGCTCCTTGATAGGGTGGTTGTAAGAGAGGCGGACCTGCTTGGTCTGGCCGACGGTGAGGGCATCGACGCCAGTGTGCTGAACCTGCTCAATGAGGTACTCGTGACCTTTTTGCGCAAAACGCCTACGCTCCTCAGTGTCAAGGTACACGTAGTTACCCCAAACCTTGAAGTTGTTTGTATTGAAATAGGTCTCAAACTCATCAGTTAAATCGAAATCGACACGGACCTCGTGGTACTGCAGAGCAATTAGTGGGAGGTAAAGTCCAGGATTGCGGTTAAAGAAGAAAATAAGGGGGAGGAAGACCTGACCCTTACCGGAGGTGAGCTTACCCCAGTTAGCCTTCTTAGACTCGTCGAGGTAAAGCTCGGAGTACATGCGCCACCAACGCTGGTAGTGCTTGTCAATTCGCTGACCACCAATTGATAATTCGGCAGTTTTGATCGCACGCTCGGCGACCCAGTTGCAGTCATTCGCGGCACCGGAAGCGGTGGCGAGAGAAGACAGGGAAGAAAGCTCGACATACATGTCGCCGATGAGGTCACCGTTACGGGCAACAGTCACGGAGATGCGGCCGTTGTTGGAAGGGTTACCGTTGGTAGTTTGTTCGATGTTCTCCATCGCGAAGTTAGTGTGACGCTTGTAGACAGCCTGGAAAAAAGTAACCTTGGGGTTACCAGTCAGATAGACATCCTGTGCGCCGTAGGCGACCAATTGCATAAGACCACCGGCCATTTTGAGAGTTGTTTGTAATATATAGCAACATTTTAATTTGGCCTGATACCGCACATGCGAAAAATAGACATTGGTCTTTTCTTGGTATACCTCAAATGTCGAGTGACCAAGAACCTGAAATTGAGGAAGGTGAGATCCTCCCAGAAGAAGAAGATGATGAAATTTTCATGGAGGATGATGAACCGGGTATCGACCTTTTTGATATTCTCACAACCCCAGATGGTGATACTGTATGTAGTGCCCTGGTAGCACTTGTACAGCAAGTTCAAACCCAAAATAAAATACTTATAAAGATCCTTGGAAAATTATCGGCTTAAAAATAACTGCCTTTTATTAGTAAATTAAGGGATGGAAACACACTTCATATCCGAAGATGCTGACCAACATCAATCGAATATGGAAATTATAAAAAATCAGATCCAAACATTGGATAGTGAACAATTATTAAATGTCATTGAAGATGAAGAAAAGAACTGGGGACTACAGACTAAGAATAATACACGAGTATCTTTTGAACTTGGTTATCGCAAGTTTTTCAGGGCAGATGAAATTAATTTGAAAACCGGTAAACCGTTTTCAGTTGACCTGGAGAAAGTGTCGACAACACACATGAGATTTATTACACAGATGGGACAAATTTATCATCGTGCAGTTGCATTGGAGATCGATAAGTACGAACCCGATGATGATGGGTTGAATGTTGCCTCGCGTATTAATAGAGTGATTGAACAAATCGACGATGCTTTCCAAATCGTTCATCGAGACACACGTATTTATGATAGAATCAACAAACCCACTAAGATCTTGATCGCACCTGAATCTGATCCATCACTTTTCCGATGTAATACATCACAGATTGACACACTTTCACCGTACCAGCAATCACTCACCTCTTTCCTGAATCATACGTACATCAATAATATTAGACGTTACAAGGGATACTGCTGTACACAAATTGTTACATCTGAAGGTTACACTACACGTGCATGGAAACCAGTGAGAACTATTGAAGCTGAACTCTATATGTTTTCTCAAAAAGAAACGAATCGTACAAACTGGGAGAACCTTACTTCCAGAGGTTCAACTATAAGTGACGTCATTCGTCATGTATCAAAATGCTATGATATTCAGTTTCCTGAGATAGTAAAGAACAGGCATGTATGGAGCTTTAAAAATGGACTCTTAATAGGTAAGGAGTATATACCTACAACTGGTAAGTACAGGTCTAAATTTTATAGTTACGATAGTAAAGAATATCAATGTCTCGATCCAACTATTGTAAGCTGTAAGTATTTCGATCAAGTGTTCGAGGCATATGAACACATAGAGGACTGGTGGGACATCCCTACACCTTATTTTCAAAGTATCCTTGACTACCAAGGTTTTGATAAAAACGTAGCTAGGTGGATGTATGTTATGAGTGGTCGCCTCTGTTACGATGTTGGTGATCTTGATGGTTGGCAGATTGCTATGTATTGTAAGGGTGTTGCGAGAACGGGGAAGAGTACCCTTTTAACAAATGTTTTCCAGAAATTTTACGAAGCTGAAGATGTTAAAACACTAAGCTCCAACTCTGAGAAACAATTCGGTCTTTCGGCGATTTACGATGGATTTATGTTTATTGCTCCAGAGTGTAAGTCTAACATGAGTCTTAATCAGGCAGAGCTTCAGTCGATTATTAGTGGAGAAGATGTGAGTGTGGCAGTAAAGCATGAGAAGGCTAAGTCTATCAAGTGGACTACACCAGGTTGTATGGCTGGTAACGAACTTCCTGACTACAAAGATGCATCCGGTTCTATTCTTCGACGTTTATTGGTATTTGACTTCCCTAAACAGGTAAAGGATAAAGATGCTGACCCTCACCTCAATAATAAATTGGCGGGTGAAATTCCAGCGATTCTCATGAAGTGTATTCGTGCATACATTGAATATGGACAGAAGTATGCAGACAAGGATGCATGGGCAGTTGTACCAGCTTATTTCAAAAAGATCCAAAAACAGGTCGCCATGGTTACAAGCTCACTGACAAATTTCCTAGAGAGCAGTGCAGTAGATCGGGGAACAAATCTTTTCGTGCCACAGCAGGTGTTTACTCCAGCGTACACTATTCACTGCACACAGACACTCAATCTTGGAAAGCCGAGATTCAATCCGGATACATACGCGGGTCCTTTCAGTTCTTATGGGGTCGATGTACGCGAAGAGGCCGTGACCTATAAGGGTCGCTCCTACAGAAAACAACCGGTGTTCTACGGTGTCGATGTGGTCGATGACAATGAAGATATACTCAGAAACGGTTACTAAAAAAAATCCACTTGTATAGTAACATGGACGTCCAGGGTATGCGACGATTCGTAAAAAATTCAAACGTTGAAATTAGAACCGACAGTAACAGTAACAGTAACAGTAACAATAATAACTTTGCCCGTGAACTTGAAAGCGTTATGGAGGTTGACTCTAATAAACTCAACAAGTACTTGAAGGAAAAGAATACTTCAGAGTATGGTAATTTTGCACAGTTCTTAAACGAAGAAGACTTTGTTATAGACGCGTTAAAACCGGGTATGTTCAATGTAACCGTCAATAAAAATTTTGACAAGGAAGCTCGATTAGATCTCAAAAAGATCTTGAGGAAACCCATGCGTCCAGCGGGGACTCTTGTTGGGGATATAAATATTCAAGTAACTGAAATACGTGGTCTTTACGGAAGATTTCAAACTGGTTTCAGAAAGAGTGCACAAGGATCACAGGGTAATATAGATAGAATTCAATTCTCGGCGGTTGATTTCAAGGCCCGTATGTTCAATTCCACAGAGGAAAAGGGTATTAGTTTCACTGTATACAGAAATGGTAAAATTAGGTATTCGGGTGGATTTTTTGGTATTAAGAATATAACCAAACAACCTGATGCCATTAAAAAGTACATCGTAGATAATTATACCGATGGTCAGTCTTTCCTCTACAATCCAGCGTTTTACAATAATATTAGTGGCCAGTTCAAAGTAAACGCAAAAGTTCGTAGCATGAAACGTATAGTATCTCCCTTAGCTGTTGCTCAATATGGAATCGAACCAACTTCTAGTTATGAACCAGAGCTTTCTCCTATAGTCTACATAGACTACAAAGGATTCAACTATAACCTCACTGAAAATGGTATAGTCCAAATTCTTGGTATTTCCAACCCAGATGATCTCATTGACGCCTATGAGAAGGGTACACAACTCATGAAAAAGTTCAATAAGGGTGGTGAGTTCCTCTCAACAGGTCTTTTATATAAACCTGTTAAACGTGCAGTAAAAGGTAAAAAGTCTACATGCCCCAAATTACGTGTTCCTCCCTGCAAGAAGGGATTTGCTGCACGTAAAAACCCACAGGGTTTTGATTGTTGTTACAAGATTCCAAAGAAAACATCTAAGCGTAAGACAACTCCTTCCACACCCCCGGTTAAGAAATATAACGTAGCTATGACTAATAAGCAAGAGTTAAAAATCAATGGTATTTTATGCAGGCGTCTGCCCAAGGAGGTTGTTATAAAGGCTGCTCGGGATATGGGTATTGTAGGTGTTAGTAAAAGAAACACAGTTGCTGAGATTTGTAAAATGATTTCTATGATTCAGCGTGTTAATCCAGTTGTCAACTCCATCAAGGTTGGTAATTCAAATATGAAGGTCACTGGTAAGAACAATACTTTCCGATTGAGTAATCGTATATGCAAAACGTATAGAAAGGAAAAACTCAAACAGATTGTCGATGCACTTAAAATCAAACGTACAAACAAGGAGACTGTACCCCAGTTATGTAGGATGATTGAAAAATACAAACCAATGCAGAATCTTCGTAAAAAAATTACAAATGCGTACGGTACCGTATGGATAAACAAATATAAACCATCCATAAATAACGACGTCAAAGAGCTTAGTAACAAAATAGCTACAACTAATGTTCTCAATGTCGACCAATTAATTAAACGGACAATAGCGGCTAAGAAACGAGCTGTGCGGCCTCGACCCGCCCCAGTCCCTATCCGAAAGCCTTCCCCTCCCAAGAAGGTCTCACCTAAAAAGAAGAAGGTCTCACCTAACAAGAAGAAGGTCTCGCCCACTAAGTTCCCGAAAGGTACGAAAGTAGAATATTTATAATTATAGTAAAACAATAGCCTAAGTTAACCCCCAATTAATGAATGACAATTCAAAATGTCTATACCCGATTCATTAATTCGAGATACTTCACTTCACGGGGTCGTTCACGAACTTCCTCTAAACCGAGATGTGGCTGATCACATTCTCAGTTTTACAAATAAGTTTTTAACATACAAAGATGACCCAGATCTATTCTGGTATACTCTTGGAAAAGAGACATGCAATTTATCTACATTGAGTTATCACTGTTTCAGAAACGTTCAACACGCTTTTGGAAAATCTGCAAAGTTTTCCAAAAGCATGGACATGCATAATATTTTTATTGATTTCAAAGGTCATCTTGATAATATTTTGTGTGCTTCATATGGTATAAACAGTGTGGAAGAAAGCAGGTTTCGTAAACGTTTTGGTGACATACCATTGACATACGTTTTCTACAATAACTGTGATAACATTGAACCACCGTCATTGGGATTACGATCCAAAAAATTTATCACAGTCTTTGAAGAACAGTACATACGGATGTTTATGTTGAGATTTAGGGAGTACTTGGATCATATCTATACAGGTATTGATACCATTTCTCTTACAAAGTCGATAGGTGGTTGGAACTTTCCGAGATACATAAGAGAAGAAAGGACTAAAATCAAAAGACTTGTTGAAAAGACGAATCGTAGACTTGACAAAATAGATCACTTTATCAAAGTGAGTCTACAGAAATAATTGATTTGTGAGAGAGCCAAATGAATTATAAGATGGAGATGGTGTAGATATAGGTGTATTATAACCCTTTTGGTTCATGATGTAAGAATTAGTTTCAGAATTAATAAGATGTTTAATTTTTACTCTTTCGTTATTTAGTTCTATAATTCTTCTCGCGTTAACGACAAATGTTTGATTGTAACATTCATTACTGTGTAACAAACGATTCATATCTCGAAATTCCCAAATTCCTCTATTTATATTTTTGAGTTCTTCTTTATGAGGAGTATCTATATCATGTTGTGTAAGAAGGTCATATTCTTTTTGAAGTTCTCTTAAAATTTCATCTCCTCTTAGAAATTCCATTTTCAGTTCTAATATTGTGATTCGATCAATAAGATCTGCATTTGAGATCTCTACTTTCATTTAAATAATGTCAATCCAACTCTTTATTTACTTAAATATAAGCCTCTTATAATGGATAATGATAAGACGCTTTTTTGATATCTTTTTAAAAACGGATAAACCCTTATTGGGTCGATGGAGTCTTAAAACATGTAACGAAATTTCAACCTCTATTAACTCGATTTATCAAAATAGAGACCATTGTGGTGATACGATTTGTAAAACTCCGAAGAAGGCATCCGATTACAAGGATATAAAAAATAAAGATGATAAGTAAGTATGTATGAAGTTTACACCGATGGAAGTTGCCTTGGAAATCCTGGACCTGGCGGTTGGGGTGTGGTCAGTGATACTTTTAAATTGTTTGGTTCAAAACGTAATTCAACAAATAATGCAATGGAAATGACAGCCGTTATAAAAGCTTTAGAAAAGCTTAAAATGATAAACGAAAAAAATGTACGTATTTGTACCGATAGTAATTACGTAAAACAGGGAATAACTTCATGGATTCACAATTGGAAGAAAAATGGATGGAAAACTGCCAATGGTGGAAACGTGAAGAATAAAGAATTATGGGTTAAACTAGACGAATTAAGGGATTATTTCCTCATGATTGAATGGAAGTGGGTAAAGGCTCACAATGGAAACCCCAAAAATGAAGAAGCTGATAAACTTGCCAGGGAATGTGCGAAAAATATATCAGTGTAATACAAGTTATGAGTAACACCGTCGATCATTGTGATGGATGGTGCGAAAAACAAGAAAAGTTGCTTATAAAATGGGCTGAAAAAGCGGCTGGTTACCGCTGGTTGCATAATCATGCACGCCTATTCTACAAGAAACAGAATGATTGGTTGTCTTATCCTAGTATAATTATAGCGAGTATAACGGGTGTCGGTGGTTTTGCTGTTCTAAATCCGAGTGGGAGTGAAGATGTATCTCAAGATACAAAAAACAATATAATGGTCATTCAATATTTCTTTGCTTTCATGAATGTTTTGGGGGGTATATTAACAAGTATCTCGAAATTTAGTCAATCTCTACCTCTATCTGAGGCACACTCAGCTATGTGTGTACAGTGGTCTAAGTTTTATAGATCTATTGATATGGAAATATCACTCGATGTGAAACACCGCTCAGAAGTTGTCGAGTTTCTTATGAAGTCTCGGGAAGAATACGACAAACTTTTAGATGATGCTCCAGATATACCAGCCATTTCAATTCAGGCATTTATGATTCAATTTCCTGATAAAGAAAACAAGCCCGATGTTTGCAATGGATTGTCAATTGTTGTAAGTGATGATGCAGCATCTATATCTGGATCTCAACGTGCAGTTTCTCGGTGGCTGGGTGCGTTTTCAACAGTCACAGGGAAACGTAAAAGCGATGAAATGCAACGAAAACAAAGTGGTATACAAATAGATGAATTAGAGAACGTTTAAAATTCTTCGTTAAACTCTATATTTTCAGTTTCATCATCCAATTTACCGTAATCACCAACCCGCTTTTCAAAGAAGTTTGTTTTACCATCCAACGAAATATTTTCCATAAAATCAAAGGGATTATTTGAATTCCAAATCGTTGGGTGTCCAACTTGTTTTAAAAGACGGTCAGACACGTATTCAATGTATTCCGACATCTTTTCGGAATTCATTCCTATGAGACTACATGGGAGTGCATCTAAAATAAAACCCTTTTCAATCTCAACAGCTTCTTTTATAATCGTATGAATAATATCCTTTGAAGGCTTTTGTTGAAGCATATTAAATAATTCAACTGCAAATTCCTGATGAAGACCTTCGTCACGACTAATAAGTTCATTACTGAAACAGAGTCCGGGAAGTAAACCCCTCTTCTTTAACCAAAAGATAGCACAGAATGAACCACTGAAAAAGATACCCTCTACACACGCAAACGCAAACAGACGTTCAGCAAATGGTCTAGATTTGTCAAACCATTTCATGGCCCATTCAGCCTTTCGTTCAATACAAGGAATTGTTTGAATAGCCTGAAATAGTTGTTTCTTTTCCGAAGAGTCTTTGATATATTTGTCGATTAATTTACTATATGTTTCACCGTGAACCATTTCGTTGTGACACTGATAACCATAAAAAGAACGAGCTTCAGAGGCTTGTACTTCATCTGCAAAATTATTGTTAATGTTTTCAAAAACAATTCCATCCGACCCAGCGAAGAATGCGAGTATATATTTTATGAACTTCTGTTCGTTATCCGTTAATTGTACCCAGTCTTCCATATCTTTTGATAAATCAATTTCTTCTGCCGTCCAATTAGACATCTGGGCCTTCTTGTAAAGATCCCAGAGGTTCTGGTGTTTGAGAGGGAAAATTGTAAAACGGTCTAACGTCGGTTCTAACAGTGGTTCATATTCATCTTCGATGTAGTCTTGGAATTCAAAATAGTTACCGATTCGACGATTGTTCATAAATATCTGAGGATAAGAGTCGAGTTTTCCACCACACAACTTTTTCAATTCTTCTCGATCAATTTTAATTTTTTCATAATCGAATCCTTCTGAATTGCATAGTTTGGTGGCGGCCTCGCATAAGTCACATTCATCCTTTGAATAAATTTGAACTTTCATCTGTGTTATTTGCCCTGATTATTTTTTGTCCGAAAACTCTAAGTATGATCTCGCGCGAGACCATACTCCAGGATGATATTGTAAAAGTTTTAGTTAATGAAGATGGTATAGAAGATGAGATGTACGCAGTGGTGGGTATGAACACTGGAAAAACGCTAGGATTGAAATATCTTTCCCCAACCAATAAGATCTATAAGTCAGCTTGTGTATATCAGGTAGAAACCGGAGATTTAAGTCCGGCACCTTACGAAAGTGTAAGTGAACACTATCCAACTGGTACAACCTTTGCAGATATTGGAATGAAGACTGTAGGTAATGATATGTATAGTATTTATGACGAAATAGACATAGAGGATGATGACAGTGAAATCTACGAAGACCATGACGATTCAGATACAGATTCCGAGATGGCCGATTTCATTGTACCAGACAGTGAAATAGATGGACAGCCTATAGAGGCACCACCTGGTCAGGCTCTCGTCGATAAAGAATGGGATGAATGGAAACCATCAACTCCAGGTGCCAAGAGTTTCAAGGAGACGGTAGATATGATCGAAACTTATGCACGAAGTTTGTAAGCCTAAGTGCGTTCTTCTCCATGAATTTATTAATTCGTATTCATTACAATGGAATTGGCTGCTATATGGAATCAAGTTGATAAACTTATTAAGAAAGAAAACGAATTAAAGTCGGTTGTTAATAGAAATATTTGTTCGGAATGTGATGGAGTAAAAGTGATTACACCAGAAGGACTTCCGGTATGTTCTTCATGTGGACTCGTTGAAGACGGTTTTATTGATGAGTCTGCCGAATGGACGAGTGGCATAGGAGAGGATGGTCGCGTAAACGATCCATCGCGTTGTGGAAATCCCAACTCTAATCCTGAACTCTTTTCACATGCGTGGGGGAAAGGCACAGTCATGTCTACATCGGGTCCCGGACGAACGAGTTATGAAGTCAAACGAATGGCTAAAATAAACTTTCATATGTCCATGAATCACAAGGACAGGTCCTTATTTCACGCCTACAGAGGTATCGATGAGGCGTGTTACACATTACCCGAAACAATTCTTCGAGACGCTAAAATGATGTACAAAAAATTTGATGATAGTAAACTTACGAGGGGTGCAGTGAGAACTGGTATCAAGGGGAACTGCGTTTTATATGCGTGTCGGTTAGCTAAAGTTCCTCGCACAACGAAGGAAATTGCCGACATGTTTGGTATTCAAAGTAAAGATATCAGTCGCACAACTCAGATCTTTAAAGAGACGATTATGGGGAAGACAGAGAAAAACTACACAACTCGACCATGTGATGTAGTACATCGCCTACTTGGAAAATTCAATACGACACGAAATTACAGACCAATCTGTACAAAGTTATGTAGCGAAATTGAAGACTGCGTGGAACTCATGAGTAAAACACCAAACAGTATAGCTTCGGCTATTATCTTAATTATACTCAAGACGGAGTGTACAAAAGGTGAGATTTGTTCAACATGTGGTGTTTCGGTTCCGACGGTAAACAAGATTGAAAATATAATCAAAAAGCACTTAGAGGCTAAGAATGTTAGTTATTAAAAGATGGTTAAGATCTTCTTAGCAACTCCATGTTATGGAGGTTTATGTTTAGATAAGTATATGATTAGCATAATTAAATTACAGTTATTGTTAATTAATAAAGGTATTCAACTCATGCTTGATACGACCGAAAACGAGAGTCTCGTCCATCGTGCCCGTAACGTTTCAGTTGGACGTTTTATGCAGAAAACTGATGCAGATTACTTTATGTTTATAGATGCAGATGTTGACTTTGATCCAGAATCCGTAGTAAAACTTTTGGAATCTAATCATGATATCGCTGTCGCTTGTTACCCAAAGAAAGTAGTTATGTGGGACCAAGCAGCTGAAGCCATCAAGAATGGCGATGATAGAAATATGGCAATGCTATCGTCTAGTCTCGTTGTAAACATAGGCTCTAATCGACGATCAGTTGAAAATGGATTTGTTGAAGTTCTAGATGGACCGACCGGTTTCATGTTAATTAAACGTTCTGTATTTGAACGTATGCACGAGAAGTACCCGGAACTTTGGTGTAAAAATGATCACCAAAA
>VMHT01128373.1_pt1 | contig 17007 bp, 16 predicted proteins | sample 4693611 | NCBI WGS metagenome assembly VMHT01 (sample SAMN12280063, study PRJNA550983) | marine metagenome | isolation source: seawater sampled from same location over 5 years 0.02-0.2 micron viral filtrate | place: USA: collected off the coast of southern California halfway between the port... ...
GTTTTTATTTGTAATTTTTAGTAAACCTTCATAGAGATTTACTTCGCAGTCGCCGAAAATAATATTTGCACTATGAGAATTAGAAATTACATTTATATCTTTATTTGACTTATCTCTGTTTACAATGCAAAGTAACGATTCATCTTTTAAAATTCTTCGAAATACTACTATATCTTCATCATGTTGAACCAATTCAAATCTTCCATATTTGAATATAGAATTTGAGTTTTTAATATTCATTAATTCTTGCGTGTAATGTAAAATTCTTGTATTCCATAATTTATTATTTTCCCAAGGAAATGCTGCTCTGTTAAATGGGTCATCAGCACCCCCTAAGCCAATTTCATCTCCATAATATATACCCGCTATGCCTGGAAAAGTTGCTTGAAGAAATACAGCACCAAGAACTCCATCTTCGTTGTTACCACATCTATTTAAAAAACGCTTTACATCATGTGAACTGAGAAGGTTTTGGCAAGAAGATAATGCTTCAAAAGAATACATTGAATATAAATATGCTAGTGAATCCGAAAATTCTTTTGTACTAATCCTCTTAGTTGCGAAAAAATCGGTCATAGTTTCTCTGAAAGAATAATTCATAGTGCCATCAAATCTATCACCTTGCAACCACTGGGAAGTATCTCCAAATATTTCAGAAATTAATAGAACATCTTTTTTAGAACTTTGAGCTATTTCTCTAAAGTCTTTCCAAAATGAAAAGTCCAATTCTTTTGCGACATCCATTCTCCACCCATCTATATCAAAATTTTCAATCCAGTATTTTGTTACATCTAAAGCCCATTTTCTTGCTCCTTTATTTTCAAAATTTACCTTAGGCATATCAGGAACTCCCCACCAAGCTTTAAATGATGGTTCTACAATAGGTCCGTCATCTTCCCTAATTTCAATAGGAACTTTTGTTTCTTTAAAAGTTTTATCTAAATATCTTTTGTATTCTTCTTCATTTCCATCCCAACCAACCTTATAAGTATTTGAATAGAGGTGTGGTCTATGAATAAAGCGGACGGGATAATCAAAAACTGTAAACCAATCTTTATATTTAGATTTTTCACCCTTTTGTACAAGATCTTGAAATGCAAAATGTCTTGGATGAACATGATTTAATGAACAATCTAGAACAACTTTAATATTTCTATTATGACATTCATCTATTAACTTCTTTAATGCATCATCTCCTCCAAGAACAGGATCGACTTTAAAGTGATCCCAAGCATCATATTTATGAGTACTTGATGAAAGAAATATTGGATTTAAATAAATAATATTTACCCCGAGTGATTCAATATGGCTTAAATTATTTATAACACCATAAAGATCGCCACCTTGGAAATCTAATCTGGTTGGAGGTAATCCCCATTCAACAGTTCCCTCTGGATTTAGTGAATCATCAGAATTTGAAAACCTATCTGGGAAAATTTGATACATAACACCTCCATAAACCCAATCAGGAATTGAATGTCTGGGAAATGATTGTGAGTTATAAATCCATTTTTCAGAGGGAGAAATAAAATTTGCAACACCACTTGATCCAATATAAATATTTAGATCATCGTCAGTAGTAGCTGCGAAGCTAAATTTAGCTATATCAGAACGAAATTCAACCTGGGTACCCCAGAATATAAATCTTTCTGTTTTAGCATAATTACGAAGCTCGATTGGTCGAAAATCTTCATCTTCTAGCAAAACCCATAATTTTTTAATATTTGTTTGAGAGTGGACTCTAATTCTTCCAGTGCCGTCTTGGGATATTGAAAAGTATTTCTTATCATTGAAATCAAATCTGAAGTCATAATGACCTAAATGAACATCGCCTTCAAAAAAATCTATCTTCTGTTTTTCACCTTCATCTATAAATTCCGGAGCGTGTTTTTCTACCATAAGACTTAAATTTACCTCAAAAATAATATTATATACCCTATATTTAGAGTGGTATGGAAATAAAAAGAAGTAGTGGATTAATTTTTCACCCAACATCGTTACCTAGTAATTTTGGTATTGGTGATTTGGGAAAGTCTAGTTACGAATTCATAGACTTATTATCAAGCTCAGGAAGTAAAATTTGGCAAGTACTCCCTTTAGGTATAACAGATAACATTGAGTATTCCCCTTATTCAAGTAAATCCTCTGTGCTTGGAAATCCTTATATTGTCTCCTTAGAAAACCTTGAAAATGATATTTTACAAATGGAAGATATAGAAGTATTTAAAGAATTACCAAGAAATTATGTTGACTATGCAAATGTTTATAAACTTAAGAATGATTTATTTGAAAAATTAGCAAAAAAAGTAAATATTAATGAAAAATCTTATGAAAGTTTTCTTGAAAATGAGGATATAAGAAAACATATTACATTCATAACTATTAGTGAAGCTCAAAAGGAAGATTGGAATTATTGGGAAAAGGAGTATGAAGATTATTCAGATAATCTATTTGAGTTAGTTGTTAAAAAGTATCCGAAAATTATTAATAAAAATGTATTCCTACAATATGAATTTAATAACCAGTGGCTGTCGTTAAAAAAATATGCAAATAAGAAGAATATATCTGTACTAGGTGATATCCCAATATATGTTAATCACAATTCAGCAGATGTATGGCTAAACAAATCTCTTTTTAATTTAGATGAAAACAATAATATGGGATTTGTTTCAGGAGCAGTGCCAGATGATTTTACTGAAGAGGGTCAAGTTTGGAATACAGCACTTTATGATTGGGATAAGCATCTAAAAGAAAATTACCAATATTGGGTTAGCAAATTAAATACTAATTTAGAAAAATATGATCTATTAAGGATTGACCACTTCATTGGATTCTTTAAATTTTGGGCAATACCAAATGGAGAGTCAGCACTTAATGGACACTGGAGATCTGGTCCATGGGAGACATTTTTCAAGTCAATTAGTAACAAAGTTGATTTCTCAAAACTATTGGCTGAAGATTTAGGTGTTGTACTTAAGGAAACAGATCAAATTCTAAATGATTACAACATTCCCGGCATGAAAGTTCTTCAACAAAGAATCCCAAATAATGATGAGCATAATGAAGTGCATCCAAAACATTGGAAAGAAAATGTAGTTGCCTATACGGGAACTCATGACAGCCCGACAGTTAAACAATGGTTAAGTGAATCGGAAGAACAGCAAATTATGTTCTTTAAAAATTATTTAAATAACTTAAATATTTCAAATGAATCTGATGTTTGGAATTTTATTGAACTTACATGGAAAACACCAAGCATACTAGCTGTAACAAATGTTCAAGATATTTTAGAACTTGATATAGAGGCGCGGTTTAATTTACCTGGTACTAAGAAAGATAACTGGAAGTGGAGAGTTGAAAACTTAGATAATTTACAAGAAGGTTTGAATAAGTTAAGAAAACTAAATGAAGATACTTATAGGCTTAATACTCTGACTTAATATATTCTATAACTAATTCGACCTCTTTGTCTGTTAATCGCTGTGCTGGCATTGATCCTTTACCTTTTGTTATAGTTTGAATCCAATAAGAATCGGGCATAGAAGCTGATGAACTTTTTGCATCAAGTGCTGGGCCTACCCTGCCCTCAAGGTTTGAACCGTGACAAGCTGAACACCTTGCTTCGTATACTTCTTTACCTGTAGAGAGTTCCTGTGAGGGTTCTGCAGAACATGCACTAACTAATAAACAAATAGTTAGTAGTACAAATTTATTTAAATTATTCTTCTTCAAGTGCAGATTTGAATTCTTTTGTAGATTTACCTAATGATTTTGCTAATCCTGGAAGTCTCTTTGCACCAAACAACAATAATAAAATTGTTAAAATTATTAATAACTCTGGTAATCCTAATCTCATAATTCTATTTTAATGGCCTAATATTCTTTACCTATTCCTATAAATTTCTTTTCTATAAACCAGATCGACAAAATTCCGACAATTACAAAAGTAATAAAATAAAAAGTTTCTAATGTTTGGTAAGTATTAGGTAAAACTGGATTTGTGTATAAAGGCTCATTATCTTGATTGAGTTCAATTATTTCATAAAATGGCCATATTTTTATTAAAGACCCAAAAAGAAATCCGACTAACATACTGACTACATTGTCATAATAATTATTGAAAAGATAGGATAATAACCTACTAAATGTAACTAAACCAGTTATACAACCAGCTAGAAAAATTATAAGAACATTTGCTTCAAAAGAATTTAATGAATTCAATATAAATTCATACTTAGAAAGAAAAACAAGTATAAAAGATCCACTTATTCCTGGAAGAATCATAGCTGATATTGCAATTGCACCTGAGAGGAATATAAAAATGTTGGTATTTGGTGTAGATGATGGTGCAACTAAAGAGATGTATCCTGATAAAACTAAACCTAAAGAAAGTAAAAAATACGATACAGGAGTTAACTTGCTTATACTTTTAAATATAATAAATGCTGAACATAATATTAATCCAAAGAAGAATCCCCAAATTTTAAAGTGGTGGCTATCTAGTAAAAAAGCAATAAATCTTGAGAGTACAAGGATAGATACAATCATTCCCATCAATAAAGTAGATAAAAAATTACCATTTATTTGATACCAGAAATTTTTAAATTGAAATTTAAATAATAACTTAAGTGAATCTAAATTAACAGATTTTATTGAATCAATTAACTCCTTGTAAATACCAGTGATAAAAGCAAGCGTTCCTCCTGAAACGCCAGGGATGATTTCAGCAACACCCATTAACATTCCTTTAAAGAATAAAGACTTGTTAAATTTCATTAGGTTGTTTTGCTTCTAAAAATTCTAAATAAAATTGGTGAAAAGGTTGCCGTAATAACTGCAAGAAGAATTATTTGCTGTTCAAGTTCTACAGTTATCAAATCGAGATGAACACCAATCTCTGCCATAGCAATAATTAAACTAAATCGAGCTGACAACAAGAAGCCGCCGGCAACAATATCCCTAACTTTTATCTTTGAAAAAACTAGGAGTAAAGACGGTATAAATTTAACACCCACAGCAATCAAGAAAAGGTAGCCTACTTCAACAAAAAACTGTGTCTCACTAAAAACATTAATGTCGTAATTTAGTCCAATATTTATAAAAAAGATTGGAATGAGGAAACCATACGAAAATCCCTTGAGGCTGCTTTCAAGAGTTCCCCTGTTCGAAAATATGAATGCAAATATTGTGCCTGCTAAAAATGCACCAAGTATTGGCTCAATATCAAATATGACAGATACTCCAACTAATGTAAGCATCAAAGCTAGGGAGCTTCTAATTCCTAATTCATCTGGATCATTGCCATCAAACATCCTAGAAAATAATTGAGGATTCCACCAAGCAACCCTCCTGATAATTCTTAAAATTAGAATCACAACTATGAAATATAGAACAACATTTAAGTTGGAAAGTGAAAGACCTCCTGCTCTAATAAAAGAAGCATATACGGTGGCTGCTAATAACGTAAGGATATCTGCTAGTAAAGCAACCATAAATAAGGTTTGGCCATAATTTGTTTTAATAGTGTCATCGCTTCTAAGAATTGTTATGACAATGTCTACACTTGTTGTACACAGAACTAATGCTAAAAAGATTGGATATCCTAAGCTAGATATTAAATAAAATGAAGTTCCAACAGTTAAAAGGTATATAGACATTGGTAATGCTAACGTTCTTAGGCCTTTTTCTCTAAAAGTTTCTAATTCAATTTCAAAACCAGATAAAAACATTAATAATAAGAATCCAAGAATTGCTAAACCGGAAATAAATTCAGAAGTTTCTACAATTCCTAAAATCGGCCCAACAGTAATTCCGTATGCAATTTCAAGAACTATTCCAGGAATCTTGATTCTTTGAGCTAAAAGAGGCAATATAAATGCACCTAATGAAATTATTACCAACGACTCAGCTTGAAATTCTTCCATATTTTATCCGGGAATATAAAGTACTGAACATTTAGAATTTTTAGAAACAAACTCAACGATTTTACGCCCTTGCCATGCTTGTGTGGCACTTGAACTAATAATAGAGAGGTCAAATTTTGAAGTTTGCTCAGAAAATATTTTTGCTTCATTGCCCTCATGGGTTTCAATATCCAATTGAACCTCGTGAGAAAGAGCAAGGTCTTGCAATTTTTCAAGAGTACCAGCAAGTTGCTTTTCATTATCTTGTTGAAGAAACTTAGGTTGATTTATGTTTATAGCAACTAAATTCGCAGACATTGCAGAAGCAAGATCAAATGCAATTGAATTTGAGCTATTTTCGTCAAAATTACTATTCATTAGTAATCCAATTGTTTTGTAAGGATAAGTTGAACGAGAAAATAAGATTGGTGTACTAGTTTTAGATGCAATATTTAACATATATCTAATTTTTGCTCTTGAAGTAGTCTCCTCAATTGGAAAAAAGATAGTACCTACAGAATTATCATTCATGAATTTATCTATATCTTTATTAGATATTTTACTTTTATATGTTGTGTTAAATTCTTGGTCTTTCAATACAGCTTTAAGTGTTTCTTGAGTAGTTTCTAAATTATTTTCAAATAAATCTTCTTTAGTAAGGAGCTGTAAAGATGTTGCTTTGGTGTTTCTTATATAAAACTCAGATTCAGAAAGGTTCTTTAAATTATTTTCATTTTCTAGTATTACAAAAACATCTTTACCAAACTCAAGAGGAAATCTTGATTCTGAACCAGAGAACAAATTTATAACATTAGAAAATGCTCCTGATTGTAAGACAATTGTAACTAAGTCACCTGTTTCAACTTCAGTATCACCATGAGGTATGATTACTTTTCCCTTTCTAAGAAGAGCTCCAACAATATAATAATCAGATCCGATCTCTCTTAATGTTTTTCCTCTTACAGGACTATCAGAACTTATCTCAATCTCTATTGCTTCAGCTCGACCCCCAGCAAAAGCCTGTGACACTACTCTTCTTGGCTCAAGTATATGTTCAAATCTTCTAGCGAGTAAAATATTGGGTTCTACTACCTCAACATCCAATTCTTTATACTTATTTAAATTTACAGATTGATTAATTACAGAAGATAATCTTAAGATATTGCTTTGTTTTGCAATATTTAAAATTTCAAGATTAACTTCATCATCTATCGTAAGAGTAACAACAGCCGTTGCTTGATCTAAACCAGCTTTTCTTAGAACTAATGCGGAGGTACCATCTCCTTGAATTTTTTCAATTTGCCTATTTGTAGTAAAATTTCTAAGTTTATCCTGGTCAATATCAACGACGGAAATAGACCATCCGGAACTGATCCTGTTGATTAGCTCTTTAGCTTCACCATGCGCGCCTACTATTATTACTTTCACGACTTTTATTATCCTATATTCTCATTTTAGTGAAAGAATTAGTTTGAAATTATTAATTTGAGTAAAAACAATAAAAACCCAATGTTTATATGAATATTATTATGATTTAATATTGCTAACTATTGAATAAAAAGTGTAAAACATCTCCATCTTGAACGATATATTCTTTTCCTTCTGTTTTAAGCTTGCCAGCTTCTTTTGCGCCTTTTTCGCCACTATGTTCAACAAAATCATCAAATGCAATTGTTTCAGCAAGAATAAATCCTTTTTCAAAATCACCATGAATTTTTCCTGCTGCTTTTGGTGCTGTATCACCTACATTTATTGTCCATGCTTTAACCTCTTGTGGACCAGCTGTGAAATAAGTTTGAAGACCCAAAAGTTCATACCCAGCTTTAATGAGTCGGTCTAAACCTGATTCATTTTGTCCCATATCAATTAAAAACTCTTTCTTTTCTTCACTACTCAACTCAGATATTTCAGCTTCAATATTTGCGCTTATTGCAACAACTTTTGAATTCTGACTTTTCGCATAGTTTACAATTTGTTCAAGATGGGGATTATTTTCAAAACCATCTTCACTCACGTTAGCTACATACAAAATTGGTTTGATTGTAAGTAATTGAAAACCTTTGAGTAATTTAATTTCTTCTTCGTCAAAAGATAGCGCACGAACACTATGTCCTTTTTCAAGGACCGGTAGAATTTTTTCTAACAAAACCTTTAATGGTATACCGTCTTTCTGACCAGACTTAGTATTCTTAATTGCTTTATCATAAAGTTTTTCAACTGTGGCTAAATCAGCTAAAACTAATTCTGTATTTATAACCTCAATATCATCGATGGGTGAAACTTTTCCTGAAACATGAACAATGTCATCATCTTCAAAAGCACGAACTACATGAACAATGGCATCAGTTTCCCTAATGTTCATTAAAAATTGATTGCCTAAACCCTCTCCTTTTGATGCGCCTTCAACTAATCCTGCAATGTCAACAAACTCCATAGTTGTTGGCAAAATCTTTTTTGGATTTACTATTTTCGCAAGTTCTTCCAGACGTAAATCATTCACTGGTACAACACCAACATTTGGCTCTATTGTACAAAAGGGGTAGTTTTCTGATTCTATACCAGCTTGAGTTAGTGCATTAAACAAAGTGGATTTACCCACATTTGGCAAACCAACTATTCCACATTTAAATCCCATTATTATCCTTTTGTCTAAATCAAGACATAAGTAAATATAGTGGTTTGTTTAATTAAAATTAAATTTCTTTACATCATCATCAAGATATTTTGATTAAAGTCTTTAATAAGGGGGGATATGAACGAAAAGAATAACAAAAGAACGATATTTGGATGGTCTATGTATGACTGGGCCAAATCAGCTTATGAAACAACTACATTAGGAGCGGTGCTACCGGTCTACTTCGTTAGCGTAGTTGTACCTGAAGAAGGGTTCGAATTTAGAGGAAACATTTATACAGGAGCTGAGGTCTGGGGATTTGCTATTGGTTCCGCTTTATTTATATTTTTCTTAATAATGCCAACAATTGGTGCATTTGGTGACATGTCTGGCAACAGAATGAAGTTCTTTAAATTCTTTGCTTATGGTGGTGCTGTGTTTGCATCTTCATTTTATTTTGCGACTTCGGGTGATGTAATACTTACCTTGGTCATTTACTTTTTAGCACAGTTTGGTGCCACTGGATCTAATGTTTTTTACGATAGTGTTCTAAAGGATATTACGACTGATGATACAATTGATGCTGTTTCTGCAAGAGGATACGCTCTTGGTTATCTAGGTGGTGGGACACAACTAATACTCTCTTTTGTAATAATTCTCCTCGGTCCCGATCTTCTCGGAATAGATACTGCATTAGCATCAAGAATTGCAATAACTCTTGCTGGTATTTGGTGGTTCATCTTCTCAGTATTTAGTTTTTCTAGAATGAATATTGTTGAAACAAAATCAAATACTGAAAAAACCTCTATAACAAATGCTTATAGTAGAAATTTTAAAACATTGAAAAAAATCAAAAAGTTTCCTTTCTTAATGTACTTTTTGGTTGCTTATATATTTTTCTGGGATGGCTTACAAACTTTAATTAATATGTCTGCAGCATTTTTTACAGAAGTATTACTTTTAGATCAAACACAGGTGCTAATTGTATTTTTAGTTGTTCAATTTGTAGCCTACTTTGGTGCAAAACTAGCAGGTAATCTAGCCACTAAAATAGGACAAAAGAATGTGTTGTATTACACAATGTTTTTGCTTTTCTTAGTTGGAAATGCCGCTTACTTTGTTCCGGAAAAACAATTAATCCCAGTTATTTTAATGGGAGTGCTCACTGCAATGGGAATGGGTGGACTTCAATCAGTTAGTAGAAGTGTCTATGCAGCAATGTTGCCTAAGGGTGCTGAAGGAGAATTTATGGGATTCTTTTCAGTACTCTCTAGATTTTCTGCAATCTGGGGTCCATTAATTTATGCTTATGTGAGTGCATCTACTGGAAACCCAAGATTGTCGCTTCCTGTAATAACCTCATTCTTTTTAATTGGAGCCCTTTTATTAAGATCTGTAGATATGGATAAAAGAATCAGTGAAGAAGAATGGGCAGCTAGTTAAATTTAATTAGATTAGATAAATTTAAAAATAGTGAAGATACTGTTATAGGCCCTACTCCTCCGGGATAAGGTGCTCTTGCATTTACAACCTGATCAAGATTATCAGTATCTATATCTCCATACGTTTTATTATCTACAGAAGATATTCCAATATCAATAACGGTTGCCCCTTCATTAATGTATGAGTAATCGTAGAGCTTTGGTGAGCCAATTGCGGAAATAAAAATATCAGCATTCTGAGTGTATAGTTTTTGATTTGTAGTTTTACTATGAATAACCGTAACATTGCCATCATAATCTTTCGATGATAATATTTTTGCTAGAGGAGATGAGACTAAACGTGATCTTCCCGCTATAACAATATTCTTATCATTGGTTTGTATATCATAAAATTTTAAAAGTTCTAACACCGCTAGTGAAGTAGCAGGAATTAATTTAAATGTATCAGAAAATAAGCTTCCTAAATTATGTGTGGTTAAACCATCAACATCTACATGATAAGGAATACAATTTATAGCTTCTTCTTGGTTTAAGTGTTCAGGGAGAGGTAGCTGAATAATTAAACCATCAGTATTTTTTGAATTTTCAATAACTATGTCTTCTAAAGTCTCTTGAGTTGTATTGACATCTAGTTTTATCCAATGAAATACCACTCCTAACTCTTTTGCCTTTTGCTCTTTACGTGATACATATAATAAGGAAGCGGGGTTATCACCAACTGTAATTGCAGTCATGTGAGGCTTTTTATCTTCTTTGAAGTATTTTTGAAAAACTTCAGAACTTATATCATCAAGTTGTTTTGCTACTGGTTTTCCATAAAGTATTTGCACCATCCACACAGTTTAATAATTATGAAACGTATTTAGTAAATAAGTTTATTAAAATAACTCTTGAACTAAATTATGGAAATTTCAAAATTAGATAAATTAATTAAGCCTTCAGGAACTATGGCAATCTCTAACAAAGCGAGAGAGCTTAAATCACAAGGTAAACCAGTAATTGGATTTGGGGCAGGGGAACCAGATTTTCCATCACCAAAGTATGTCGTAGAGGCAGCTAAAAATGCCGTTGAAGACCCGAAAAATCATAAATATTCACCTGTAGCTGGATTAGCCAGTCTAAGAAATGAAATCGCTCGAACTACGCTTGAATACTCTGGCTTTGAAGTCGACCCAAATAACATACTTGTGTCCAATGGTGGTAAACAAGCCATTATTACCTGCATGTTGGCAATATTAAATCCTTCAGATGAAGTAATTATTCCAGCTCCATATTGGACTACTTACCCTGAAGCTGTAAAGATAGCTGGTGGGAATCCAGTATTTATTCAATCTACTAAAGAACTAGATTTTAAAATTGATGTAGATATGCTTGAAAAAGTAAAAACAGATAAAACAAAATTATTAATTTGGTGTTCCCCTTCAAATCCTACGGGTGTCGTTTACTCCAAAGATGAAGCTGAAGCTATATATCAATGGGTTTTTGATAATAATATTTGGATTATGTCAGATGAGTTATACGAACATTTAGTTTATGAGGGTGAAACTACCCCTTCACCCGCCTTAATTGATAAAAATTTAAATAATACATTAATAATCAATGGGGTGTCTAAAGCTTACTCTATGACTGGATGGAGAGTTGGCTGGTTAATTGCTAATAACGAGGTGATGGGACTTGCTAAAAAAATTCAATCACAAGCAACATCGAATGTGTCAAATGTTTCACAATTAGCAGCAGAGTCTGCACTTAAAAATGGATTAGATGTAACAAACGAGATGAAGATTGCATTTGAACGAAGGAGGACTTACGCAATTAAGAAACTTGAGAGTATTGACAACTTAAGTGTTGTAAATGGTTCTGGTGCTTTTTATCTATATGTAGATGTCAACTTTTACTGTACTGGCAAATTCTTAAATATTAATTCATCAGAAGATTTCTGTAATTGGTTAATAGAAAACTATTTTATTGCCTTTGTCCCCGGTGAAGTTTTTGGTACAAATGGTTTTATGAGATTGTCATATGCGCTAAGTGACGAGGAATTAGAAGAAGGTTTAGAAAGACTCGCTACAGCAGTAGATGATCTAAATGGGTAATGTAAAAAAAAGGAGTCTATTTTCTTGGCTTTTATTTGACCTAGCAAATACAGTTTATGCATTTATAATTCCAGGCCTGTATTTCTCAGTATGGTTAGTAAGTGAAAAAGGATGGACAGACCAACAGTTGGGTCTAGCAACATCTTCAGCAATGGTTATAGTTGCAATTCTAGGTCCTTGGGTTGGTAGAAAATCAGATAGTGCAGAAGGTAAGAAAAAGCTCTTATTAATAATGACACTACTCTGTATAATTTCTACATTTTTACTTGGAACCTTTAGTGTTGAAATATCTGTTCTCCTATTTGTGATATCTTTGATTGGCTTCAACCTAGGATCTGTTGTCTATGATGCATTAATAGTTTCTGTAAGTAATAACGAGAATCGGGGAAAAATATCTGGACTAGGTGTTGCTTTTGGATATACAGGTTCTTTAATTGGTTTTGGCGTCGCCACTCTTCTTCAAAATAATGGCTATAGCTACGAAGAAATTTTTAAATCTGTTGCTTTATTATTTTTAATTTTTTCTTTACCAGCATTTTTCTTTATTGAAGAAAAAATTGTTTCTTCAAAGAAAATTAAAACTAGTATATTGAATTCATTAAATATTGTTATCAAATCGTGGAAGCATTCCCGTGAATATGAAGGATTAACAAGATTTTTAATTGGAAGATTTTTTTATGCTGATGCAATCAATACATTAATTAGTGGACTTTTAGCAGTCTACCTTGTTGAAGAGGTTGGTCTTTCCCCTGGTGATAGTCAAAATATACTAGCTCTTGCTATAGTCGTTTCAATAATTGGTGGTTATATATTTGGTAAAGCAGCTGACCTATATGGTCCAAGAAAATTAATATTAACAAGTATAGTTTGCTGGATCGTGTCCCTTTCACTTGCAATTGTAGCAACTGAGTTTGATCAACTTTGGTTAATTTATGTTACTGGTGTATTGGGAGGATTTAATATTGGTGGTATTTTTGCAGTAGATAGAGTATTTATGACACGTTTATCGCCAGAAATACATCTTGGAGAATTTTATGGTTTGTATTCAACTGTTGGTAGATTTGCCACAATACTTGGACCAATACTTTGGGGTTTGATTGTTAATACTCTTAACCTGAGCAGAAATATAGCAATGGGATCACTAATTGTGTTACTAGCGGTGTCTTTTTATATTATTAAAGATGTTTCAGACAAAGAAAGATATTAGAAAAAGAAAAACTTTTTCTTTTTATTTACATCTTCAAGTTGTTGACGAGTATTTTTTAGTTTTTCCCTAAGAAATTCTGCTTCTGCTTCAGCTTTTGCAGCTCTCTCTCTTGCTTCTGCCATTTGCTGACTTGCCTCATGTAAATTACCTAGTTGATTAAGAACTGTATTCCATGCATCCAAAGGAACGAGCAGGCTTTCTTCATTTACAGTATCACCCTCATGTTCTTCATTAACCTCAGGTTCGTTTGCTAAAATCTCCTTATTATCATTTTGAACATTATCTTGCTTTTCATTATCTTTATTTAAGAAATTATATTTTTCAGCCATTCGTTCTTCGTAGCTCTTACTCATCTTTTAAAGCCTTTGCATAATCTTCAATTAGTGGATACTGAAATTCAAATCCTTCTTTTAAGAGTTTTTCAGGAATTATCCGCAGACTGCAAAAAATTAATCCATGTGCTAATTCAGAACCCATTAATAGATTTATTGCTAGTTGTGGAGCAGGAATTATTGAAAGTTTTTTAAATACTTTTGCAAATCTGGAAGAAAATTCTTTCTGCTCCATAGGCACTGGAGAAACAAAATTTACTGGTCCTGATACATCATGATTTTCTAAACAGAAAATATAGGCATTTATAACATCTTCTATTGAAATCCAAGACCAAAATTGTGTTCCTTTACCTAAGGGTCCTGAAATATTTAACTTAGTAGTTAAGGTAATAAGCTGAGTAGCTATATTTCCTTTACCTAATATAAAGCCGTTTCTTGCCTTAACAACCCTGACGTCAGTCTTTTGTAACTGATTAAGCGGTTCTTCCCAAGCTTCTTCAGCAACTAATTGATCGAAGGTACCCCGATTAAATTTGGTGGTAGCTTCTGTAATAACCTCATCAGAATGGTCTCCATAAATAGTTGTACCTGATGCTGTAATAAAAATCTTTGGATAGCTTTCACTATCATTAAAAGTTTTCATGAATAGGTCTGACGACCATTTTCTAGACCAATATATTCTGGATTTTTTTTCTTTAGTCCACCTTCCACCGCTTAATGGTAAAAACCCAAATATATCTTTTGGTGCAAGAGATTCGCCTGCTAGATGAACAATTGCATCTAATGTTTCGAACTTTTCTTTATCTATTTCTTGTTTAGATGGACTCCAATAAATTTCATTTTCTTTCTGAGGTTCTCTTCTAACAAACTTAAATACTTCAAATCCTTTTTCTGCAAGTTCAGTGCAGAGTTTTTTACCAATATAACCCGAGGCTCCTGTTATTCCGACTTTCAATTTGAACCATCTTTATAAAATATAAAAAAGTTTTTGAGTGTGTTTTCGATATGAGATGCATCATTTCCAATATTTCTGTAAAAATTTATTGTAACTATATTTGATTGGATAAAGATAGTTTCTATATCATCAATCTCCTGGAATAACTTTAAAGCTAACTTACCACTAACATCAGAAATTAAAGATGCATCCGAGATATTATTGAAAGTCATACCTTCTTGACCAGAAACAGATCTATTTAAATCAAAAATAACGGTTTTGTTTAATTTCGTAGTCTTGACTTCAATAATCTGGCCCATTAACTCTCTCCTATTCTGTGCACTCTTATTAAGTTTGTTGCTGCTTCAACATTTGGAGGCGTTCCAGCAACAACAACAACTTTATCACCTTTATTATATTTTTTTTCATTTTTTAAGAAGTCATTAGCATCAGATAACATTTCTTCAAAAGTGTTTCTTCTCTCTATTTTGTATTGTTCCACACCCCAGAGCAAACTCATTTGATTGTAAGTTTTTGATTTAGAAGTAAATGTAATTATTGGCGATTTTGGTCTGTAATTAGAAATTAATAAAGGGGTTCTTCCAGATTCGGTAAAGGCTACAATTGCTTTTGCATCAATGTCATTCGCAACTTGAACTGCTGCTCTAGCTAAAGTAGTTGTTAGTTCATCTATAGATGATAGTTCTTTAAACATGAGTGTTGATGTATCGTTTCTAGCATCAGTTTCTGAACAAATCGTAGACATGACTTCAACTACTCTGTTTGGATGGTCTCCGATTGAGGTCTCTGCAGAAAGCATAACTGCATCTGTTCCTTCTAATATTGCATTTGTTATATCAGTTACCTCTGCTCTAGTTGGTCTGTAAGCAGTCTTCATAGATTGAAGCATTTCAGTAGCAGTGATAGAGATTTTACCTCTCGAATTTGCTGCATTAAGAATTTGCTTTTGTACAAAAGGTACCTGTTCAATTGGTAGTTGTACACCTAAATCACCTCGTGCAACCATAACCCCATCTGAAACTTCTAAAATTTCTTCAATGTTGTCTAGTGCTACTTTGAGTTCTATTTTTGCAATTACTTTTATATTTTTTGGAATAAGCTTTTTAACTGTATTAATGTCATCAGCATTTCTTACAAATGAGACTGCTACAAAATCGACATCATGGCTCTTGCCGAATTTTAAATCCTCTATATCTTTTGCTGTTATTGCAGATACAGAAAGGTTTGAATCAGGGAATGCAACTCCTTGATTGTCTCTTAACTCACCTCCTATCAAAATAAGAGCTTCCATATTATTCTTGTTTTTTTTAACAACCTTAAGGACAACCTGTCCATCATCAATAAAAATACGATCGCCAATATTGATATCTTCAATTAAGTCTTCATAATTTATGAATATAGTTGTTTCATCAGATTTACATTCTTTATTAGTTATGTTTATTTGCTCACTTTTCTTAAGTACTGTATTCTCTTTTGCTGTCCCAGTCCTAATTTTTGGACCTTGTATGTCTTGCATAACTGCAACATTTTTCTTTGAAGACTTTGCCCACTTAATTACATTTTCATGATCTTTCATTGAACCATGGGAAAAATTTAGCCTTAAAACATCAACACCCTGTTGAACAACTTTATGTATTTTTTGTTCAGAAAGTAAGCTTGGACCTACAGTTGCAATAATTTTAGTTTTTCTATCCATATTGATTAAATACTTTAATAGCATGGTATAACAAATTTAAGAATATGAATAGCAAAATAATAATTGGAATACCTATATATAGCTTTGACAATCCAATGTCAAGACTAAGCGCTAGTGTGGATTTAAAAACTAGACAAAAGCTCCAAAAAGCACTCTTAGTTAACACAGTTAACTGTTTTAAAGTTGAAAATGTTGACATTTATCTAATTTCTAATAGTCATGATGTAGAGATAATTGCAGATGAGCTAGATGTAAAATTATTTAGGGCAAACGTTAGTGGATTAAATGAAGAAATTATAGAGTTTACGACTCTAATTAAAAATTATAAAAATTGGTCAATATGTCATGCAGACCTTCCTTATTTAAATAAATTCAACATATCTGTATTTTTGAGTGAAATAGAAAATAATAAAATTGTTATTTCAAAAAGTGATGATAATGGAACACCCCTTATAGGAGGAAGTATGTTTTTTGATAATTTCCAATATGGTAAAAATAGTTTTATCAAACATACAAGTATTCTGAAAGAACAAAAAATTGAATTTAAGCAGATATTCAATAAAGAACTTTATTTTGAGCTTGATACTCCCCTAGATTATGAAATTTTTAGTAAAAATACACCAAGATGGTATAAAAAGCTAACTTTATAGCAGCCCCGACCGGATTTGAACCGGCGTTTCTGCCTTGAGAGGGCAGCGTCCTAGGCCTCTAGACGACGGGGCCTCTGCTCGGGGAGAAGGACTTGAACCCTCAACGATGGGACCA
>VMHT01137039.1_pt1 | contig 16996 bp, 19 predicted proteins | sample 4693611 | NCBI WGS metagenome assembly VMHT01 (sample SAMN12280063, study PRJNA550983) | marine metagenome | isolation source: seawater sampled from same location over 5 years 0.02-0.2 micron viral filtrate | place: USA: collected off the coast of southern California halfway between the port... ...
AAAATCAAAATAAAATCAAAATAAAATCAAAATAAAATAAATGAAGAAATACATTTATTTTATGATATATAACTTAATTAAACTGCATCCTGTAACCAATTCGTTATTATAATTTTTATTTGTATATTAATTTTATAAGAGTTTAATATGCTGTGAGGATACAAATATTATTTTCTTTATATCTTTAAGTGTTAATATTATTATATATTTTCAATATATTTTTCAATATATTTTTCAAATTTGAAAAAAAATTGAAATGATTAAATACTTAAAAATAAAACATACTGTTTATAGTATAATCAAACAACCAACACATTATATTACCATGACACATTTTAAGCAAAACACTCGCTTTGATTGCCTGAAGTCTTCAACCCGCCCTAACGAAGGAATTACTTACCATCGTAACGATAACAATAACAGGCGCGAGTTTTCCGGAGGAGACAGGCGCGAGTTTTCCGGAGGAGACAGGCGCGAGTTTTCCGGAGGAGACAGGCGCGAGTTTTCCGGAGGAAACAGGAGCAGACGCTTTAGTGACAAGGATAAATACAATAGCGAACCTAAATCAGAATCAACACTATTCAGTCTTAATGATAATTCCTTTGGGAAATATCTTAATATTCCCGGAGTAGAGAAAACTGAAAACGTATATGTTACGCCTGCTCAGCGCAATAAAAATAGGTATACGTTTTTGCGACAAGATTCGAATACTGATTCTTACCATAAAAAAAAGACAGTCGACGCTGGAACACGATTTCCAACACTTCCCAATCTCAAAAAATCTATTACTAACAACAAAGGCAATATTATCGATTATACAAATGTAAAAAATGCCGATACAATTATTAAAAAAGAGGAAAAGAAACCTGCAACATTTGAAACTCTTCCAGATGGTTGGGTCAAACTAAGTAAAAAGTCTCAGTCTCCAGAGAAAATTGAGGGTGAAAACGAAGAGTCTGATAATTCATACAATCACAATGACTTTAATTATGAGTGCGGTGTTGCCTGTTTGAATACGATGCAACAGATTCAACAGTATCGAGATGAGCATATTGAAGTATTCAATGCAACATCTCCATATTATGATAAAACTAGTCTGATGGATCTGAATTATATTTCAGATTCCGACGTAGAGTATAGTGATAGCGATGAAGATAACTGTCGTGAAAGTGAACAAGAATATGGAGATGATGATTATTAATTTTAAATTATAAAAGAAGAAGAAATAAAGTTAAACTAAAATTATAAATATCTTTTTTGTTTAAGTTTAAAATGAATAGGTAAAATATAATAAATTAGTAAAGACACTATGAAAATATGTAATATAGATGATACAGCAGATGATATTATAGATGATACAGCAGATGATACTATAGATGATACTATAGATGATACAGCAGATGATACAGCAGATGATACTATAGATGATACATGGATATATGAGTTTAATAAATTAGAAAAGAGTTATGATGAGTATTATAAAAATAGTCCTTCTAGCGTAGATGCCATAATTTTTTTTATGAATCAAAATAATGAGATAGAAAGAATTAGAAAAGAGCAATTATCTGTTAAAAATAGTATTATTGATAAATCTTTAATAATAAATATGATTACACAAAATAAAAATTTAAATAAAGAGACCTATAAATTACATTCTATTTTGAAATATAATTTTACATTAGAGCCAACCGAAGTTAACTCTATATTTAACACCCAGAATAATCATGCTGAGTATCTTTCACTTTTAAATGGTATTACAGATATTGTAATTCATAATACTATATATAATTTTCACGATTTAAATGCAGTTTTTATATTTATGAAAAAAATAAATTGCAAACAAAACTCTTATACAAAAAAAAATAAAATTCTCATAAAGAAGACTAGAAAAAGACTCAAGCGAAATCCTGCATAAATTAACTTAAAGATACAAAACTACTATAACTACTTATGTTAGAGGTTGCAAAAATGTCTCCATTGTTTAATGATGTAGAAATAGAGCCTGTTATTAACTTCTCTACACCAATACGAATGAATGATACAGATCGTCAGTATGGTTTAAAAGGAAATCCCGAATATACCTGGTCCATATATATGCAAGAAAAAATTGTACAGTTATCCTATCAACTAACTAGAACATATAATATAGACCAAGAGAAAGAAATTGGTAATAGATATTCAGATATGCTTCAGGAAGTTTTTTTTTCAACCTCTATCACTCAAAATGAAAAAAAAATGTACACATCCATACTTTATCGAATGATGTTGCATACAAGAGATATTATTGCTGGAAAGGGGGAATATAAACTTTTTTATATTCTTTTATGTGAGTGGGTAAAATTATCGATTATAATCGAGAAAAATAAAGAAACACTTGATCCTAGTAATGAGAAATATAATATCATAGATGACCTAATGAAAGATGCAATTAAATCACTAGTAGATCTTGAAGGTCAGCAACATGGTTATGGAAGTTGGAAAGATATAAAATATTTTCTTGAGTATCTAAGTGAATGCGTCGATATAAAAAAATGTAAAAATCAACTACCTATTTTTCAGTACACAATTCAACTTGTAACGAAACAACTTCAGCGGGACGAAAATATTCTTTTGTATGATAAAGATAAGACACCCTCCTTGTTAGGAAAATGGTTGCCGAGAGAAAAATCTAAAAAATTTGGATGGATTGCACAATATATTGCGTGTGAATATTACTCAAAATATCTTGATAATACTACAAACGAGATTATTTTATCTTCTGGAAAGCATATTTCATTTACACCATCAAAATGTAAAAAGAAGTGTCTTACTCATTATCGCAAACTTATATCATCACTTAATAGAGAATTGGGCACAGTGCAGATTAATCAGTGTGGTCATGCCTGGTCTAGTATAAATTTTGAGAAATCAGTAACAAGTGAGACATTGCGTAGGCAAAAAAATGCATTCTTATATAGCACAAAGCAAGGATATCAGAAGGGGTTTGATATTGATCGTATTTGCTGTAAAACCAACTTTACAGATTATATTTCACAATGCAGTGAGGGTAATAAAATAATTAAAGCGAATCGTGTTGGGATTTCAGACCTTGTTAAGGATGCTCTTTATCTGAATACACTTTCTTTATACACAGAATCTTCGCCAGAATCTGAAAATATTGAGAATCTAAAAAAGAGTATTAATAATCAATGGAAAGAGTTGGGAAAGAAAATAAAATCACTTGAAAATGTCATTGCTATGGTTGATACATCAGCATCTATGGAAGGCGAGTCTATGAATGCTGCAATTGGGTTAGGTTGTAGAATCGCAGAAAACTCTCTTTTAGGGAAGAGAGTAATGACCTTTAATGCACAACCAAAATGGATTAATTTAAGCGATTCTGACACGTTAACAGATATGGTAAGTTCTATAATGAAAGATAATGAGTGGGGACTTAATACAAATTTTGTCTCTGCTATGCAACTTATATTAGATGCATGTGTAGAGCAAAATATGACTCAAGAAAAAATCAGTGATTTAACATTAGTTGTTCTTTCGGATATGCAAATTGATACAGCAGATGAAAATTCAGATTGTATGCATGAAAAAATTAAACAAATGTTTCATAATGCTGGTCTAAAAACAATACATTCAGCACCATACAAACCTCCTCACATTATATATTGGAATATGTCTAGTTCAACTGGTTTTCCTGCATTGTCAACAATGGATAATATTAGTATGATTTCAGGATATAATTCTGTAATGCTGAATACATTATGCTGTAATGGACGCGCAGGGTTACGGGAGTGTAATGCATGGAGTATTCTAACTAAACAATTATCCAATATTCGATATAAGTGGGTAGAAGATAAAATAAACACTCTTCCATTTTTTAATGCAACACTAGTAAATGAAGAGCCTGAGAATATAAAAGTTGATGAGACTAAAACTAATAAAAGTTGGTGGTGGTGATTTATAAAAATGAATAAAAAATCAATATAAAATTATATTAAATATAAATTTATATATGAGTTACAATATGAATAGCATTCTAGATTTTTCATTTTTAAATACCTTGCATCAGTTCGATAGCATCTATCCATATTTAAGAAATAATACTTTAATATCATCTATAACAAGTGATAATTTAAATGCTTATAGGGACGTGAACAGTTATTCATTCCAAAATATATTATCAAATGGAGGAGAAGATATTTTACTAGGCGCACCAACTGATGCATCTACAAAAACAGTTTTATCTGAAAATGGAAAAAAGCAATTGAAAATAATAAAATATACAAGCGAATGTAAAAATGCTGTATGCCCGATCACACAGACTCAATTTAAAGAAAACGAAGAAATTACACAGTTACAGTGTAAACATTGTTTTGAAAGTGAATCAATTTATAAATGGCTTACAAAAGAAAAGGCGGCGTGTCCGGTATGTCGTTATAATTTAGATTCAGTCATTGTTAATAGTAAAACGAATGAACTCGTTGATGATCAAAGACAATATAATAATATGGGATTAGACCAATATTATAATACATATATTGAAGAGATTCTACGTCGTTATTGTGATTAAATTTCATCTATATCAAACTCGTACTCTTGTTTTATATTAGTACAACATGGAACTTGGTTATCTAGTTCATTTTCTTCACTATCATAATATACATCACTGTTATTATTCGTACTCGTTTCAAGATTATTTTTAATAATTACATTTTCTTCTTGTACTTCATTAAGGTATATTTTTTTATTTGTATCATCACGAAACTCTACATCATCATTAACAACACCGGTTGTTTCACTATTCGCTTTGGTTAATTCGCTAAAATTAACTCGAGTATTTTGTTTTAAATTTTCTTTTTCAATATCGTTGTAAACATAAAGCAAATCACATTTTTTTTTTCCATCTGTGCGCATCTCCCAATCACGCAATCCTACAATAACCCAAGAACCTAAAGATATATTATTATCACGCCTCTGTCGCCCCTTGAATTTTCCACGTACGATACATAAACGCAGTTCTCCGTCAATAGTCATAACTTGACATTGTCCACCATAGTGTTTAACTACCGTTCCATATAATTCCCCCTCTTCGACAACATACCGCATTGTTTTTGCTGATGGTACTGTAACATTTTTCCTTGCAATCTTTTTAGAATTTTTTCCACCTTTTGTATTTTTTACCATTATAATAATACTTTAAAAAGATTTTATATATGTTTTGAATAGTTATTTATTGGTCAACTCAATATGTAAATCTAAAAGTATTAGGAAAATGTATGATAGGGTCATTATCGAATATTTTTGAATGCCATGTTTGCCAGAATATTTTATTAACTCCTTCTATATATCTAGTATCATCACTCATATTTTGAATATCTTTTGGTTGCTCATCAACCTCAAGGTAATATCTATCATAAAACTCACTTTTTTTTTCATCGCAATTAAAATCTACCATTTTTTGTTTATTATTTAGTCTACCTCCCCATTCTTTAATGCGCATTTTCCATAATTTGCAATCGTATGCATAAAATATCCAGTTTTCTGTAATTTGTTTTAAATCAATACTCATAATTATCTTTTTTATATTAAATACTTTTGCGCCATGATGTAGTTTATATCTGCGATGGTGTGATAATATAGAATATACTCTATCTTTTTTGGTATGTCGGGATTCAATATCTTTATTGCATAATATATATTCTGCAACACATGCATTTGTTGTTTTTTTAAATACATGTTGACGTTTAATATCTTGTGGATCGGCAGACAAGTGCGCAATTAGTGCAAGTAACCCATGATAATCATCATACCAAATAGTTGACTTCCATTTTTTTTCAATAGCATCAGAAGAAACCAAAACGATATGTTTACTAAAATATGATACTATTGTATTGTAAATATCATGAGATGTTTTTTTTTTCATAATATTTCGTAATTCTGTTGCACTACAGATTAGATTATTTTTATGTAATGCTTTTAGCAATGTAGAATACTCTGAAGAGTATTCTTTCAGCCATTCCCACTTTGCCTTGTTTGTTTTTTTGTAAGTAATCAAAGGTTTATTGATCATTATTTCGTATTGTCTAAGAAGAAATACAGTAGATGTTGATTTACATATAAATAGATTTTCTACAATATCAAATACATCTTGTAAAGATTCAGTTTTTGTATAAGATAAGGTTTTCTTTTTGATGTAAGAATCTAGTTTAGGATTAATTTCAGCATAAAAGTCAAAATAAATTTTCCACATAAACTCTATCACCTTTTCTTTAGAATAATATAATTCACTTATCCAAAAGAAACATTTATCAATATTATTTCTTACTAGTAATTCGGTAACAAAAGATGTGTATACCTCATCAATCGGATACAATAAGCGTGACAACATTTGATATATTAAAACTATTATATTAATATTTGCATAATTTATTGTCAATTTTTTTATTAATTTAATATAGTATAATGGAAGTATCATTTTTTAAGGATGGAGTTAATCCTATAGGATTATTAATATTAGTAGTTGTAGGAGGAGGTATGTTTTTTTTAAACAAGAAAATGAGTACTTCGGATAATGAGAATATTAGAAAATTACAAAAAATAAGCGATGTCTATACGAAAATTCAGTTTGGTATTGGAATAGTTATGATGATATTTGTATTAATAATATTTATGGCATTAGGTGATAAAAAATAAATATTTTCTTTTTAAATATTATAATGTCAAATAAAAAAGTAGTTTCATGGAGAGAGTTAGTAAGCGAAGAAATGGAGAAAAGAAGAAAAGAAGGTGCGTCGAGAAATTTAAAAGATGTTTTACCTAAATTACGCCCAATGTGGGAAAAAATAAAAAAAGGTGAACATGAACTATATCGCATCGCGTCTGATAGTGAAAAAAAAATACAAGGTACCAAAAAAAAAATATCTAAAACAAATAAGCGTTTAACAAAAAAAGTAAAAACTATAGAAAATGAATTAACTGAAGTCCCTGGTCACAAGGGAAGTAAGTCGAAAACTAGACCAGGTAGAAAAAATTTTGTTACGCACAAGGGAAGCAAGTCGTACAATAGAGATGGTCATTATCAATCAGAAAATGTTGACGGCGTAAAAGGAAAACCATATAACAATAGAAATGCTCGCAAAACTCTCAAAAAATCTGGAGGTACAGTGTGTAAACTCTGTGCGGAAAACACAAAAAAAATAGATGAATTAGAGAAGCGTATTTCTATATTAGAGAATGTGTAAGATAAATGAAATAATATGAATTAATATTGTAAAATACAATATTAATTTTTAGACGCACATTGTGCAAATTAAAATAGGTCTTCTACTAATTTAGAAAAACTATCAACTGAAGATTCCGTATAAAATATAGTCCCATAATCACGTATTGTTTTATCTATAGTTTGTCGTTTTTCAGTATTAGGGGACACATTTACTAACAATAGTTGTGTAAAAGAAATCAGAAACATATTATATTTGAACCCTTTTGGAAATATATTTTTAATAATTGTAAGATACAATATACTTAATGCGTAATTATCCCATGTTTCATAGTCTTGTAAAACAGAATCAATTATTTGATGTAAGGGTTTATTTGCATATTTAGAAAGACTATTTTTACAGGATTCTATAACTTTTTCTCTCAATGATTCAGAAAATACAGTTAATGCAACATTATTTGATATACAATCATATGCAATTTTGTCAGTAACATCTATAGTTATATTTGCATCACCATATTTAATAGCATAACATAAAAGATGTACTTCGGGTGGCCATAAATAATTATTAGGAATATAATCATAGAACCACATATTTACATTTTCAATAGTTATTTGTTTCATCGGTATAGATTTTCCGAAATCTATGATTAATGGAACATTTTTACCTACACTAAATAGAATATTTTGAAGGTTAATATCAAAATGAACAATATGAATGGTAAGAAGATTTTTAATTGAAGAAAGTAAATATTTATATGTTTCTAGTAATTTAACAAATTTATTTTTTTTTTCTATAATAGATAACACAGGAGATATGATGTCTTTTAAACTTATTGATTGTTCATAGTCTAAATCTAACAAAAGCATTTCATTAGAGTGCGCCTTATTTATAGTATTGCAATTATTTACTATAGTTGGGTCTAATGTTTGTATAGAAATTGAGCAACCCTTTTGTGCGGGAATAAAAAACATTTTATAATCAGATATTTGTTTTATTAAATTACCTATATTTTTTTCGTTTCTTGCATTGAAATCATTTGGTTGTAATTTTGATACTAATTTTTTATTAGTAGTAGGTTGCCCTTTACATGATAGACCAGGATAGTATATACATCCAAACCCACCCTGGTTCAATATATCTGACATAAATTACCTATATATATATCTATAAATAATTATTTATAGTATTGCAATTATTACATTTAAGTTGAGCGAGTGATAATATAATATCTATTTTTATATGTTTTCTTTATTTTGGAGGAGATGTCTTCTGCATTTAGAACTCCGTATTTTAGAAATATTTTTATTTCATCAATAATAATTTCTTGATGATCATTGCAAAACTCAGTATATCCTGCTGCTGGCGTAAAATCTTCTTTTTCTATAGAACTAACAATATGTGTATCCATATGGTCCAATATACTTGTACTAAGTGTTGTATATACACGACGTTTTTTTGCCTCTAGTGGTGTAGAAGACTTTTTGCGAAAATAATATCTTCCTGCTTTATACATTTTTTCATTAATATCTTTATTATATCCTAGAGAGTTCAATCTCTCTTCTTCTTTCTGAATAATGCCATAATTCTCTTCACGCCATTCCGCCCACGCCTCCTTATATGTTTGGCGATCGTCGTACTGATGTTGTTTAGCAAAGTTAGTGATAATATGCATTATGCTAGGCGTAAATTTATATCTAAACGTTATAACAGGTTTACTGTTTGTCTCACCGACGTCATTATCGCCGACATCATCATTTTCTACTTGAAGGGAGGGGATGTCATCAGATACGCGAGTATTTTCATTACCTTTGTTAATTTGTGAAGTTTCTGTCAAAGTTGCCATTGAAGTTATTCTTGAATTTATATTTATTTTATATAATATTTGTTTTCAATTTTTTTAGTTTTCGAGGGATAATATAAAATGGATATGTATACGCTAAGTTCTCAAACAATTTATGATTCTTATTCTCAGCGTTATATAAATGTTTATACCATAGACCGTGAACCAAAAGGAAAATTATCTACAATAACGCGTAGAATTAATCCACCAAAGGTGTCGCCCTTTAAAGTAAATAACTATGATGACTGTTACGAACCATGTATATGGGTAATTTTAAATCCAAATAATCTTCAAGAATATCTTTGTATGTCTAAATTAGCAATTCTTTTTAGTTTTTTAACATCAAATGGCTATGTAATTGATACAAAGTTAACATCTATGATGAATAAATCACAAGTAGAATTTCAAAAAAAGTTCGTATGTTTTATAAACTATTCAATATAAATAAAATTGACTTTAACATATATATCATAAATTAAAATATATATGTCATCAACTGAAGTTTCTATGAAAGAATGCGCTCCTAAATTTACGCAGCAACACATTAATAAGTATATTGCACAATTATCAGTGCAAGAAAAAATAGTTCTTGATATTGCGGTTTCACATCTAGAATCTTCTTTTGAAGTAACAAAAAGTATTGGGTTTATAAAGTGGTACGATGAGAAATAAATATGTTTACACCATTGAAATTTAAATAATATAAATAATATAAATAAAATATACTCATTTATCAACTTCTAATATGTAAATAATGATTACTGTGTTTTATCCTTGTTACCACATTGCATTTTCTTGAAATCGGAAAATGATATAACATGTTTATCCAATAACTTTTTTTTTTCAATGAATTCATTATAATCAAACATATTTCCTTTCCGGGTAAAATAGTTCATTTTCTCTAAAATAACTTTTTTTTTCGACTTTACTTTTCCAGTTGTTTTTCCTACCCGGTTGATAAATACCGAGTTTACACTATTATCTTCATCATTCACACTATTTGTACCTTCCAGAGATTTTTGAATTTTCTCTCGTACTCTCTCAATCTCTTTACGATGATTCAAACAGATTTTCTTACAATTATATGTTATTGTATATTTTCGACAAACCGCATCCAGAATACGATTAGAAACGTTTTTATTATCACAAAAATATTCATACCGCTGCACTGCGGTATTATACCTCATAATAATCTTACCCTCCGGCGTCTCCTCTTCAATAATACTATCAAAAAGGTTTGTTAATTCTTCGTCGCTAAGTTCACGATCATCTAGTTCTTCGAGTTCATCATAAAAGTTATTTCCATACGAGACGATTTTTTGCCGTTGCTTATTTGATTGAATCATCTCGTCCGTTGGTGTGAAAATATATGTTAATTTTGAATCAGTATTATTTTTCATAAAATAAGATACAATTAAAAAAGATAGACCCATACCTCCAAAGATTGCAATAATACCCATTATGATATCATTTGGCACTACTGTAGAAATATTATGTGTCATAATTAATTAGTATTAATGTCGCCTTCTTAAGTATTTATTTTCATAGATTTTCTAAGATTAAATAGTTCATTAACTTCGTTTTGCAAATCAGGAACTTTGAAAAGTTCATAAGATTTCTGGTTTGGATGAAGACATACAAGCATCAATGTTGTAACTTTTTTTCCATAGTTTTTTTCAATAATCGCCTTGTATGTATTAAGTTGCAGTGAATAATGCCAGAAATTAGTATGTGGTATATGTGAAATGCATTCTGTATGTGAATATTCGTTGAACCTAGGAAATTTTTCTATATTTTTTGATCGCTTCCAATCATAAATCATCAAAGTGCCATCAGGATTTTCATATACCATATCTATTGATCCAGCAAATTTAAGTTCATTGTCCCATATCATCCATTCTGTGCGATAGGGTTTTAGATATGAAAATTTATTTGCATATTCCAGAAAGTATTTGTATTCTATACTATCATTATCATTAGGACAATCATTGTAATATGCCTCAATATCATAGTGCAATTTTGTACCGGCGCTCGCTGCTTCATCGCGGTTTGCTTCCCATATATTTTTAATTTCTTGGGGAGTTTTCCCATATAGTTTGTTTTTCGCCCAATTTCTACCTCTTATCATTTTATTAATTACTTTATCAGCATTAAACTCGGGGAAATGTGAATTGTTCCATGTTGTTACAGACATGTATTTAGAATCTCCATCGATTGTATAAATGTGCGGACCTTCATCAAAACTAATGCGTTTGTCGCGGTCGTGACTATTAAGAATGGCAAGATTATTCATAGTTGTTAATATTATTTAGTATAATATTAACTATATTCAATTTTATAAACAAGAAATGCTAGATATATTTAATTGACCATAAGTTATTTTTTTCTTTGTTTTTTTGATTTCACATTATTATGATTCTTATTATGATTCTTATTATGATTCTTATTATGATTCTTATTATTTCTCTTTTTTTTTCGAGAGTTCACCCCGAACTGGAGGGCACCCCGCTTCATTTTTTTCTTCTTCAGCGTTGAACTAGGTTGTTTTTTTTTCCGTTTTTCTGTCTTTGACTTTGTAGTGCCTGAAGTATGGACTTGTTCCATAGAATGACTTAACTCGCTTAATCTCTCTATAAGTGTTTTTTTATGATCGGGTTTCATTAAAGTACTTGTAATTGTGTTTATATCTACTTTTTTTGAAGGAGTTCCTTTTACAGAAACTAAAATATCTCCATTATTATTTACTATAACTTCTTCTGAAGAATTTACTACTTTTCCATTTTCAAAAGATTTCTGTGAAGTTTTTGATTCTGAGTAGAAACTCATTTATAAATAAAATATAAAATAATTATAATGGAAAATATAAAACAATATTCAATTAAAACCAATAAGATAAAAAGTATGGTGGGAGAACCCCAGACTATAATAAAAGACAATATAAAATCTAAAGATGAATTTTTAGATAATAAATATGAAAAACAAATCGATACATTTTATAGTGATTCTTTTATAGAATCTATTTTATAAATTTCTTTAATAATTATAAAATGGATATTGATGCTTCTATAATTAATAATAAAGGAAAGAGAGAAAAAAACAAAAGGGTAAAAGAAGGAAAATGTTTATTTCCTTTTAAATATAAATGGAAAGTTCATAATGAATGTTATAAAACATCCTTTGGAAAAATATGTGCAACCGAAATTAACCCTAAAAGTAGAACTTTAGTTAAATATGGTTATTGCCCTGAAACGAATACAATTGTTATTTCGAATCGTAAATCTTCTAAAACTTTAAGTTCTAGTAAACGATTAAGCACTAAAAAATCGAGCACCAAAACTCCCAGCACCAAAACTCCCAGCACTAAAAAAAGCACTGAAAAAAAAGGAACTGTTAAAAAGGTTTCTTTGCTTATTAAAAAAAAAGAAAAACCAAGAAAAGAATAAAATTGAAATTACTAGGAGATAAATCAGATTTAAAGATAAACCCAGAACATACTACTACTATGTCAGTTAAAATAACCGAGGTCAAAAAGAAACGGTATAATGATGAGTTTATCAAAATTTTGAGCGAACTAAATGACATTATGTTGGCGCAAGGCGAACCTTTTCGCGCAAAAGCCTATCGCGAAGCGTCAGAGGCAATTATGAAAATTGATGAAGACATTACTGATCCTAATCAACTCAATGGTGTACCACGTATTGGAAAAACAATCCTTAGCAAACTCAATGAGTATGTTGATACGGGAACGTTGAAGGTTCTAGAAAGAGAAAGAAATAATCCACTGAATGTCCTGACCAAGGTCTATGGCATCGGTCCTAAAAAAGCCAAGGAATTTATAAAAAAAGGCATCACCACTATTGATGATCTTAAGAAAAATCAGGATCTTCTAACAGATAACATGAAACTAGGTGTAAAACATTTTGATGATATTGAAACGCGTATTCCTAGAGCAGAGATTGACGACTACGCAACCGTATTGCAAAAAATATTTGCCTCGGTGACACCTGCGGGATCTAAGATGGAAATTGTCGGTTCCTACAGACGTGGTGCAAAAGATTCCGGCGACATTGATATCATAATGACCAACAAAGATAATAATAATAAAATTCTTGGTGCTTTCTTAGATAAGTTGAAAGAAGACAAAATTATTATTGAGATTCTCTCTAAAGGGAAAACCAAGAGTTTAACAATTGGACAATTACCTGGAAAAATACCTCGGAGACTAGACTTTATGTACTCGCCGCCAGATCAATATGCATTTGCCTTACTATATTTTACAGGAAGTAAAATATTCAACACTCTTCAGCGCCAAAGAGCATTGCATTTAGGATATACTTTAAATGAGCACGGTTTCCACAAGATGACTCAAGGTAAAAAAGGAGAAAAGGTCATGCAAAATTTCCCTACAGAAAGGTCAATATTCGACTTCTTGGGGATGGAATATAGAGAACCTTCCGAGAGAATCAATAGTAAATCTGTAAAAATTCTCACAAATGTAAAAAAAACAGTGGAAACCAAAAAAACCCAACTAGATCCCTCGATAGAAAATCTACCAGTTCCGTCAAATAAAATAACAATAAAGATCAAACGTAAGAAAACCCTAAAAAAAATAAAAACGAATTATGATAAAAATAACATTAATGAGTTTAAAAAAAAGGGGATGTCTCATCTAAAAATTCTATCTGAAAGCGAACTTAGCAGCATGATTCGCGAAGCAAATGATGCGTATTATTGTAATAAAGATCCAATATTAACTGATAATGAATATGATATTTTGAGAGAATATACCGAGAAAAAACATCCTAAAAATAAAGCGGTTCAAGAAGGGCATACGCAATGTAAGATGGAAGTTGAAAGAAATAAAGTGAAACTCCCATATGAAATGTGGTCAATGGATAAAATAAAACCTGATACTAATGCATTGGGTAAATGGAAGAAAAAATACACCGGACCATATGTTCTTTCTTGCAAACTAGATGGAGTAAGCGGTATGTATTCTACTGAAGGCGATGAACCTAAACTTTATACTCGTGGCAATGGAAAGGTTGGACAAGACGTAAGTCATCTTATTCCTTTCTTGAAACTTCCAGAGAAAAAGGGAGTTGTTATTCGCGGAGAGTTTATTGTTCCTAAAAATATATTTACAGAGAAATATGCAAGTAAATATGCAAATCCTAGAAATTTTGTTGCAGGTCTTGTAAATCAAAAAAAAATAAATCCCACTGATTTTGATGATCTCGATTTTGTTGCATATGAGGTTATTAAACCGGACTTGATACCTTCTTTGCAGATGAAATTTCTTAGCGATAGTAATGTAGAAGTTGTAAGAAATGCTACTGAAAAAGATGTAACTAATGAAATATTGTCTGAGTTGCTCGTTGCTTGGCGTGGAGATTATAAATATGAGATTGATGGCGTAATATGCATTGATGACAATGAATATCCTAGAAAAAGCGGTAATCCTGAACACGCATTCGCTTTTAAAATGGTTCTCTCCGACCAAATTGCAGAAGCCAAGGTATTGGATGTCATTTGGACACCGAGTAAAGACGGTTATCTTAAACCGCGTGTACAAATAGAACCCGTGGTTCTTAGTGGTGCAAAAATAGAATATGCTACCGGATTTAATGGAAAATTTATAGAAAATAATAGGATTGGTGTTGGGGCTCTCATTAAACTTATCCGTTCAGGTGATGTAATACCTCATATTGTTTCCGTTATTCAACCTGCTGAGCACCCTTTAATGCCTTCCGTACCTTATGTTTGGAATGATACCCATGTAGATATTATGTTAGAAGACAAGTCAAAAGACTCAACTGTAAATGAAAAAACAATTACTGGATTCTTTAAGGTATTGGGTGTAACGGGTATTGGACCCGGTATTGTGAAGCGTCTTATTAAAGCGGGGTATGATACTATGCCAAAAATTATTGATGCGAGTAAAGATGATTTCCTTACGATTGATGGTATCAAAGAACTCACTGCTGAAAAACTATATAGTGGGATAAAAGAAAAGGTAGATAGTGTATCATTGCCCGAATTAATGAAAGCAACAAATATATTTGGTAGAGGTTTCGGAGAGCACCGCTTTATATCTATACTAACTGTTCATCCGGATATTTTAGTTTCAAAACAAACAGATGGGGAGAAATTAGAATTGCTTAAAGCAATAGATGGCATGGCAAAGAAGACTGCCGAGAAATTCTTAACATATGCCCCGGCATTTATAGAATGGATGAAAAAAGCGAATCTTGAATCACGACTCATTTATAAACCTAATCCTACATCAGTCATCAACCATGTTCTGAATGGTAAAAAATGGTTAATGACTGGATTTAGAGACAAAGAACTCGCTGCAAAGTTAAATAAAGTTGGTGCTGATGAACAATCCGCTGTTAGTAAGAAAACCTTTATGGTTATTGTAAAAGATAAAGATGAAGATACCGGGAAAGTTGAGGTAGCGAGAAAACTTGGAATTCAAGTATTGACGCCCTTTGAAGTGATCGAAAAATACAACCTATAAAATTTATGTAGAGAGAATTGGGATTAAATTAATGAAATTTTATGTATAAATTTTTTAATTAATTTAATTTTTTATATAAATGCCGGTTTTAGTTTTTGGATTGTTATGCACTATGACATATTCTCTTATCGGTTGTGGTTGTTATGAATGTAAAACGATGTTGACAAAAATGAAAAATATCTAATCTTTTATATATGAATAATTTAGAAACATTATATGAAGAAGAACAAACAATTAATGATAAGATATTTGCATTGCAAACTAATAAAAGAAGTTTGAGAACTACTACAGATAAATTACATAGAGAATTAATAAATCAACAAACTCAAGAAGAACAGCAATATCAGCGGGAAGGTTATAGAGTACAATATAGTGACGATACTATAAGGAAACGGAGGGAAGTACAAAATATGTATAATAGTATTGATCATATAAATGAAGATATTGAACAACAACGTAGATTATTAGAAGAAACACAAATTAATATTCTATTTTATGAAAAACTTGAAGATAATAGAGAACAACATATTAATAATTTAAACTATCTTGCTACTACTGCATTGGAATCTATAAATCAATCCGGAGACGAACAAGCGGACCCTTTTGGTATGAGTACGATTCGTAGATTTGATATGGGCGAAGGACAACTGGTGAAAAGTAAGAAAAAAAAATATAAACAAGCGAAAACAAAAAAAAAACATAAAAATAAAAAGAACTATATAAAACCAAAGAGTAGAAGAAAATCAAGAAAGCAGTTCACTTCGGTATAGATTCAATTAGAACTATTCCAATTTTTGGAATACACCAAACTCCACCTAGAACGTGTGCAACAAGAGTTAATATGTCCAAAGGACGCCGGGAAGAATTAGAACTTTTATTACAGCGCGCGCGGTTAGCAGAGTTGAGAGGACATTAGAAAAAATATAATATTTTCTAATATTTTCTAATATTTTCTAAAATGTTTATTTATTTCTCTCAATTATTATGGTAATAATAAAATTGAATACATATAAAAAATCATATGTATTTAAATATAACTATGTCAAATCTTATCGAAATGAAAAGAACCGAACTTCTAAATTTGTGCCGAACAAATAATATTAAAGGGTATTCTTCAAAAACCAAATCTGAACTTGTCCAGATGCTAACTAATGTAGTTCCATATGTTCCACCTCCGCCAATTATTGTTCCTCCAATGCCCACTGATTCCAAATTTAAATTTATTGATTTGTTTTGCGGTGTAGGTGGGTTTCATCAAGCGTTGGATAAATTGGGTGGACATTGTGTATTTGCGAGTGATATTGATGAACATTGTCGAAACATTTATGAGCAAAATTATGGATTGCGACCACACGGGGATATTACCAAGGTAGACCCCAAAATGATTCCTGATTTTGATATTCTTACAGGGGG
>VMHT01050630.1_pt1 | contig 16992 bp, 17 predicted proteins | sample 4693611 | NCBI WGS metagenome assembly VMHT01 (sample SAMN12280063, study PRJNA550983) | marine metagenome | isolation source: seawater sampled from same location over 5 years 0.02-0.2 micron viral filtrate | place: USA: collected off the coast of southern California halfway between the port... ...
AAAATGGAATAAGATGTCCATGTTCAAATGGAACAAAGGTATTCGAAATATTATCAAAGTTCACTACACATACAAAAACAAAACGACACCAAAAATGGATTGAAGAATTAAATAACAATAAACTAAATTATTATAAAGAATGTTTAAAAAACAACGAAAATATAGAAAACCAGAAACGCATTATTGCAAAAATGGATATAGAACTTAAAAATAAGTCATTAACAATAGATTATCTTACAAACGAATTAGTCTCTAAAAATACTACATCAACAACCAAAACAGAAAAACCATTATTAGATTTACTTGACATTTAATAACATGTATTATGTTTAATTTTAAGGTTGAATTTCCATTATTTAATGTAATATATTTTTATCAAAAGAAATGAATATATTTGATAAAAATTTTTATAAATATGTTGAATCATTATACGGACAAAAGCGTGACCAGAAGTTAGATGATTTTTTATTAGAAGAAAATATGAATACATTACCACACATGTATTCTATAAATGAAAATGACCGTATTGATATGACAGAAATAGAAACATATTCCGTGGATCCAGATGGATGTCAAGATGCGGATGATGCCTTTAGTGTATTTTATCAGGAGAATAAACTTTTTCTTGCAATCCATATTGCCGACCCGACAGAATTAATTACACTTAATAGTGAACTATGGAAAAATATAGAAGAACGAACAATAACATATTATCCTTCTAATTGTAATCCAATACACATGATGCCAGAAGATATAATGGAACAATCAAGTCTAATGGATAATAAATATGGAAACATAAAAAATGCGGTTACTATTTTGGCTGAAATAAATCCAACTACACATTTACCAGATAACCATGTAAAACTTATTTTTACGAAGATAAAAGTAAAGAAAGAAAATGGACTTTCTTATGAAACTTCATCAAAAATGGCAGAAGATAATTATAGTATAAAATTTGCTTTAAAAATAGCAGAATCCCTACAAGAAAATAGAAAAATAAGAACAATAGGAACAAGATTGAAGAATGTTAATAAATCCATTTTAAATTACGACAATTCTGGTCCATATTTACGTGTCGTTCAAGAAAACGAAAAACGTATGATGCACATGATAGAAGAATTTGCTATATTTGCAAATACATTTGTTGGAAATTATTTAACTATACATTTTGGGGGGACGGGAATTTTTCGCAGTTGTGATGCTTCTTCTATAACTGGAAAAGAAAGTAATTTATCGGGAGATGAATTATTACACTTTATTGTAACAAATGGTATTCGGGCTGATTATGTTAGTTCTGTAGCATCACATGATTTAGTTGGAAGCGAACAATACACCCATTTTACTTCTCCCATAAGAAGAGCTTCAGACTGTGTCTGTCATTACATATTAAAATACTTATTTATAAAAAAAAGATTTCCTGATTTAGAGGCACCATTTAGTGAAGAAAAATTAAAAATCATTTCAAATAAGTGTTTGACCAAAACAAAATCTTCAAAGAAAATCCAATATACAGATACAAAATTTCGCATTATACAAGTTATGAATAGAATGATCCATTCATCTCCACATAAACATATAGAAATAGATTATTATATCACCGGATATATTTCAGGTTTTATTAATATTATTATTACACGAGTTGACAACTTTCCTGTTTATTTATCATATTCTCTTAAAAGGAACAGATTTAATGAACTAATTGATAATAAAAAAACATTTTCTCTAAAAGTTGAACGAGTAAATTGTAAAGAAAAGTTTGATGAAGGATCAATACCAGAATTAGATAACCTATTTTGTAATTATTACATATAATGACATAAACTTTAAAGTTACAATTTAGTTATTTTCACATTTTTCATATTACAAAAATGCTCAACTAAATCATCATTTTTGTAATCATCTATATATTTTATATTTACTATGCCACTTGCCAAAAGTATTCTTGTACAAATAATACATGGATAATGAGTTATATAAGCATCACACCCTAAACAAGAAACACCTCTTTTTGCACAATCACTTATAGCATTTTGTTCAGCATGAATTGTTGACTGTTCGTGATTATCTCTAATAATACTTATATGAGGACAATCTGGTAAAAATCCATTATATCCTTGACTAATTATTCTATTCTCCTTAACTAACAAACATCCTACCTTTAATCTTTCACACGGTGACCTTTTTGATGTTACTTGAACAATTTCTTTGAAATAACTATCCCAGTGTGGTCTCTCTTTACTTAAATTATTCATTATATATAAGTCTTTCTTATTTTTATAAAATATAATTTATTCACCTATCCTTCCCAAAGAATTACTATGGGTTGTGGCCATTCACTATAAGCGATTGCTTTACTTGTAGGTCGTTCAAGTGCCAATAGATTGTCAAGTGCTACCTTTCGGCGTTCAATCGGTTTCATATTAGATGATAATTTTCTACTTTGGAATTTCCACGCCCATTCAAATTGAAGTGCTGCCGACCAAGTTGGAAATCCAGTCACATGACATACGCGTTTCCAGTGGTATCCTTTTTTTACACGCCGACTGGTAGCAACAGCACCACCCTTTATTTCGCAGTTATGTTGTCTAAGTCGATGTTCAAGATCAACTGTAGCTCCAACATAAGTACATCCATCATTACATTCAAGTAAATATACATAGTAATTTTTTGGAGTTTTATCATTTAAATCAGCCATGACTAATATTGTATATAAACATTATATTATATATAGCTTCCAAAGACGAACCATATGAAGAGTTATAATTATCAAAAGCTGTTTTGGTAATTATAACTGGTGTTATACCATGTAGATACTAATATACCTATGTTGAAAGTGCAAAATTGAAATAAACAGTTCTATCCAATACACTACATATAACAAGATGGAACACAATAACGAAATAAAAAAATTCACAAAAGATATATCGGCTTTCGTGAGTGACCAATTGGAAAAAAACCCTACCAAAGTTGATGATTATATAAAAGATATAGGAGGTAATGAAGAAATTCAAGATATTATGGAACTTATTTTATCTATTGAAAAATGCAAAAAAAAGTTGAATTCAAAAAAAACAGCTCCATAACACTAATGTAATTAAATTAATTAACGTATTCTTAAAAATTTAAATTTAAATTAATCACTTTTTTCTTGTACCCTTTCCATTTTTTCTATTAAATTTTTTAACACGACCTGTTTTATATTTTTCTATTCTTGCACGTTTCACCTCTTTTTTATTAATTTCTTTATGTGTTGTGGGAGTGTCTTTGTTAACTCTAATCATAGGACGATATATGTCATTTTTAAATTTATATCCTACTTCACCTCGTTGATTTACCCATTTTTCTTTAAACCATCTACCTATTCCACGTTTCATCGTTTTTTTCCCATGATATGGCTCTTTTTTATTTCCATATTTCTTTGAGAATGCTTTTTTATATTTTTGAACTACAATTCCACTTCTATACGCACTATGTTTGGGTATATCACGATATACGTTGGCTTTTATTTTATTATATAATTTCATGTCAACAGGTTCTGGCATAATAATATAAGATTATATAATATTTATAAACTATTTATTTTTTCTTCTTGTAACTTCTTTATCAAAGTCACTTTTTGTCATCTTATATGCCCAGTGTTGAAGAACCTGTCTAATTTTTGGACTAATTTTTTCATCATCATATGTTGTTTTTTTCTGTAAAATGAGAGTTACCAAAAATCGCATAAATCTCCCCCTTTCACCAGCCAAAGCTTGCCATCTACTTATTTGTCGTTTATCATCAGGACAACGTTTACCCATAAAAAAATCGCAATACCAATGCACCCATCCATATGGATGATAATTTGTTATCCATTTTTTTGATTCCCAGAATTCTAAACTTGTTCCTACGCGAACTCCATATTTATTCTTACTTATATCACATGATTTACTTGATAAGTGTGACTCGGGTATTCCCGACCACCACGATGAGGGATATTTATGATGAACATTTTTATGATTTCTTTTTGTAACGTTGGAATATATTGGACGCCAATAACTTCCACCAAAACTTCCTAATTTAAACATTTCGCGCGGTGTAAGATTAGGAAGAAATTCAGGATAATCTGAAAATCGCACCCTTCCATTAACTTTAACTCCTTTGAGATTATTATTTTTTCGTGTTTTATTTTTTCGTATTTTATTTTTTTTACCACCACTATATTTTTTTGTATTCTTATTCATATATATTTGCTAACAAAATATTATAAATGTTATTAAAATTGATTTAAAATTTTATATACAAATATAAATAATAATATGTCATACGAAAACAAATATTGTGAACTATCAACAACGCTCACAAAAAATATATCCAAAGAAGAAAAAAAATCAGGAGGAATTTTCTTTACCCCACCAAAAACAGTAGAAACCTGTCTTGAAAGAATTGCTTGTCACATCCCTCCGTTTCTCAAAATTCTCGAACCATCATGTGGTTCAGGAGAATTTATTATACCGTTATTGAAATGTTTTCCACATTCATATGTTCAAGGAATCGAACATAATACTACTATATATCAATCAATAAAAGATAAATATCCAAATATCATAAATGCGGACTTTCTTAAATACATCCCCGAAAATCCATCATCGTTTGATCTAATTATTGGAAATCCCCCTTATTATGTAATGAAAAAAAATAGTGTGGATAAAAAATACGACGAATATTATGATGGAAGACCAAATATATTTATATTATTTATTATAAAATCCCTTTCTTTACTTTCACCCAAAGGTATTCTGTGCTTTGTTCTTCCAACTAATTTCCTCAATTGTATATATTATGAAAAAACAAGAGCATATATTGTAAAAAATTTTACAATAATTGACATATTCAAACCAGAAGGTTCGTATATAGAAACTCAACAAAACACGATTGTTTTAGTTGTTAAAAACGAAAAAACAGAAGTATTATCCCATTTTGCAACAACGGTTGGTTCTAATAAAACAATAATATTTGGGACAAAACAAGGAATAATCGATATAAATAATCTTATGAACAATACAACAACATTAACTAATTTGGGATTTAACGTTTATGTTGGAAAAACTGTATGGAATCAAAATAAGAATATTCTTACAGAAAATAATACACAAACGCGTCTTATATATAGCTCAGACATCAAAAACAATTCTGTGGGTTTTGAAACATATAAGAATCCAGAAAAGAAAAATTATATTGAAAAAAACGGCAATACAGGTAAAATTCTTCTTGTAAATCGTGGTTATGGAACAGGTGAATATAAGTTTGACTTTTGTTTATATGAAAGTGAACATCCATATTTAATAGAAAATCATCTTATATGTATATCTGGTCCAGACGATGGTTCTTATGAAAAAATAGTAAAATCATTTAACGATGAACGCACATTAAAATTTATTAATACTTATTTCAGTAACAATACTATAAACACGTATGAACTTGCTAATATTCTACCGATATACGTTTAAACCATATCATCTATTTTCAAAATTGAATTTTTTCATGTTAATTATGAGTTTACATGAAAAAAATGACTGATATACAATCACAAAAAATGAAAGCCCCTGCTTACGAAAAATTAGGCGAATACTTTAATGTAGAAACAAACGAATTTGTGTTTCCTCTTGAAGAACAACCTCTTGTAGAAGATTTCGAACGTATTATACAAGAAAATACAACAGTTGTTGCTGAATGTGTTCTTAATACAGCTGAAAATTTTCCAGGACAAAAGAAAAAAGATGGAACTTTGAAAAAACAAAGAGAGTTGTATGATCCTGAAAACAACGATGAATACAAAGGAAAAAAAGTAGATTATATTAAACGTAGTGATGAATGGTGTGATAAAGATAACGAATGGTTGTATTTAATCGCATATAATAATCGAATTGTAAAAATAGGTATGACAATATCGTCGTTGGAAGACAGATACAAATCATATTCATGTGGCACGACCCGTGCTATGGAAAAGGGTTCGTGTTCAACAACCAACTATATTATTACAGAATGTAACTTCAACGCAGTAAAGAAAGGATTGAAAGTAGAAATTCTTGGAATAAAATGTCCATTTGAAAAAAAAGAAATTACAAGATATGGTGTTACAAAAATATGTAAAATGTCAAGTGTTCGTGATCAAGAAACGATGATTACGGAATGTTTTCGAAATACATATAATCAAAAACCTGTTCTATGTGTTCAGGAAGGGAAATAAAAAATATAAAATTACAAAATTTACATACATTACTTTTTTACTATAGATTTTCTTCTATATACTGTATTTCTTCTGGTGTTATATTAAAATATTCATAGATATCTCCTACAGGAAGCTGTGGAATTGGAAAACTCTGTAAAATACGAATATTGTTGAAATTTCCCCATCGACATATATTATTGAGAAATACATATAGTGGATGTTCTAAAATATTCTTATACGTTTCAGCTTGAACCTTAGTATCGCATCTTATAAATACAATTGACTGCGTCATTCCACACTCATCTACGAATACTTTATATTTATCCGTTGTTGAAATAAATACTTTATATCCTTCTTGGAACTTATGTGGTCTTGAAGCATAAACAGTTTGTTTGGGGGTGTGAATCAACTTATATTGATATTCATCCGTTTTTTCACTTGATATAAAAGTGGCTTTTGTATATTTATGTAAATCGCTACTCGTTTGAACTTTAAATTTTTCTAAGTTAATATTATCTACCGTTTTTGATAAAATGTTATAAACCATTTTATTATATAGAAGAGGAATATAACGTCGTTCATGTGATGGAATTTTACTTTCATACGTTCTTTTTTTCCATATACCCGAAACAGTCATATCTGTATATGAAGGACAGTTCTGTATAATATACCAAGTAAAACTTGAACCTATCTTTTTGAAATATTTTTTTGCGTTGTGAATATCGAGATGAATAATTTGTAAGGATGTCAGTTTTGTTATCAATACATTACGGTCAGCATACGACATCCAGTTATCAGGTGTAATAAATACAATAAATCCATCTGGTTTCAACTGTTTTAATGACCTATCAATAAAGTCTTTTATTAAATTATGATTCTTTGACGCTCGTTTTCCATTTGGTAGTAATTTAGCATATGGGGGATTTGCAACAATTAAATCATATTTTTCTGTGCTTTCTGTTCCAATAAAATCTCTATTAGACACATTAAGATTATATTGTTCATCACAAAATATAGAACGCACATTATCAAGACGGTCTTCATTAATATCGTTGAAATCAAGTATATTTTCTAATATATCCTTTTTATTTTTGTCATGTTCAATCAACTTATATAAAATAGTTATACCGAAATTACCATTACCACAACATGGGTCTAATATACGCAAATTTTTTCTATTCCATAATTCATCAGGTATTTTATTTACCATATCTTCAACACAACCAATAGGTGTAGGTTCGTCATTTGATGATTTATATGTAGTTCTATCCGTATTCAACGTTTCGTCATAATATTTTTTTAACTCTTGAAAAGAGCAATTATTAACATTCATACTTTAATTTAAATATATATTTTACATTTAAATCAATTTTGAATAAGGCTCAAATAAAAAAGATAATTTATTTATTAAATTTATAATTGTAAATCTACTTTAAACTAATTTGAAAAGCAGGAAAAGCAACTCCATTACCATTTTTCCAGCGAAGTAAAATGTGAAGTTTTTTACCTGTTTTTGTTTGAACTACAAATCTATAATTCTCTGGTTCTTTTACATATGAATCAATAACGAATTCTTTTGGATCTATTCGCTGTGATGTAAAATTCCCATCTTTATACATCAAATAAACCTTTTCTTGTGTTTTAATGAAATATGATGATAATGCATCATCACATAATTCTACATCATCTCTGGAAAGAAACTCTCTAATCGCACTCTTAGATGTTTCATTACATTTGTTGTAAAACTCCTTATCTTCATCTTTGCTTGTAAATTGAGAACTGCGCTCACAACCCGCATAATATTTGTTTTGAAAATCTAACATACATTTTGGTTCATTACTGTGTATTTGTTTCATGTAAATGTCCTTTTCAGGAACTGTAAGGGATTCATTTTCCACAATTTTTGGAAGATAAAATGTATAATAAAAGTCTTCAAAAGATATTGTCATATATTGACTTGGTTTCATAGGACTTACAATTTGAGGTGTTTCTACTACCTCACTTGCTCCATGTTTGAACTCAATCTTCAATTGAACTTTACCGTCTCCAATTAGTTCAATATCATGATGCTTACCACGACCACCTGCTCTAACAAATTCTACGCGGTTCATTAATGTAATACATTCACTTGTAATAATATTATGAACACAGGAGCGAACACGTGTTGAAAGAACTGACCACATAGGATCATATTCTACAAATTCTACAGGAACACGATTGTTCAACATCATTATTACAATATCTTCGCGTTTGTCATTAGCATCATCATTCCCACCTCTTCCAAATGTTTCTTTAAAATGAACTATATCTTCTTTTGAAATCTTACTATTCAAGTTTTTAATACGTTCCTCTTCTTTCATAAAGTCACGCTGACGTTTTTCTTCTGTTTTCATAGCAAGCTGGGCGGCTTTTTCAGAAAGCTTTTCATATTTGATTGCCATCTTAGCAGCTACCTTCACCGCCTTATTCGCTTCCTTTTCGGCAGCCCTTGCTACCTTCTTTGCTTCTTTAGCGACCAATCTAGCTTGAGTAAGCATACTATTCATAAACTATATTTGAATATAACCCATATCATACTTTCTTTTCAATTTTGAAAAAAAATCTCATAAATAGATATCCACTATTTTAAACTTATTATGTCTATATTATATATCAATCATGCCTACTAATAATTCTACTCGTAAAAGAAAACGAACAAATAGTATTTCATCTAAATCTAAAGACGAAGGTTATGTTCTTACACCCACAGGTAATTATATGTACGAAAACCCATCATATAGAACAAATAGTCCAATATTAATACATTCACCACCTATTGATTTAGAAAAATCACCAGAACAACTTCCAAAATTGTTCGAAAATCTTTCTCCCCTAACTATGTCTTCACGATTTTCTTCGTCAAATAATAGTGATGATTCACAGAAGATAGTAGGAGATAATATAGATGGTTTGGGGATTTCACGTAATGGTGTAAACAGATTAATTCAATCAATAGTAAAACAAGAAGAACAAGCAAGAAAGAAAATAAGATCAACACTTAGAAGAGAAAATACTGGCGAAAAAAGTAGACAAAGATCACGAGAAAGATCAAAAGAATATAGAAAAAGACAAAAAGAATTAAAAAATAAGAAAAAAGGAAAATCTGGTGGAAAACGAACAAGAAAACAAATTAAGAAACATAAGAAAAGCCGTAAATCAAAAAAGGCTTAACCAAATTATATTAAAGGAACTCCATATATTATCTCATAGCATAATATATGCAGATCTTCGTGAAAACACTCACAGGGAAGACTATCACGTTGGACGTAGAGGCGTCTGACACCATCGACAACGTCAAAGCTAAGATACAAGAAAAAGAAGGCATACCACCAGACCAACAACGTCTGATATTTGCTGGTATAAACGCTTGCCAGTAAGAGTTGGTGCCCTGGGTGTTTACAGGGGAAATCACCAGCTAGTGTTTATTTTTAATAAATGCGACACATCTTATAATGTTCGGGAACTTCCTTAGAGTTTAAACTACGACTTATATGTTGGAAACTCATATAATAGGCAGGGTAATGACCTCGCTCATCGTAATAACGTTTAAAATTGGAAAATCCGCGCCGAGATGCCTAAGTTCGTTATGATTAGAATATGGCATCGGGCTCATCGACCGCACGGGTGTGGGCTTGAGAAGTCTAATCAACTTCTATGATGGCTTATGATACAGTCAGGCTCTATGTGAAAGCATAGAGGTTTCGAGACGAAGCAACTCGAAGATGGCAGGACACTGTCAGATTATAACATCAATTCTGGGTGTTTGTCTATGTGAACCATAGGCAAGTCGTCATTTGACGGCGACACACATCAATTGCGGGAACGGCTCTGTAATGGTTCTATTCTACTACCTATATATGGGAAACTGTATATAGTACCTCAGGTAATGACTCGAGGAATAGTAACAACGAATAGAATATAGCTCTATCCGCATCTGCTACCTAAGGTGTCATGGGATACGATACTATGGTAAGTAGTTCAGAGACTTAAAGTGTGTGGGGGTGAGGTCTACCCAAGACCGATGAACCCTTCAGGTATAGTCCACGCCTATAGGATAGTAAACTATAGGAACTTTCGCCAGAAAGAATCAACATTACACCTTTTGAAAAATGGGGTGAGTCGATGAGGCAATGCGTCGGCTAGTCGTATAATATACGGCGACACAACTGGTAGCGGGGACCCCGTAAAGATTTTACTACCACTTTATATTGGAAACTTTATAAAGGACCACAGGTAACGCCTGTTCTCTGGTAATAAGGTAAAATATGATTAACATTTATGTTATGAAGTCGGAAATCTGCATATGACCTCCTAAGTGTGTTATGATTAGCATATGGAGGCGATTCAACGATCGCTAAGTTGTGGGCGAGTTATGATGGTCTAATCAACCTGAACTCGCTTGAGGGACGATCTAGTCCCTATGGAAACATAGGGTAGGAACGAGTTCTGAGATTACGTGGTGGTAATTAAATATTAAAATGAAAATATAATAAAAAATAACATAAATATTTTGTATTATATATTAACAATGGATAAGGATGCAAAAATAATAGAATTAGAAGAAGAAAATAAAATATTAAAAGAAGAATTAGAAAAAACAAAAGAACATTTAAAAAAATATACTGCACCTTCATATAAAAAGGCATATTATGAAAAAAATAAAGAGATTATTAATGAACGAAATAAAAAATATAGACCTACACCAGAACAAAAGAAAGAATATAATAGACGAGAATATTTGAAAAGAAAAGAAAAACTACAAAAAGAGAAAAGTGAAATTATTTAGGAGTATATAGAGAAATTACTTAAAAATAAAATATTTAGGAAATATATTAATGGGAAAACGAAAAGAGCATATTTTTGAAGATGACATCGAAAAAAAACATTGTAGTAAGTGTTATAAATATTTAAACTTAGATATGTTTTCAAAAAGATCTGTAAGTTGGGATAAATTAGATATATATTGTCGCATTTGTAGTAATATTATAAATAAAAAAAATGCTAATAAAGAAACTGCAAAAATAAAGAAACAGATAAATTCAAAAAAATGTTATGATTTAATTAAAAAAAATGCAGCTAATAATCAAATAATATTAGATTCTTATAAATATAAAACTTGTATAAGATGTAATGAAAACAAAAATATGACAGATTTTCATACTATTAAGTTAAATACTTGTATAAAAGCAATATGTAAAATGTGCGAATCTAATGATATAAAAAAATATAAAAATAATTATTATCGTAAAAATATTAATAATGTTAATTGGAAGATAGTTAATGCTCTTAGATCAAGATTATATAACGTATTAAAAAATCAAAATACTAAAAAAAATAATTCAACTATGGAATTAACAGGTTGCACGATGGAGGAATTGAAAATATATTTGGAAAATCAATTCCAACAAGGAATGACATGGGAAAATCATGGTTCTTGGCATATAGACCATATAAAGCCATGTTGTAGTTTTGATTTAACAAAGGAAGAGGAGCAGAAGAAGTGTTTCCACTTCACAAATTTGCAGCCTCTTTGGGCGGAGGATAATTTATCAAAGGGAGGTAAGTGGGATGGTTGATGGTGGGTGGTGGATATAAAGGATAATAAAAGTATATAAATATTATTTCACATAATTGATATGTCAAATAATATTCCATATGAAAGTTCATTTGCATCTCATCCAAAAGCAATATATTGGAGTGATAAAAATGGTGACATAAAACCAAGTGATGTATTCAAAAGTTCTAATAAAAAGTATTGGTTTGATTGTAATGTTTGCGGACATTCAATTAATATGTTATTAAATGGTGTTTCTAGTGGTAGATGGTGTTCTTATTGTAGTGTTCCAACTAAACAATTATGTGATGATAATGATTGTAATTTTTGTTTTAATAACTCATTTGCTTCTCACCCGAAAGCAGAATATTGGAGTAATAAAAATGGTGATATAACACCAAGACAAGTTTTAAAAGGTAGTGGGAAATTATATTGGTTTAACTGTAATTTATGTAATCATAATTTTCAAATATCAGTATCAAATATCACAAGTACTAATAGTAGTTGGTGTCAATATTGCTGCATTCCAACTAAAATGATTTGTGATAATAATAATTGTATGATATGTTACAATAATTCATTAGCGTGTCATCCAAAATCAATATATTGGAGTGATAAAAACGGCGAAGTTAAACCAAGACAGATTTTAAAAGGAAGCCAAAAAAAATATTGGTTTGATTGTAATATTTGTAATCATACTTTTCAAATGCAAACAAATGTAGTAGTTAGAGGAGGTTGGTGCGGGTTTTGTGCGAAAAGATATTTATGTGATGATGACAAATGTGAATCTTGTTTTAATAGGTCATTTGCGTCACATCCAAGATCTCAATACTGGAGTAATAAAAATGGTAACATACAACCGAGAAGTGTTTCCATAACTAATGGAAAAAAATATTGGTTTGATTGTAATAATTGTGATAATTGTTTTCAAATAGCGATACATCATATAACTAACAGAAATAGTTGGTGTGGTATATGCAAAAACGAGGGTGAAAAGATTATGTATAGTTATTTAATTAAACTATATCCAACATTAATTTTTCAGTTTCGTAAAGAATGGTGTAAAAGAAATAAAAATAATTTCTTTTATGATTTTTGCATTCCAGAATATGATATAATCGTTGAATTAGATGGACGACAACATTATATGAAAAGTAAAAGTTGGGGTAGACCAACAAATGAAACACAGGAAATAGACATATACAAAGAAGAATGTGCGAATGATAATGGATATTCTACTATACGAATCATAGAAGAAGATATCCGTAATAATAATTATAATTGGAAAAAAAAACTAAAAAATGAAATAGAATACATTAAGAATAATACGGATGTCATACACAATATTTATATATGTAATAATGATGAGTACTCATATTTTTAATAATTAAATTACATTTACAATAATGTGGTATTATAATAATGGATACAATATCAGGTACAAAGGAAAACTCGTATGTATGTAAAAATCATTCTAATCACAATAACGAAACACCGTTATCTCCATGTCGTGGAAAACCATGTAATATATGTAAAAAACGGAAACCCCATGGGTATACAAATCCTGATCATGTTTCTAATCCATTTGGATATTTGTATTTGATTCCTAACATATGTATTCCATGTGCGATAGAACATAAAAGATGTATGTGGTGTTAATTTATTATTGAAGATGGTTTAAGATATAAATGTTATTTATATACAAACATGGATAATTTAATAAATAAGAATTGTGAAAAACAACGTAAAGAATTTAGTGATTGTATATCCAGAAATTATGAACTTGGTGTATGGGCTCCTTATAAATGTGCCGATTATTTTAAGTTATATGATAAATGTTGGAGACAAAAAAAATAATTTAAACATACAAACACCATTTAACTATTTAAGAAAAACATCAAATATTAATAATATCTAATAATTATATATTATTAATGAGTGGATTTACAAATGATAATCAACCTCCACAACCACGATTAAGAAGAAATCAGTCTATAAGTCTTGGTGATGGTGCAACACCTCAACAAAGAAAAGGAGCAAATGTTTTTGGTTTTATTCCGGAATCTTCTCCATCACGACAACATACGTCGTCATCTTCATCTTCAAATAGTTCTTTTCAAAGTCCATTACCAACAGAGAAAACTAATCCATTACGTAGAGATACAGAACAACGACATAATAAAGCTAGAGAAAATTATGGAGAAATTACAGGATATCATGGAAGTTCGTTTGATATGTCTTCATTATTACCTGCTAAAGCAAGAACAGAAGGTAAGGAGAATGTTAATTTTCTCAACTTATACAACGTTGTAGCTGAATATTTTAAAGATCAAATAATAGAAATTAAAGGAGGAGAATTTCAAACACTAAAAAATTCACATGATATCTATTATGAATTACAAAAAAATAAATATTCTAATATGAAAACACGATCACTAAATACTTATGAAAAATGGGTTAATGTTGATATATCTGAATACACCACAAATTTAGATGGATTGTTTAAAACTTATGAAAATGATACAGACAAATTAAAAAATGAATTATTTATTCAACTTCCAGTAATAATAAAGAGGTTGTATTCACAAAACAGTGATAATGAGAATAAATTATTAATGTCGTTATATGCTTTATATTTTTATTATAAACGTAGTGATGAAACAACACAATTTATCAAGGATTTCTTTCGTAATCGATACATGAGCACACCAGCTATAAAGCAAGCTAGAAAAAATGAAATAGCACGTGACGCAAAAAATTCATACGAAAAAGGAGGTTTTACCAACTTTCCATCTCCTCCGAGGAATAACTCAGGATATTCTAAACCTGTTGTAAATGCGGATAGTGTTGATGAACAACAAGACATAAGAGATCAGATATTAAGAACAGAGTTAATAAATATAATAAGAGAAAGTATTTTACCAAATAGTAGTGTTGAAGGATTAAATCCAGTTCGTATAGATGAGTTTAAAGAAGGTAATAATGATAGTTTAAAAATAGATAGTGATGTTACACATGAAGAAGTCAGAGAAGGAGAAGAACAAGGAAAAGATGTAGTAGGAGATATAACAAATATAGAAGATTATTTTAATAATATTAGTAGATTGAAACCGGATGTTACAAATATAATTATGAACGCTATGAGTGATTCAGATAATCTAATTACCGTTGTTGATGGTAATATAAATACTTCTAGCGAGCTTGAAAAAAAATCTAGCGATTCTGAAAAAAAACCTAGCGATCTTGAACAATTAGCAAGTGAACTAGGAGGACAATATATGCGAGAGAATTTACAAGGAGGTATAGAAGTGGAAACTAAAGTTCAAAATGAAAAAGGAATTGAAACAACACAAACAGATAGGGTAATAATCGGCACTAAAATGGAAATTAAAGGTTTTCAGAATACAGCAAAAAAAGAAGAAGAAAAAATAGTATGTATTCTTGACAAAGATACTGGAAATGGTATTGACCATCCTCGTCGTAGTAGTAGGACTAAAAAAACACTCGAAAAATTAGAGCAAAATCAAGAAGAACCTAAAAAACGTGAAAAAAAAACTGTTGAAAAACAACAACTTGTTAAACAAGATGGTGAATATGTTCAAGGAACAAGTGTTTTTAGTGCTTCAACATCAACGTTTTCCAAAGCTGGTTCTCAAATTATACTTGATTTAGTAAATAGTGATCCTAATTTAAAAATTTCAATAGATGAATTAATAGGAGGAGATTTAAAAGGTACAAATTCTTCACAAATATATACAAAATTATTATATTATACTTGTCAATTACGACCATCCACAGCAGATTTTCAACAACCAACAGCAGCAGAAGCGAGAGGCGCAGCAGCAACAGGAATTTCTGAAAAAACACAATTCGCAGATATATGGGGACCTTGGGTATTTAATTACGCATCAGGACAACCAGAACGTAACGGAGAAGATGGTTCCCAACCAGTTAAATGTTATATATGCAAACAAAATTTAGTTCCATTTTCTCAAAAGGTAAAATGGGGAAATAAAGGAAAAGAACGAAGTTGTTCCGAAATGGAACATACGTTACCTTGTATAACAGCATTTACACAAGCTCCAATATATATATTATTAAATAAATACAAACATAATGGAGAAGGTTATTTAAAGTTATGGAGAAAATTTACAGAAGATAAATATGGAGATGATGGTGATGATAGCATATATAAGAATATGAAAGAATTATATCAAATGATAAATGAATACGATAAATTCGATGAATCTATAATAGAACAAAAATTGGAAAATTTAATGACTAAATTTAAACAACACTGTGTAACATTTGGTGGTCCTGTTCATGATCCTACATTCAATTGGGTAATTGAAGTTATCAAATATTGGTTATTTGAATTTTCATACGCACATCATATATGTAATCAAGTTAAGTCAAATAGAGATATAGAAAATACAAAAGAAATGAAAAGTTATTTAGTAGAGACAAGTAAAAGATGGAAAACAAATCTAGATGCAATAGATAATGGTGAAAGAAAATATGTTATTTATAAGGATGCTAATTATAATGGGACTGATACAATAAAAAAAAAATTTGATTTGAATACACAATCTAATAGAGAAAACTTAAAAAAACGTTTTGAAATGATGAGAAGTTTCTCAGGAACAAAAGGTAAAGGTGGTTCAATTCGTCACACATATAAAAATATAACAAGAATTCCTATAGAAGTGACAGAAGATGATAAAATAGACATAATGACAGTTATGGTAACAAAAGGTATGATTATGATGTATAAATATTATAAAAGAGAAAAATTAAGAAAGCCATCATCATCAACAAAACCCAAACCGACAAAACAAAAAACAAATCAAATGTCATTAGCAGCTGCTATGGGATTAAAAGAAGTGGAACCACAATCAAAAGGAGATAGAAAAAGAATGCTCGAATTTGGTGATCGTGAAGGTAATAATAAAAAAAGTAATACATACACATCTGCACAAACTGTAGGAAGAAACTTAAAAAGAAAGGGACCACCAGGAAAAGGAAAAAGGAAACGAGGAGGAACAATAAAAAGAAAACAGAATAGAAGAAATCAACGAACAATAAAAAGAAAAGTTAAAAAGAATAGAAAACAACGAACAATAAAAAGAAAACAGAATAAAAGAAAACAACGAACAATAAAAAAACAAAAAAAATGATAAATGATAAA
>VMHT01198157.1_pt1 | contig 16990 bp, 11 predicted proteins | sample 4693611 | NCBI WGS metagenome assembly VMHT01 (sample SAMN12280063, study PRJNA550983) | marine metagenome | isolation source: seawater sampled from same location over 5 years 0.02-0.2 micron viral filtrate | place: USA: collected off the coast of southern California halfway between the port... ...
ATCTGTCCTCCACCGGTATTGCCGATACCGCGTTCTTCGGCCCGGAAGCCGAGTTCTTCGTGTTCGACTCGGTGTCCTGGCAGAACGAAATGAACGGCGCCGGTTTCTCGATCGACTCCGAAGAAGGCCACTGGAGCAGCAGCAAGCAGTATCCCGAAGGCAACATGGGCCATCGCCCGGGCGTCAAGGGTGGCTATGTGCCGGTCCCGCCGGTCGACTCCCATCACGACATCCGTTCGGCCATGTGCCTGGCGATGGAAGAAATGGGCCTGACGGTCGAAGTGCATCACCACGAAGTGGGCACTGCCGGCCAGGGCGAAATCGGCATGCTGTTCAATACGCTGGTCAAGAAAGCCGACGAGCTGCTGGTCTACAAGTATTGCGTGGCCAACGTCGCCCACAGCTTCGGCAAGACCGCGACCTTCATGCCCAAGCCGCTGGTCGGCGACAACGGCAGCGGCATGCATGTGCATCAGTCGCTCTCGAAAGACGGCAAGAATATCTTCTCGGGCGACGAGTACGGCGGTCTGTCCGAAGAGGCGCTGTTCTATATCGGCGGCATCATCAAGCACGCCAAGGCGATCAACGCGTTCGCCAACGCCTCGACCAACAGCTACAAGCGCCTGGTCAAGGGCTTCGAGGCACCGGTACTGCTGGCCTACTCGGCACGCAACCGTTCCGCCTCGATTCGTATTCCGTGGGTCTCCAGCCCGAAGGCGCGTCGTATCGAAGTGCGTTTCCCGGATGCCACCGCCAACCCGTATCTGGCGTTCGCGGTCATGATGATGGCCGGTCTCGACGGTATCCAGAACAAGATCCATCCGGGCGAAGCCATGGACAAGGATCTCTACGATCTGCCGCCGGAAGAAGAGAAAGCGATTCCGACTGTCGCCCAGTCGCTGGAAGAAGCGCTCAAGGCGCTCTCCGACGATCGCGACTTCCTCAAAAAGGGCGATGTGTTCACCGACGACCTGATCGACGGCTATATCGAACTCAAGATGGAAGAAGTGCTGCGCTTGAAGATGAGCACGCACCCAGCCGAGTTCGACATGTACTACTCCTGCTAAGGCGGGAGCCCCGCTTCAGGGGAGGCCGTGGCTTGCACGTGTAAGCGTGTGGCGCCGCTGGCCAGCAGGGCGCGTCCTTTTATCGGACGCGCCCTTTTTTATGGCCGCGCTTCGCGCTAGATTGCGTGTTATGAAAACGCTCTTCGTGCCGTTGTTCCTTATCCTGGTCGCCTCCGGCACCGCCCAGGCCGATATCTATACCTGGGTCGATGCGCAAGGCGTGCGTCACTACAGCGACAGCCCCATGGCTTCCGGCGCCAAGCGTGCCAATCTGCCGGGCTTGCAGACGGTGGACGGCAATCCCGACGCTTTGCAACAGCTGCAGGCCGCCGCGGATCGCGCGCGTTCGAAAACGAATAGCGTCGAATCGCGCATGCCGCGGCTTCTCAGCCCCGAGGCGGAGCAGACGTTTCGCGATGCACGCGGCATCGTGCCGGTGTCGGTCGCCATCAGCGGCTCTTCGGAACTGCGTGACGGCGAGCAGATCACCTACTATCTGGACGGCAGCCCGATTCCGCAATCGCCAACCGACGATACCCAGCTGTCGCTGGGCAACGTGCCGCGCGGCACCCACACACTCAGCGCCGCTTTGCTCTATCAAGGTGCGGAAATCCGCCGGACCGAACCGGTCACTTTTTATATGAAGCCACCTTCGGCGATATCGCCGTTGAACAGTAATCAGAACGCCAGCGATAACGACAGCGACTCGCCCGGTACGACAACCTCTGCTCCGCCCGCCGGCAATGTGGGCGGCGCGCCGAGCACGCCGAAATTGAATACAAACACCAACGCGGCGCGCCCGCCCAGTTAGCGCGTTCGACAGTGTCGATGGCTGGCCGCGCCTCGGGCTGGATATTCGACGCAGCACAACAGAGTCTCGACAGAACGGCTTTTCAGCTATGCTGCTACGCGACGACCCGCGGGGCTGTGGCTGAAAGGCCTAACGGGCCGATCCGAATCGTTCGTTAACGGACTCATCGGCGCATTCAGACGCGTGTAGCACTATGATGGTGCAATCGCGTCGCGGGGGTTACGCTCCGAGCGCGCTTCGCACTGGCCCAAGTCTTGCTTTCAGCTGCCCCATGAGTTCCCGCGACAGTATCGGCGTTCGCCCCGACACGATTCTCGACAATCTTAAGACAGCCGTGGTTTGTCTGGACTCGCGGCTGAGGGTGACGTATCTGAATACGGCCAGCGAAATGCTGTTCGGCGTGTCAGCCCGTCATTGCGGCAGCGAGCCGTTCGACCGCGCGTTGCCTTATCTGGCCGATCATCGCGAGAAACTCGAGTCCGCGCTCTACAAGGGCGCGGCATTCACCGAACGCGAGCTGTACCTGCGTGCTGGTGGCGGTGATCCTCTAACCGTCGACTGTACGGTCACGCCGTTTACCGATCGCAACGGGGCTTCCGCACTGCTTCTGGAATTCCTTTCGCTCGATCGGCAACTGCGCATTTCGCGCGACGACCAGATGCGGGTTCAGAATCTGGCCAATCGAGAGATGATTCGCGGGCTCGCCCACGAAATCAAGAATCCGCTTGGCGGCCTGCGCGGTGCCGCGCAGCTGCTCGAGCGCGAGATCGACGACGACGAGCTCAAGGAATTCACCACCGTTATCATTCGCGAAGCCGACCGGCTGCAGAATCTTGTCGACGGGCTGCTGGGTCCGCGTCGCCCCCCCAACAAGCAGCCACTCAATATTCACGAACCGCTCGAGCACGTACGGGCTTTGATCAGCTCCGATCTGCCCGCTGATGTGACCTTGAAGCGCGATTTCGATCCCAGCATTCCCGAGATCAAGGCCGACCGTGAGCAGCTGATTCAAACGCTGTTCAATCTGGTCTGCAACGCAGTCACCGCTCTCGGTGGCAGCGGTGAAATCGTGCTGCGTACGCGTACCCAGCGCCTGTTCACGATTGGCGGGATCCAGCATCGGCTGGTCGCCCGGGTCGACGTAATCGACAATGGGCCCGGTATCCCCCGCGAACTGCTGCCTCGCATCTTCCACCCCATGGTGAGCTCGCGCGCCGAAGGTACGGGCATGGGCTTGCCGATCGCCCAATACCTCATTCATCTGCACCACGGGCTCATCGAATGCGAAAGCCGGCCCGGGCAGACCATATTCAGCGTAATTCTGCCGTTGGAGACCAGCGATGATTAGGAGAACGCCCAGGCCGTTATCGTGGCGCGTCGCGTACGTTGGCGCGCGGTCGACGATTGGCCACACCTTGGTGAGTCCGCGATGAGCATAGTGAACACAGGCACGCTCTCTGCGTGGATCGTAGATGACGACGAGTCCATTCGGTGGGTGCTCGAACGCGCTCTCAAAAGCGCCGATATCGATGTAACCACGTTTCCCGGCGGTGCCGAACTGCTCGATGCCATCGAAGAAAACACCCCCGATGTGCTATTGACCGATATCCGTATGCCGGGTATTTCCGGGCTGGATCTGCTCGATCGCGTACGTGCGATCAAGCCCGATCTGCCCATCATCATCATGACGGCGCACTCCGATCTGGATAGCGCGGTGTCGGCCTATCGTGGCGGTGCGTTCGAATATCTGCCCAAGCCGTTCGATCTGGACGAAGCGGTCGAACTGGTCACGCGCGCTGCCCGCCTAGTGCGAGAAGAGGAACCGGAAAGCGAAGCCGCCAAGCCGCAGGCGTCGATCATCATTGGCGAAGCGCCGGCCATGCAGGAGGTCTTTCGTGCCATCGGGCGTCTGTCGGCTTCCAACATCACCGTGCTGATCACGGGCGAGTCCGGCACCGGCAAGGAGCTGGTTGCGCATGCGCTGCACGAGCATAGCCCGCGCGCGAGTCGGCCGTTCATCGCGGTGAATACGGCGGCCATTCCGAAGGATCTGATGGAATCGGAATTCTTTGGCCATGAAAAAGGCGCGTTTACGGGCGCTGCTGCCCAGCGCCGCGGGCGTTTCGAACAAGCCCACGGCGGCACCCTGTTTCTCGATGAAATCGGCGATATGCCGGCCGATCTGCAGACGCGCCTGCTACGCGTGTTGCAGGATGGCCAGTTCTATCGAGTCGGCGGCCATACGCCGGTGAGCGTGGATGTGCGCATTATCGCGGCAACCAATCAGGAACTCGAAAAAGAGGTCCGCAAGGGCCGTTTCCGCGAGGATCTGTTTCATCGGTTGAACGTCATTCGCTTGCGCGTACCGCCGCTGCGCGAACGCCGCGAAGATATTCCGTTGTTGCTCGAATTCTTTCTCGGCCGGGCTGCACGCGAGCTCAATATGGAGCTCAAAACGCTGAGTAAACAGTCCAGCCAGTTCCTCAGCGCACTCGACTGGGCCGGCAATGTCCGCCAGCTGGAAAACCTGTGTCGCTGGCTTACGGTAATGGCACCGGGCCGCGAAGTGGTACTCGAGGATCTGCCGCAGGAGCTGCGCGACGGCCGTGCCATGCCTGCTGCGAATGCGGCGACCTCGGTCGTGTTGGAAACTCGTGCCGAGCCGGAGCCTGCCGCTGCGAATAGCGCGCCCGTGTCGGCGCCCGTTTCATACGACAATGCAGGCGAACACCGCTGGGACGATCAGCTTGCGCACTGGGCCGAAACACGTCTGGCCGAAGGCGCCGATCACCTGCTCGACGAAGCGATTCCGAGCCTCGAACGGGTCATGATTCGCGCCGCACTCGCACGTACCGATGGCCATCGTCAGGAGGCTGCACGCCTGCTTGGGTGGGGCCGGAATACGCTGACGCGCAAGATAAAGGAGCTCGGTATGGAGTCCGAAACCGCGTGATCGCCGCGCTGCCCCGGTCGTTGTACTTGAACCCCGCTGTCGCCTCCCCATTCGACGCCTGCGTACGCGCGCAACATATTCGCCCGGCTGAATAGCCGCCGGGTCCAGTCCGGGTACGGGTTGCCACGGAATCGATGACCGCGGCAAGGTCGCCGACCCAAAAAATGTCGGGGTACCCCGCCAGGGCCGAGTCCACTGTAAGCCGCCCTGAGCGTGCTCGGCCGGAATGTCACCAAACACCGAAGCTCGTAAGCCCCCTGCCCCGAGCACGGTACGCGTGTTTGCTCGCAGTTCGGCCCGTTGATCACCACGCCGTTGTCGCCGATTCGTGAGACGAGCGTGCCGGTTATGACCTGGACTCCGAGCTCATCCTGCATGGTCTCGGCCCTGTGCGAGAGCTTTTCCGGATAGGCCGGCAGCACCCGCTCGGCGCCTTCGACCAACAGAACGCGTGTTTCACGTGGATCGAAGCTGCGAACGTCTTCAACCGCGGTGATTCCGCCAGCTCGACGATAGCCCCACAAGTTCGACGCCGCTCGGGCCGGCGCCGACCACTCCGAAGTTCAGCCAGGGCTCGCGTTCGCTCGCGTCACTGGTAAGCTCGGCGGTCTCGAATGCATAAAAGATACGTCGATGCGTACGCAGCGCGTACTCGCTCCACTGTTTATTGCGGACACAGGCATGTTTTCCGCCGGTAGTCACGACCTGCGTGTTAGGCCCGTTCGGCCGCTTTCGTGACGGATGATGCGCTTGTCGGGGTCGATATCGTAGGCCGTGCGCATCAACGACCGGATGTTTTTCTTGTAGCGCAGGGTCACGCGATGGGGCGTGCACACAGGGCCGGTGGTGAGCATGCCGGCGGTGACCTGATAAAGCAGAGGCCGGAAGGTATGGGAATTACGCTTATCGACAAGCGTCACGTCGTAGCCGCTGCCGCCCAGCTTGCGTGCGACGAACAAACCGCTAAAACCGCCATCGACGATTACGACATGATGGCGTGTGCCGTGTTGTTGTGTGGGCGTTTTCTCGCCCCGAATCAGCGGCTGCGGCGCTTAGTGGCTTCGCCTGCCTGGGTGATGAGGCCCTACCGCCGCCCGCGTGAGAACGCCTTATGTGCCTGATAGCCTTTGCTTGGCAAGCCCACCCTCGGCTCGACCTGATCGTGGCGGCCAATCGCGATGAATTTCATGCTCGGCCGACCGAGCCCGCCCACTGGTGGCATGAGCCGGCCGAAGCGTTTGGCGGCCGGGACCTGAAGGCGGACGGTGCCTGGTGTGCGGCGGATCGCCATGGACGATTTGCGGCCGTGACCAATGTACGTGAACCGGGCGCGCCCGAGCCCGTGCACTCGCGGGGCCTGCTGGTGCGCGATTATTTTGCCGCAGAAATCGATGCTGAGGACTGGGCGCGGCGCATGCATGCCGACGGCGCCGCATACGGGCCGTTCAATCTGCTGGTCGGCGATCGAACAAGTCTCTGGTTTGTGTCCAATCGGGGCCCGGTACGCCATCTCTGCTTGCGCCCGGGTGTGCATGCGATTTCCAATGGCAGCTGGGGCGACCATTGGCCCAAGACCCAGGCCGCGCAATCGCGACTGCGTGCCCGTATAGAAAGCGACGACCTGGAGCCCGATTCGTTGTTTCGCCTGCTGTCCGATACCGACAATGCGCCGATGGCGGCGTTGCCCGACACCGGCATCGGCACCGAGCGTGAACGCTTTCTGTCGCCGCTATTCATTCGCAGCGCCCAGTACGGCACGCGGGCATCGACGGTGCTCAAACGCAGCAAGAATGGCGCGACCGTGTTTCACGAACGCGGTTTCGATGCCGACGCACGGCCGACTCACGCAGTCGATGAACACTGGACCTGTCTTTAAGCCCGCCCTTTGGAGGGATAGTTGTCATGACGAGTACGTCTGAAACCGACCCGCGCGAACAACGGCCCTACGGTAGTTGGCCGTCGGACATCACCGCCGATCATGTGGCTGCTGCCGGGCGCAAGCTCAGCGATGTGCGAATCGATACGGCCGCCGGTAGGCCTACGCTGTACTGGATCGAAAGCCGTCCGGATGAGGCCGGGCGCAACACGGTCATGCGTCTGGACGACAACGGTGATGCAATCTCGCTACTCGATGCGCCGCTGAGCGCACGCAGCGCCGTGCATGAGTATGGGGGCGGCGCCTTTGAAGTACACGCGGGGATCGTCTGGTTTGTGAACGCCGCCGATCAGGCAATCTACCGACGCAATACCGACGGCAAGATCGAGGCCGTCACGTCTGTCGAAGACGACGTTCGGTTCGCGGATCTGCAATATGATGCGCGCCATGATCGGCTATTCGTGGTCGCCGAAACCCCGTTAGAGGGTGGGGAACCCAAAGCCTCCATCGAAAACGTGGCCGCCGATGGCACACGCGGTGTCGTCGCCGAAGGCCACGACTTCTATGCCAGCCTGCGTCTTTGCGCTGACAGCGAACGCCTGGTGTGGCTGGCTTGGAATCATCCCGATATGCCCTGGGATGCGACCGAGCTCTGGCAGACCGAGATCGATGCGGATGGCATCCCCGGCACGCCGCAATGCCTGTGGGCGCCGACCGATGTTTCGTTGTTCGGCCCGCGTTTCGACCCGACGGGCCGGCTGCATATCGTCTGCGACGAGAATGAATGGTGGAATCTCTACCGCGAACAAGAGACGGGTACCTTTGAGCCGCTGACCCGCGAATGCGCCGAATTCGGCGTGCCGCAATGGGTGTTCGGTCAAAGCACCTATAGCTTCACCGACGATGGACGGCTTATCGCCATGGCCACGAAGGATGGCACCTGGCGGCTCGGTGAAGTCGATCAACACTCCGGCGAATTCATGCCCTGGCCGCTGGCATGGGATTTCTACGAACAGCTACAGGCGATGGGCGACGAGGTAGTGGTTGTCGCCGCCGATGCGCGTACGCCCAAACAGCTTGTCGCCATCGATCGAGACAGGACGCCGCGCGTGCTGCGCGCCACAGACGGCCTACCGGCCGATACGGCGCTGGCCACCCCCGAACCGATGAACTGGCCGACCGCCGATGGCGATACCGCGCACGGGCTGTTCTATGCGCCGACGAGCCATGTGTATCGCGGCTTGGAAAATGAACGGCCGCCGCTGATCCTTAAATGTCACGGCGGGCCGACCGGCGCGACCAGCACCGCGCTCGATGCGCGTATTCAATACTGGACTTCGCGCGGCTACGCACTGCTGGACGTGAATTATCGCGGCAGCACGGGTTACGGGCGTACCTATCGCCAGAAGCTCACCGATGCCTGGGGCGTGGCCGATGTCGCCGACTGTGAATACGGCGCGCGGTATCTCACCGAGCGGGGCCTGGTCGACGGGGAACGTGTACTTATTTCCGGTAGCAGTGCGGGGGGCTATACCGTGTTGTGCGTGCTTACCTTTACCGACGTAGCGGCGGCGGGCGCCAGCTATTACGGCATCGGCGATCTGCGCCGTCTGATGGCATCGACGCACAAGTTCGAGTCGCGTTATCTGCATCGGCTGATCGGCGCGGATGATGCGTTGCTGACCGAGCGCTCGCCGTTGGCCCATGCCGAGCGGCTGTCCTGCCCGGTACTGTTCCTGCAGGGGCTCAAGGACAAGGTTGTCCCCCCCGATCAGGCCGAAACCATGGCCGAGGCCTTGCGCGAGCGCGGCGTGCCTGTGGCTTATGTCGTGTTCGCCGACGAGCGGCACGGTTTTCGCGACGCCGCCAATATCCGTACCGCGATCGAGTCCGAGCGTGCGTTCTATACCCGTGTGCTCGGTATCGAAGGCGTGGACGATTGCACGGCGCTGGCGATCGACAATTTTGATGGCCCGGCACGTGCCGATTGAATCGATACGATCGCGCGGGCGCGTAGAGTAATTCAAGCGCCAAGTGGCTGGCCGTTTGCATATCGCGCGGTGCGTTTACGGTAACCTACGTACGACGTATCTACGTGCTTGGGCCGGCGACCGTGGTTGCTTTGGGGGCTTTGTCACGGCGACATGCGAATCACTGGGTGGGAAATTCAAGCAACGTGATCGAGCGCTATCGCAGATTCTTCAAGCGGCGGCATCTGCCGCTGGTCGTGGTGATCGTGCTCGCCGGCGTACTCGTGCGCCCGGCCGTGGCGGATACGGTCAACGTCAATATCGACGGCATCAATGATCCGTTGCTTGCCAATGTACGCAACTCGCTATCGGTGGCCGCCGAGCACGAGGCGCCTTGGTCGGCCGGTAAGATTCGCCGCTTGTATCGTCTGGCGCCCAACGAAATAAAAGCTGCGCTCGCGCCTTACGGCTATTACAACCCGGGCATCGAGCAAACGCTTAACGAGCCGGCCGGCGATGACGATACCTGGCAGGTCACCTTTCGTATTGATCGCGGGCCGCAGACGAAGGTCACCGCGCTCAACCTCGGCGTACGCGGGCCGGGCGATGAATTGGCCGAGATCAGGGAAGCGCTTCGCGCCAGTAAGCTCGCGACCGGCAAGCGCTTGATCCATTCGCAATACACGGCGACCAAGAACGCGCTCTATACCGCAGCCTATGAAGCCGGCTATCTCGATGCACGTTTCAGCCAGGCCGCGATTCGCGTGCGCCCTGACAACAATACGGCGGCCATCGATCTGGTACTCGATACCGGCGAGCGCTACTACTTCGGTGATGTGACGTTCGATCAGGACGTACTCAATGACGATTTCGTACGTCGTTTCGTGCCGTTCAAGGCGGGCGAACCGTTCGATGCGGAGCGTCTGGTCGATCTGCAACTGATCCTGTCCGATACCGATTATTTCAACAAGATCGCGATCCAGGCCGAGCGGGGTCAGGCCGAACGCGAAGCCCCAATCGGCGATTGGTTGTTCGATATCCTCTACCCGCCGGATGATCCGCTCATCAGTATCGGCCGGCTCCAAGTGCCGGTGGCTGTGACCGCCGAACCGAGCAAACCCCAGAGCTACCAGATTTCGGGCGGTTACGGCACGGATACCGGCCCGCGGGTGGGCTTGGGTGTGAAGTTCCGCCACCTCAACAAGCGCGGCCATCAGTTTCGTAGCGATCTGCGTCTGTCTGCGGTCCAGCAGGCATTGCAGGCTTCCTACGATATCCCGATTGCCAACGTCGCCGAGGACAAGCTCAGCTTTACCGCGAACGTCGCCAACGAGGATTTCGGGGATATCACCTCGATCAACTACGGTATCGGCGCAGTACGCGATACGGGTTGGTCGCTTGGACGCAAGCGTGCCTATATCAATCTCGAGCGCGAAACCTACGATCTGGGCGACGACGTGGGCGATCGCACGGCCACGCTGCTCTATCCGGGCTACACCATCACGCTGCAGAAAGCCGACGACCTGCTCAATACGCGCAAGGGCGTGAGCGCGTCACTGGACGTGCATGGCGGCAGCGAATCGCTGGCCTCGAGCGTGGATTTTGTCCAGGCCAAGCTCACCGGGAACGCGGTGCTGCCGCTCACGTCGAAATCACGCCTGTTGCTACGCAGCCAGTTCGGGGCAATCGAGGTCGACGATTTCGACGAACTGCCACCCTCGCAGCGTTTTTTCACCGGCGGCGACCGCACCGTGCGTGGCTACGGTTATCAGCAGATCAGCCCGGAAAATCAGGACGGCGATAATATCGGCGGCCGTTACCTTGCCGTCGGCAGCGTTGAAGCCGATTACAAGGTCTACAAGGACTATGGCGTTGCCGCGTTCTTCGACGTGGGCGATGTCGCCAACACCACAAGCTTCGATCTCAAGCGCGGTGTGGGCATTGGCTTTCGTTGGGCGTCGCCGGTTGGCCAGATCCGCCTCGATCTGGCTCATCCGCTGGATGACGAGGACAGCGATTTCCGTATTCACTTCAGCCTTGGCCCCGACCTTTGAGCGAACACGACGACAATGCCCAGCCCGAGCAAGGTAAAGCGAACGGCGACGACAAAGGCGCGGCCCCGATGAAACGCTCGCGGGTCTGGCGTGTCGTCAAATGGACGCTGCTCGTTCTGTTGGTGCTTGTCATTGTGCTCGTGGGCCTGATCGCCTGGGTGGCAACGACGCGCAGCGGCTTGAATTTCGCCTGGGGTCAGATCGGCCCGCGCTTGCCTGACGGCATCGAAGTAGCCAGCGTCGAGGGGCGGCTGATCGGCCCGCTGGAAGTACGCGGCGTGCGAGTCGAAACCGAGACCATGAATCTGTCGGTCAATGCGGTGGATCTGGATTGGACGGCCAGTGAGCTGCTGTCGGCGACCGTGCATGTGCGCAATCTCGCCGTGCGCGGCGTGAACTACGAAGTCACGAAGGTCGTCGATACGCCGGAACCCGAACCGGAAGAACCCGCCGAACCGTTCAGCCTGCCGGACGCGATCGATCTGCCGGTGACGGTTCAGATCGATAACGTAGCGCTAGACGATATTTCTGCCACAACGGCACCGGACGCCGAGCCGTTCGTTGTCGATACCGCGCGCCTGGCCAATGCCCGCCTGGACGACGAAAGCTGGCGTATCGAATCGCTCACCGGTCATGGCCCGATGTTCGATGTGGATGCACAGGCACGGCTCAACCCCCGTGGTGGCTATGCCACGAATCTGTCGCTCAACGCCGCGCTGCGCCTGCCCGATCTCGCGCCGGTCGAGGTCGACGGTGAAATCGAGGGCGACCTGACCGACCTTGGTGTACGCGTGCAAGTCGCCGCCCCTTACAACGTCACGCTCGACGGCCGTGTGACCGACGCACTGGACAATCTGGCTCTCGATGCCACGCTCAGGCTCGACAACACGCGCCTGCCGGCCATACGCGAGGATCTTCCCCAGGCTGGTGTCACCGCCACCATCGGCGCCAAAGGCCCAATCGAAGCGCTCGATGTGAACCTCGATGTCGATGCCGATAGCGCCGACTATGGCCGCGCGGCATTGACCAGCGCCTTACGTTATACCGGCGATACCGTGGTCATCGATCGTCTGAACCTGTCCAGCCCGGATATAGCCGGTACGCTGGAGGCAAAGGGGCAGGTCGCGCTGGCCGAAGGTAACGCGATGGATCTGTCCGTCGACTGGGCCGATCTCCAATGGCCGCTGTCCGGCACACCCGACTACCGTTCCGGGTCCGGTACCGTGCGCCTGACCGGCGAGATGACCGACTACGAACTGGCCACGAATCTGGCCTGGCAGGTGGTGGGCCAGACCGAGGGCAAGCTCAGCCTCGACGGGCGCGGCAGTATGGAAGCCTTCGAGTTGACCAGGCTCGATATCAGCGGCGGCCCGGGCGATATCAGCGGCAATGCCGCGATTCGCTGGGCGCCGGCGCTGGATGTCACGGCTCATCTGGACGGTGAACATATCAATCCGGGTGCCGTGGTGGCGGATGTACCGGGCGATTTCAATCTTGTCGCCGATGTCCGCGCGAAGCAGGACGGCGAACAGGTTGTTGCCCATATCGATAAGCTCACCGCACGCGGCAGTTTGCGCCGTCAGCCGTTGCGCCTGGATGCCAAGGCCCAGTATCTGGGTGACCACGTGCTCGTGGATCGCTTCGATCTCGTCTCCGGTGCCACCGATGCCAAGATCAGCGGCCGTTTCGGCTGGACGCCGGATGCGGTGCTCGATGGACGCTGGACGATCGATTCCAGCGATCTGTCCACCGCGTGGCCGACATTGGCAGGCTCGTTGCAGAGCCGCGGTACCGTCAAGGGCCGGGTCGCGGCACCGAATGTCGATGCCACGCTCGCAGCCCGCAATATTGCGGTCGACGATAATCGTGTTGCGCGTGCCGATCTGACTGCCAGGGTCGACTGGTCCGGCAACAGCCGGTCCAATGTGGTGCTCGATATCGCCGGCGTGAATGCCGGCGGCCAGGCGATCGATAGCGTCGACTTGCGCATGAACGGCACGCCCGCTGCCCACTCGATTACCGCGAACGTGGATTCCGACATCGCGACTGCGGATATCGGCCTCGACGGCGCGCTCAACAAGAAAACGATGAGTTGGCGGTACTCGCTAAAGCAACTCAAGGCAGCGTATGGCGAACTCGCGCCCTGGACACTGGCCACGACAGCGAGCGGTGCGGTATCTGCGAATAGTCAGTCGATCGAAAATGCCTGTCTGACATCGGGCGATGCGCGAGTCTGCTTGCGCGGTCGGCACAATGATCGCGTCAGCACGGCCCATATCGACCTGTCGGATTTTGCCTACGACTATGCGCGGATCTATTTTCCCGAAGGTCTGGATATCGATGGTTCGGTGTCCGGCACCATCGATGCGAGCATGCCGGCCGGCGGCGATCCCGACGTCGATGCCCGCCTGAACACCAGCGCCGGCAGCGTATCCATGACTCAGCCCGACGAAAGCGTGGTGCGTATCGTGGATATGGAGCCCGGTACCCTCACGCTGCGTATGCAGCGCTCGGCGCTAGACGCTGCCGCCGACCTGCCACTGGGGCGTACCGGTGGCATAAAGGCCGATGTCGCGGTCGCACCCGGCGCTGCGCCGTTGACCGAGCGCGCGCTCAACGGGTCGGTGAATCTGGATATCCAGCGCTTGTCGGTCATGGAGAAACTTTCGCCCGAAGTTGACCAGTTCGACGGCAGGATCACCGGTGAACTCGATCTGGGCGGCACGATCGCGCGCCCGACCGTGCTTGGCGATATCGCCTTGAATGCCTCGCGTGTCGTACTGGTCACGCCCGGTCTGGTACTAACCGACCTGCGCCTGGGTGCGACCGGGCGTGGCGATGCGATCGATATCGACGCAACCGCCAAATCGGGCGGCGGAACGCTCACGGCCAACGGTGCGATCGCGCTTAACGACGACGGCCAGGACGTCGATCTGGCGATTCGTGGCGAACGTTTCCAGGTTGTGAATATTCCCGACGCCACGGCTTATATCAGCCCGGATCTAAAAGTCTCGGTGACGCCTACACGTGTCGATGTCGAAGGCAGCGTCACGGTGCCGCAGGCCTCGATAACGCCGCGCGATCTGCCGGCATCCGGCGTGACGACCGTGTCTGGCGATCAGGTGATCGTCACAGACGAGCAGCCCGACGCGGCGACCGAGGCCATAACCCGGGCAATCCATGCCGATGTGCAGGTAATTCTCGGCGACAAGGTCAGCATCGAAGGCTTCGGCCTGAGTGCGAACCTCACCGGCGACCTGCGTGTGGTCCAACAACCGGGTGATGTGACCACCGGCACCGGCGAAATCCAGATTGTCGACGGGGCGTACCGCGCCTATGGCCAAAATCTCGATATTCAGGAAGGCCGGATTCTGTTTGCCGGTGGCCCGGTAAGCGAGCCCGGTCTGGATATCCGCGCGGCGCGTTATCCGGCCGAGGATGTCACCGTGGGCGTGGAAGTGCGTGGCAGTGTGGAAACTCCGCGCCTGACCCTGTTCTCGGAGCCGGCGATGGGCCAGTCCGAACAACTTTCGTGGTTGTTGCTGGGCCGACCGCTCGACGGCGCCAATAGCCAGCAGTCCAGCCTGGTGGCACGTGCTGCGCTCGCGCTCGGCAACAATCGGGCTAACCAGACGCTGGAAAACGTGGGCGATCGTCTCGGCGTTGACGATATCGGCATCGGCGCCGGTGCGGGCGAGTCCAGTGATAACGCGGCGTTCAAGGTGGGCAAGTATCTCTCGCCCAAGCTGTACGTCAGCTATGGCATCGGCCTGTTCAACCCGGTGTCGACGCTGTCGCTACGCTATACGCTCAGTTCACGCTGGCGGCTGGAAACCCAGTCGAGCAGCGTATCCACCGGCGGTGATCTGATCTATTCGATCGATCGTTGATAAGCGGCGTACCGGCAGGCTAACCGCCGGCGCATTCAGCGCTGGGCGGTCAGGCTACGGCGCATCCAGTAAATGGCAACGCCAAGACCGGCGCCGACGAGCACGATAGCGACCAGAATCTTTTCTACATCCTGGATATGCGCAAGCGCGTGCTCGATTGCGCCGGCGAGATGGACGCCGACGAAGGTGACAGTGCCGACCCACAGCACGGTGCCGAGGCTTGCCAGCAGAAAGAACCGGAGCGGCGAAACGCCAAGCGAGCCCAGCAGAAACGGGGTCACATAGCGCAGCCCGTAGAGAAAGCGGAAACCGATCATCACCGGTGCGCCGTAGCGTTCGAGCAGACGTTCGACGCGCGCGATCTTGGGCTGCCAGCCAGGGCGTCGATCCAGTGCCGGTCGGCCCATGCGCCGGCCGATATGAAAGCACAGGTTGTCGCCGAGAATGGTGGCAAGCGTTGCAGCGATCACCACGCTTTCCAGCGAGAACCAGCCCCGATGGGCACCGAACACACCCAGAAGAATCGCGGTTTCGCCTTCGAACAGGCAGCCGATGGCGACCGCGAATGCGCCAAAATCGGCAATAAAGTCCTGCAGCGTTTCGATCATTACAACAAACGCTCGCCCAACCAGCGGCCAATGGTCGCGATCTGGGGCATACAAACCTGATGCTGCATCGGATATTCGTGCCAAGCGACATCGTAGCCGGCATCGAGCAGTTGATCGCGGCTGGCCTGGCCAAGTTGCACCGGCACCACCGGGTCCTGGCTGCCGTGGGCCATCAGTACCGGCGTGGCGCGATTGGCGTCGCTGGCCTCTGTCGCCAGGCTGTCCGCCAGCGGGAGATAGGCCGATAGCCCCATAATGCCGGCCAGCCGATCGGCGTGGCGCACGCCGGTATGCAGCGCGATCGCGCCGCCCTGGGAAAAGCCGGCGATCACGATGGATTCGGGCGCGACACCGCGTTCGGCCTCGCGTGCGATGAGCTGTTCGATTTCGGCTGCGCTGTCGCGAATGCCCTCGGCATCCTGCTTGTCGGCGATCGCCATGCCCTTGATGTCGTACCAGGCGCGCATGGTCATGCCATTGTTGATGGTCACCGGGCGTGTCTTGGCGTTGGGAAACACGAAACGGATGCCGTGGTCGGCGCCAAGCCCCAGTTCGTCGACGATCGGCACAAAGTCGTTGCCGTCGGCGCCCAGTCCATGCAACCAGATTACGCTGGCGCGGGCGGTGGTTTTCGGTTCGATCTCGATACAGTCGAGCATGCTTTATCGCGCAGATGAGCAAACGAGAACGCGAAGTCTGGCCAGCCACGGCTTCGGGCGCAAGGAATTCTTTGCTTGCGTATAAGCCAGATCAATGCGCTAGACTCCGATATCTGTGTTTTATACAAGAATGAATCCGCGGATTCATCACATAGCGAGGAGACGCCATGAAAAGTCGTGCCGCCGTGGCCTGGGAAGCAGGCAAGCCGCTGACGCTGGAAGAGATCGATGTCGCGCCGCCGAAAGCCGGCGAGGTGCTGGTACGGATTGTGGCGACCGGGGTCTGCCATACCGATGCCTTTACCCTGTCGGGGGCCGACCCGGAAGGTTTTTTCCCTCGTATTCTGGGTCACGAAGGTGGTGGCGTGGTCGAGGAAGTCGGCGAAGGCGTAACCAGCGTGTCGCCGGGCGATCACGTGATCCCGCTGTATACCGCCGAATGCGGCGAGTGCAAGTTCTGTAAATCCGGCAAGACCAACCTCTGCGGCGCGGTCCGCGAAACGCAGGGCCAGGGCCTGATGCCGGACGGCACCACGCGCTTTTCCAAGGACGGCACCGAGCTCTATCACTATATGGGCACGTCGACGTTCTCCGAATATACGGTCGTGCCGGAAGTGTCGCTGGCCAAGATCAACAAGGAAGCACCGCTCGACAAGGTCTGCCTGCTCGGCTGTGGCGTGACCACCGGCATCGGCGCGGTGTTCAATACCGCCGGCGTCGAGGAAGGCTCGACCGTGGCCGTGTTCGGTCTGGGCGCGATCGGTCTGTCGGTAATTCAGGGCGCGCGCATGGCCAATGCCAGCCGCATCATTGCCATCGATATCAACCCGTCCAAGTTCGATTTCGCCAAGCAGCTCGGCGCCACCGAGTGCGTGAACCCGAAGGACTACGACGATCCGATTCAGCAGGTCATCGTGGAACTCACCGATGGTGGCGTGGACTACTCCTTCGAGTGCATCGGCAACGTGAACATCATGCGTGCCGCGCTGGAATGCGCCCACAAGGGCTGGGGCGAATCCACCATCATCGGCGTGGCCGGTGCGGGCGAAGAGATTTCCACCCGTCCGTTCCAGCTGGTGACCGGCCGCGTATGGCGTGGCTC
>VMHT01219481.1_pt1 | contig 16990 bp, 19 predicted proteins | sample 4693611 | NCBI WGS metagenome assembly VMHT01 (sample SAMN12280063, study PRJNA550983) | marine metagenome | isolation source: seawater sampled from same location over 5 years 0.02-0.2 micron viral filtrate | place: USA: collected off the coast of southern California halfway between the port... ...
CCGAGGCCGGTATCAACGTTTACAACGCCCAAAACACGCTCATAGGTACCACAACCACGTACAAAGCCATTGCGCACAATGGGAAGTGCATAGGAAGCATACAAGTCGACACAGGCGACGAGCAGGTGTGGATCTCGGGGCACGGCATCAGAACTCAAGATGGAATCAAGTGGTCAAAGTTTGGTTCGGAAGGGCGCAAATACTTTTTGACTAGAGGTGTAATGCTTACTTCAATTGCTGGTTGAAATATACGTGAACTCTGTATGGAAATGTTTTGATTATAAATATTTAACATCTATGTATAAACGCATCTTCTAATTGTTGCGTCAATGCCGGTGCATTTTCAATTTGCAATTGGTCCTGAGGTATGTTGTTTACCATGGCAAACATGGCAAGCAAATCGTAAGCTGGGGTCAAAGAGCAATTGTGTTCCATTACTTTTTGACAAAATGCGTAGAACCCTTGTTCATATCCCTTAAAATTGGAAGCTCCGTTTTGCAATGTTTCATTCGTATATAGACCACCGGTCATGAACTCGACAACGGATATCATGCTAATTAACATTTGAACGTCTTCGTCTCTATTTGCTCCATTGGGTTTTTTCGTGATGGAATCGTAGAAATCATTAGCCAATGTCTTTATGCGTTGTGCCTGTAACACTTTATCGTTATAAAGTTCAAATTGTGGTTTCAGAGATCCCAATACATAGGCCATTAGAGTTGGGTAATTCGCTCCAAATGTAACGCCGTAGCAAAATGGCAAATGAGCAGGAACGCGTCCTACAAACTGTTCGTAAGCTTTCTTTAAAATGGCCTCTCGGAAATCCTCGTCGAGTTGATCTATGATATTCCCTGTGAATGGAACTCGACGGCTTAAAGCAGTGCCAATTTCTATTGTGGGCACCCGCTCCAGGTGGCTAAGTTGTTCTTCGTACTCGGTCCATAATGCTTCACTGGCATCGTCTTGTCTGGGAAAGGATTTGCATGTATTGATGGACGGTTCGTGTCTCTGGCCCATAAGGTAGAGGGTTCCGAATTCGTTGTCCCGGAAAAATTCAGGAGGCACTCCTCGAAGCGGTGCAATCTGAAGCATTTTTGAAAATTTCTGACCTTTTACAGTGGAAAGAAAACTCAGATCAGCGATGTAAGTACCATCCGGGAGATTACCAGTCATTTGGTTTGTGAAATATTTTGTGAATATTTCCATCCTGTCTGAAGGTGTGATCGTTGCATTAGCAACGCCTTCTGTAAAAACTATAATGCGTTTAGTATTGCACTTGGAAAAATGGTAAAGCCAAAATAATGCGATTTCGTCGTCGATTTCTTCCCCAACATCTGTGAAAATGATAATTGGGTCTTTGTCGACATGTACCGGTCTTTGTGTGGGTGCCAATGGCTTTTGGGCTGGCGCGACAGTAAAAATGCGAAAACTCATTGTGTAATATTAATTGCGAAGTATTTATAGTACAAAAACACTCGTGTATTTAGCGCGATCATCGTTTTAAAATCTAAAATTATTAAACAGATTCAAGTATAAATCAAAGATGTAATAAATATCAATGTCATTTGTGGGTTCTATTTCTAATTATATGATTTACCCATTTGAGAAGGTTCGGCGTAAGGTCCCTGATCGTGAGAAACATTTCAACATTTTAATTTTTGTGTCTATAGCTTTAATATTGGCAGAGATACCATTGGTTCGTGGTATTCGCACTGGAGAACAGACACAAGCGACATTCCGTGTTTCTGGAACACTTATGCAGTTGGGAACACATCCATTTGTGTTTGCTTCTATGCTTTCGCCACTTGTATTCGGTAAGAAGGATGATAAGAGGAAGGACTATGAGAATTTGTTCGGACTGGCTATTAGTGTAATCATGGCATTTCAATGGGCGTATAACAATGATAGCTGGTTTGGTGGCATTGAACTGTGTGGTATTTCTTGGGTTCTTATGCATGCTGAGATATACCTTGAAGAGCGCGGCTCAATATCACCTTCCACTGCTCTTATATTTGCCAATGGATCCATGAGATTGTTGATGTCCATATACGTCAATCCAATTTCATTTCTGTGGACTGCTGTGATATTTGCGTTTGTTGTTTGGATTGAGACTTTGTTTGTGACGCTTCCCCTTACACATATGAAATATCGTTCAGATACAACCAGTATGCCTATACCAGTCATGTACAATTCTACCACATCGTTGATAATGTATTATACATTGATTGAGGGTATGACAACTGCTTATGCTCCAGCTTCTGTGCTTATGGCAAAATCAACGAACGATTTGATGATTGCGGCACCTACATTCTTCATATCTATTTGGTTCATCAATAAGAAATTGCCATCTTTCAATAAGCAAACGGCCAAGGATTTGGTCACAAGTTGGAGGGAGCAGAAATATACGATGAAAGGATGGAGAGATCAGTCTCGTATGTATAAATTTGTTCAGAATATATTGGACAGAAACATTTATTGGAATACCATATTCATTTGTGGTTTATGGCTATGCACTAATTTTTATCCTACATCTTTGAGCGTGTCGACTTTATTCATTATGGCCAGTGTTATCAAGAGGCCAAAATTTCAACTATTTTAGAAATGGGCCACGTGACAATCATAGAGAAACCACCTGCGATTATGACAGCAAGGCCAGTATTGGCAACAATTTTCATGACTGTTTTCCTTTCTGGATAGGAAACGCGATTCCATAGACTCATATCGATGCCAAACATATCTTTAATAAATTAACAAAAGCATTTAAATACATTTTTGATTCATAAATCTAAGGATTTAGTTATTATAGCATGGATCTGTTCCTATAGACAAATGAGCCAAGTTCAATACCGTCTGCTCTTTCATCTGCAAAATTATATCTGTATCGATCCCACTCGCGCTGACATATTTGATGAGATCGGGATGGAGAATATACTTCTTCTGCATGAGTGTTTGAGAGATCAATGGTCAGAGCAAATACCTTTGGCAATGACTTTCTCGACTTTATGTATTTAAAAAAGTCTTTTTGTGCGCCCGTCATATATTCTCCTGGCATTGGTAGGTTCTTCAGTTTACGGTAAAAGTTTAGGTTCTGTGCCAGTGCAGACATTTGATTTTGGCCTGGTTTGTTTGGCATGCCAATATTGCCGCCAGGTGTCTCGTTTAAGCCGCGGAAATATGTATTGTGCTTCTTAATAAAGTACCTTTCTCGTGCATTAAAATAATCTTTCTGACGATCCTTTGGAATGACTTCTAATATATCTGGCTTTGGCCATGCCTTCAGCTTACGAAAAGATTTGTCAACCCGATTTTTCTTACCATACTTGTGCTGACTATGGCGTCTGCGAATATTATTTGACTGGCCTACATACTTAGTTATACCATCAATATGGTATCTGTATATGCCAGCACATTTTGGTACTTTTCGACGCACTTTTGTCATTTTGTTTTGTTATATTCAGGTGATTCATATATTAAAAGACTTATTTTTTGCATATGTTGGATGTTCATAAAAGGGTACCTTCAAGCCTGTCGTACATGACTGTGTGAAGCAATCGCAATTTGTTTTGGAACTGAGCATCCCCGTTGGAAGACACAACAAAGTGAATTAGATATATGGGACACCCGTCGAAAGGTTGTTTCTGGTGGGTTTCTCTGGCATTTAGCAGTGGCTTCGTTACGGCTGGTGTCATCCAATGTCTGTCAGTGCCTGATGTTTGGGCTTTTTTATACAGTTTGAGCAAAGACTGTTTGTTTTCTTTGTGAAATAGCGCACTTCGAATAACATCTGCCACGGATGTGATGTTCAGGAGTTCATTTAAAACTTCTGTATCGACAAGGGTTTCGGGTACTTGGTTTTCTGAGCAAAAAATCTCACAACTCATTTAACAAAGCTGTCAAACTTAAATAGGTATACTCGCTTAGTTTGCGATTGTTATTTCTCAGTATAAATAAACCTTGTAAAGTAAAGTAAAATACATGGCTGAGATCGCCAAACTTGGCAAAGACAAAGTTTTCACTCGAAATTTCTTGTATAATGGTATAAGAACGAATATCGAGATCAAGTTCAATAATGATAAGAGAGCAATTCCCTTTCAATGTTGGGTGACACGCGAATTACACGATTACTTTGAATGGTTTTATCTGAATATCAAATTGAATTTTGAAGGAGGTTCTGGTGTCAAGATAAGTTTAAACCATCCAACAAGACGTAATGGTCTCAAGAAAAACATGGCAGAGAATGCCAAAAAATATATTTCGCAATTTATTCCAAAACTAATGGTGAGAGATGAAGACAACATTAGACAATACTTGAATACACCATTAACATTTTAGACATATTCTAAACATATTTTATTTTTATTTACGATATTAAAATGGTTTGTACAAACTATGGATACTGATCAGGTACAATTATCGAAGAGATCTGTGGCCAAGGTGATGGGTGTCCATCGCGGCTTTGACCACCAGAAACCGTATTTGCAACAGAACGATGTGGAGTTTGGAGGCACAGCATTCTTTGTGGACCCTGCGATTTTTGGTGGCCGTTTCCCAAGAAAGCATTTGAATAAACGGTTTGCGCTCACAAATTTTCACGTTGTGGATGAGTTGTACAAGCGTGAGTGTTATTTGTGTTATCCGGAAAAGGGCAAGTCTAAGATCACTGCAAAAGTAATTTTCATTGTACCCCAACTTGACGTGGCTGTGCTTATGGTGGATCCACAAGGCGAGCATCCACTCTGGTTTGACAGCCAAGACATCCAAACTTTCATCTCTTCGATTCCCAATTTGCCTATTGACGACAGGCCTGTGAAGGGAAATTCCCAGAACGTGATGGCCATTGGCTTTCCGAATCTTTCAAGTGACTATCAATTATGCGAGGGCTGTATTTCTGGAAGAGGCCATGCGATGATTCAGATTTCTATTTCGCTTAACGGGGGCAATTCGGGTGGTCCTCTCATGCTTAACGGGTCTGTTATTGGCATATGCACAGCTTCCATAATGGATTCTGAGGCACTCGGACTCGCTGTTCCAATTTGTCAAACATTGCGTTTTTTCAAAGACTGGTCATCATTTGAGAGTACTATACTGAGTGTGCCTTCTTGGGGCATGAAAACAAGGACAACAAGCCCAGACTATCTTGAATACTTTGGCGTGGATCGCTCAACAGAAGGTTGCAGCATTCACAAGATGATTCCGAGTGGTCCTGCGGACTTGGCGCGATTGCATGAAAATGATATCATTTTGCTGGTCGAATCCGATGATACCATTTATAAGGTGGACAACTTTGGTCTTGTGGCCGTGGATTGGACGGATAAGCGCGTCAGACTCGACAACCAGGAATTTATACTATCGTTAAACCCGAACGATATTCATCTTCATGTATTCGACTGGAAGACGCAAAAGAAGAAACGCGTAACGATACGTCTACACTGTATTAATTTTAAGGTGTGCGACGTGCATCATTGCTGGGAAACCGTTCCATACACTATTTTAGGCGGTATGATTTTCATGAATCTGAGCAAAAATCATTTGGAAATTGACGAAGAGGAAGACGACGAAGACGATGTCGAAGAATATGTCGCAGAGACGTGCCAACTTACAAACTTCAGCAACGAATCTATGTATCTCAAGTCTGCTGTTATTGTCACACACATTCCGGCGCAAACACGCGTGTCGTCACAGCAATTGCTGCGCACATTTGACAGAATTGTCAAGTGCAATGATAAGGACGTCAGCACAGTCCAACAGTTTGAGAAGATGATTAAAGATGCTGTGAAGCAATACAATAAAAAATTTGACAATCGAGACAGGTTCATAGTGCTTCAAACAGATAGGAATACAGTCTATCTTAATCTTGAGACATTACAGGCGCGCGAAGTACAAGATTCTGCTCAAGAATACTATCCGGTTGGCAAATGCAATTTGCTAAAAATGAGATTTAAAAAACGTAAAAGGAGAAATTATTGATACAATAATAACATCTGAAATCCATATATTAACAAATGGCAACTATTAAATGGTCTTACAGTGAACAAAAGATGAAGCGCTTCATGCATGTATTGATTTTCTCAATTATGGTAATGTCGACCTTTGGTGCAAAACACATTACCTGGCGTAAAGACAAAAAACATTGCGAGGTATGTCTTAAGGTAATGTCGGATATTAAACTTCAACTGAGCCATTTGACAAACCTAAAAGATATCAACCGCATTGAAAGTTACTTGAACCGCCACTGCTCAAATAAGAATAGAAATCTGAGGTCTGAGGAGCGTTTATTCTGTAAGCATCTCTTGCCAATTTCTAGGCAGGTATCTACTCCACTATCTTACAATATCAAAGGAATTGATATTTGCAAAAAAATGCATCGCATTGATCACACCATTTGTGATTACAAGTATACTACTATTCAACCATTAAGTCATAAACACGGAGCTAGATATCACCCCGATGATCATGAACATGTCGGACATGACGAACTATAATCTATAATATTTTCTACTTAATTAATTCACTTTTTAATGTATGCATTCTTATGTAGTATAGATGTAAGAGATTTTATATCATTGCCGTGCTTGCGCCTTTCACTCATGACCCAATCTACAACCGAAGGGCCCACATAGTGCAATTCAAACCAGCGACGAGCGCCCGGTTTACCCAATATACGGAGAACAGCCTGAACGTCGTTGAAAACCCAGTAATGTGGATTTGATTCCTCGCAAATCTGAGGACGTTCTCCATTATAGGGTTGCATCAGTATATTTGGATGTGCAAACTGCACGATAGAGTACTTTGGCAAGTCCCACAGTGCCGCCGCTTGCAAAAATATAGACCGATTGTTGCGGGCCATTGGATGAAGCCTACCATACAGGACAGGGTGCAACGCTATCACACAAAGGCAAAATGCCGAATCTTTCAGAAGCGAATTGGTCAATGGAATTTTAGACCATGTGTTCCAAACGCGTTTGCGATCGATACCACACAACAACTTCAATATGTACTTGGAAGCCACCTTCTCATATGGCTGGATGTGGCCAGGATCCAAATCAATTCGATTTGATGCCTCACGAACCAAACCAATACACTCGGGACGCGTCAGGCGTTTAGCACAGTACTCATACGGTTCAGTACTTGGTATAGAATGTTGGATATCAATGTCGAGCTTAGAGGCCCAATACTCGACAGTAAATGGCGGGAAAGAGTCCGGAATGTTCCAGTGCGCTGTTTGATACTCTTTACTCGAGCCAGAACGATGTTTTTCGCACACAAGTACAGGGGTTGGTGCCGACTGTTGGAAGTCTTGCATACCTATACTCTTTATGTTGTAATAGTCTTTATAGTTTAAATGATGGTGCAATCACACTGTCAAAGTAATTCAAGTCTCGCATATAATCAATGGTCTCATCCATACGGTAATATGTGTCTACATATTTAGTCAACAGAATATGCTGGAATAAACTTAAATGATAGAACAAGATTCTTTTTTCTTCCAGAACTATCATATTTGCAGAATAGGAATTGCTATTTTCGTCTAGGCGTAAAACTTCGTCTATATCGTGTGTCATCTGAGTTGGATACTCGCAAAGTCTATCAAATAATACTCTGACAATATAAAATAAAGCGTCAAGCAATGAATACGAATCTGACAATTGCTTCAAGATTTTCGTAAAATGTATTGACTTTCGCAAAGACGCCTCCAATATAGCGTAGTTCGACGTTGGAAACAAATCCCTAAACCTAACATAAGTGTCGTTTTGCGTTGGAATGAAGCCGTACGATAACAAAAAAAGGGCATTGTTTTTAGAACCCCCATACGAATCGGTCAATTCGCCTTGCTCCACAATATTCTGTGTGGAAGTCATTTGGAATTGGTTGGTCGTCGAATCAAATGACCAGGCTAGCTTCGGGTCAACATCGTGATTGATCATATCTGCCAGTGGCACTAAAGCTACAATGGACTCTCCTTCTATATGAAATTCAAAGTTGCGCGAAATTACAAAGCTATACAATTCCATATACTTTCTGAGCGAACATATCTTATCGAATTCAGGAATTGATGAATACATTTGATCGTAATTGGCTTGCAGCTTCTTTTCTAAAGCATTGACATCCATCAAAAAATTGCTGTTCTCGAGTATTGCCAATTGCTTTACACCCCAGAACACTGGGAAATTATTGTAACTTTTTGGCAATAGATTCATATATGGCTCGAAGTTTATGCCATTTGCGGTATCATTATGACGGATTTGGTGTATTAGAAACAATACAATGTGATTCAAAGCCTGATTCTGCAATTTAACGCCGGCGTCCCTCAATTGCTGTGCTAAATATGTATTTTTTCCCATTTCTTCTGTGATCAACAAATGTTTGGGAATAGAAATCACTTTTTGAGATTGCGACATGCTGACATTCGTGTACAGACCGCGTGGTTCGCCCTTTTCTTCTATATACATATTTCGGAACGAAACACCGTGATGTTCCAACCAATGAAAGAATCTATCATGTTCGCTTAAACTTTCACTGCTTGCAATACATGAAATAAACGTAAGAATGAGCCATGAACAAAAAAACATATTTTTATTGATACCTAAAAGGTTTATAATCATAAATAATTGTAGTAAATTTAATCCAAAAAGAGCATGCTGACATTTAATCATCGAGTGTCTTGAAATGTTTTAAACACTTTATTCTTCATCAACTGGCGAGTCCATTCGCTCATCAGAGTCGTCCCCAAAAAGATCGCCGAAAATATCCGCGATATCGACGAATCTGCTGAGATCGTCTTGGTCTTCCAATCCTAACAATGGTGGAGGGGGCGGCGACACAACGCGAATTTCATCTAGCAAAGGCGGCGGTGGAGGCGAAACAATCTGTTTATACAGCTCTCCCATATATTTAATGCAATCGTTCTCATAATTTGGAAATACAACCACGTTATAAATAGCCTGATTGGTTTCTATTCTAGCACAAATGTTCCGAACGAATATCTTTCCTGTGAATGTGAATCTAACAATGGCCTCCTGTGACTCGGAGCGAATGCGAGCATTATGACGGGAGTTGGCGTCGTCCTTCTCGCCTCTAAGAGATGAATACATCGTCGTATCCAACTTTACCAGAGAATGTCCGAACACATCTATCTGTGCAATAAATGTTGATATGTCGTCCTGAAAAATAATCTTAGACGGGGTTTCGGCAAATTTCATGAAATGCAGATAATGAATTGGTTTTACATATTGACGAATCACCGCATGTCTCCCTTTGGTCACGTTTGACATTTTTATTACGATATGTATTTATATACATGCAAATTTCAATATCCCGCGGAGTTCTTCATGTTAGCCCCATTGTTCATAGGCCACAAATTCTTCATAGGCCGCAATGTCTATGCCATCCTGTGCGTGGGCTGGACAATACAATGCTTCTTCAAATTCAAACCATCCGTTGTCGTATGCTTCAGGCAATCGCAAAGGAAATCTCGCTGTGTTCTCGCACCCGTCTACGCAACAATGTACCGCTAGCGTTAAATCCAGATCTTCCCAGTAAGCCGATACTTGCGAAGGCAAAAGTCCCTCGAGCTCATCGTGACTAAACACCCAAGCATTGTAATACCCATCGAAAACGAAACCGTGAGCTCGCCAATAATCGGCATTGCGGCTATAGAGCTCATTATCAGGCTCAAATTGGTCCAAATTAATATCGTCTGTCGGTTCCAAATAATACTCGGTAGGATCCTGTTGAGCAGGTGTGTATCCATGATCGTTCACCCACTGGCCATCATTATCATTCCAATGAAACCCAAGTTCTGACCAATGCGCACTGGAATCGTCGTCATTGGTGAAAAAACTCGGGAATCTTGCTGCCCCACCACTGGCGGGTGAGGGTTTGTCGGGTGCGGGTTCGTCGGACACCTCGTCAATAGGTTGCCTACACATTGGACATTCGTTGGATGTGTGTTTCCAATTTGCCAGACATTCCTTATGAAAATAATTTTTGCATTTGTTTGTGCATCGCTTCGCGTTCCTTCCGGTAACGGTGACGGGGTTCAAACATATAGGACACCCGGCACGACGGCGTTTACGCACGCCACCACGACCCGGCTTTGGACCAGGGCCTCGTGTAACATCATGTTTCCGCTTTGGCGGCTCAGCCGGGGCGAATTGTCGAAACATTATGTTTTCAGAACGGTCGTGTTTATAGTTTCAAAACATTGTTTTACATAACTCTAACCCTAACATGGTTTTTTTAAATGGGAGGCAGAGGAGGCACCGTTTTCATGTCTACCAACTCTGCTTCTAAAACGATGGGGACAACGACGGTCGCACGAGCCAGAGGCTTTTGCTTTCGCCGTTCTGCTGTACAAACTATGATACAGCAGATGCAAAGCAATAATAAAAATGGAATGGCCGCGCAAATGCCAACGGTAAGTTTACTCGGGGATTCTGAAGTTTTTGTAGCATTCATGATTCATGATTTAAATGAAACTCATTTAATTAGTTGTATGTTCCTAAAATATTCTCAAATCACCTTTGATGTGGTTTTAAATAATCCAATGCTTTTGGCCTGTGTAAACCGTAATCTCCTATTTGACATAGATAGTAAAACAGGTCGAGGTTTTCATCTCCAGCGACTAGCCATCCGTTTTGGTACAAAGTCCAGTTCTGCATTAGCGAATAAACTTCATTTGCGTGTTCCGCATCTTCTAATTGTTCGAATACCCAAAGGTTTTTTTCCTGGCGTCTCCCCAAACATGTCATATCGTCATTGCCGCTTTTAAATGGGTGATAGACCGGTTTTCCATAGAATTTTACTATGCCACCGCAACCATTCTTCGCTTGACGGATTCTTGTAACTTCAGGACTTACATGTGTTGTAAACATCTTATAGTAGTTTATGTACAATATTATATAGGTGCAAAACTCTAAACATATATGAATAAATTATTCTAATTTATTATAACATGCTCACGCGATTAGACTTCCAACTCGTACGGATAGCAATGAATTAGTTCTTTTCCAGATGCGTATGTACCTGTCATGTAGTACTTAAGCCAATTAGAATGCGTTATAAGGGCAAATCTATTTGCTCTTGAATTTTTAATGATCGTGGAGATGGATGTGATGTTGTGGTCATGTCTCGGACAATTCGGCCATGATTGATTCTCGGCTGTGATAGCAGAAAAATCAATGTCTGGGAAAATGCGCCTCAATAGAGATGCTTCGGAGCGCCTGTTACTTATATGAGTATGCTGCGGGTACTCTTTCAAACATTCAAGAGCTATCTTGGGTGTGTCTGCGTACATAATTGTAGCAGTTTGTAGTGTTCGCATGAGCGGCGACACAAAAACAATATCAACCTCTGGCGCTCTAGCAATCGCGGCTTGGCGCATACCTTCTGCCGTCAGTGTAGGGTCTGCATGTACAAAATATGCACGCATGCCCATAGTCTCAGCAAGTACATTATCCAACCCCTCTGCATGGCGAATACCGTAAATCAATTTTCTAACCGGTTCAATCTTTGGGTATTGGCGAGCCAGAGCAGCCATTCTAGTTTCTATCACCATTGTTTAAATACACAATATAGAATAAAATCAGAATACTAACGTATACGGTGTAATAGCTGATTTGGAAATGCCAAATTCGTCCAAATATGGTTTCAAGTATTGATAAAATGTCTCTGAACCCAAAAGATATGAAACAACTCTTTTTATGGATTCATTGCTGTCAATTTCATGTACTGGAAATGTTTCGGGTAATAAATCGTCCAAAGCAAGTGCGGATACCAAACAATATAGATATATACATTTGGCAAAATCTACATTGTTTTCGTCCATGATATTGATTTCAAATCTAATGACAAGGAATGGCAATGTTACAGCTGGTGGCGCGAGTAAAGAGGGTGGAATCTCGGACCCGTCATCGTCAGTAAACGAACGGGCCACAATTTTGATTTCATTTAAGTGAACCCATGCATCGCCAATTTTTTCCGTCGTTGAATCACCCTCTTCATCAACTGCTGCCTTTTTGATTTCATGTTCCACAATGCCTTTGGAATATATTTTTCCTTCTCTGACTAAAACAGGATCTGAAAATTCTATCTCTTCATATTTTGCCATATTTTGCCAATTGATTATTTTTATTTTAGGTACGCCTTGCATTACATTACCAACACGTTTGCGTTTTTTTGCACCACTTCCGGCGGCTGAATTGAAGGTGCTCATTTTGTAAATGAGTGTCCCTTAAATAATGTCATAATTTAATAGAAGCAATAATAGGTGAACCTCGCGATGGTTTGATAGCTATGTTATGGAAAGTAACACCTTTGTTATAGTATTCTTCGGTGTCCATCAAAGGTGTCTTCATAATCACATTTCCTGTGGACCAAAAACAATCAGCCTTTGGATATTCCATAGTCTGAATAACAACATCGTAAATCTTCTCCTTAACACCATGACAAGAATGTACTTGGGTCGAATACGATGAATGAGGCTTCAAAGTGACAATATCAAGCGTTTCGAAGTCTATTAGTTTGAAACGGCGCCTGTGGCCATGTCTCAGCGCGGAAAAAACATTCCTCATTTGTGTGGTCTCTTTTTGGGTGCGCTTCTCACGAAACATGTAAAATTATATCACAGTATTAAATACACCATATTAGCTTATTCCTTTCAGGATGATGTCTGTCCAAATGGCAAATGATCTTTGCTCAAAGTGCATTTAAAATATATCAAAAAAATTATCTTCTTTATGTCCATATTCGTTATGTCCGAAAAAACATGTATAAAAGATAAAATACGTGTATTTAACATGTCAGACCAACTCCACGCTGAACTCTTGCCCGTCGAAAAGCGCATCATTAAAACGCTCGACGGGCGTTCCTTTAACCGCATACAGATGCAAATTCCCTTCAAAGAGTCGTCTATCATCTTTTTAGCGTCCAACGTTCCACAACACACGTCGTTGTGGACAAATTGTCTCATCGAACTTGTCAACCACGACTTGCAACATTATGGAGGAAAACATTTCTATCCAAAAGCCAAAACGTTGAAGGGCGTCTTTCAAGACGGACTAGTGCAATTGCCAAAAGTTCTGAACTATTCCGGGGCGCTGGGAATAGCCAAGACTCCGACAGCATGTATACTGCGAATTTTGAAAGGATCGGGCGACGCGACGCCTTACAACGCGCTCATCAACCATTTTGTACAAACACCCCAGGGTGCATATTATGTCAACCATTTTCTTAAACATCAATTTACGAATTTAGAATGGGTTTGTCCAGATGTTCCGCCGGGCGGCATTGTTGTGTGGCACGGGTTTCACACAACCAAGGGTGAAAAGGGTTCCATTGAGCCCAAAGCGACCATGTTTATGGACTACACGGAACGGAACGTGCTCCCTCACGACCTGTGCAAGCATTACACGGAGCTCATTCGAAAGCAACCGTTTGACCCCGGCTCTGGCACCCTGAATACAAGAAGTTCAAGGCCTACGATTGAATTCAATGCCGCCAAAAACATTCCCCAGGCACTGCCTCTACCGCCTACGAGGTTGACGGGCGGGCTTCAGAAAGATATTTGTGTCGGCGAATTGCACGTCAACCGCGCCGCTATTCTGCGGAAAGGCTATGGCGTTATCGTGCCACTATTGACCGGTTCTCCGGTCCCGAGCGGTTGCTTCCCCTGGTACATGTCCAAAGCCGAATTGCAAGACTACCATTTCCTGCGAATGAATGCTAAATTCGAGTTTGAGCGCTTTCTCACATACTTTGTCTTTGAACGCGAGATGCGCTTTCTGACGTGTTGGCTCGCCACGTACGCGTCAGAAAAGCAGGGCTTCTCAAAACTTTGGGGCATTATGAAACGTAAAAAGGAGCTCTTCGACAGCGAAACGAGACGTTTCTACCGCCCCGACATTGTCGAAACGATTATTGCGCTAAATGGGCCAGTGCAACAAGTGAAGGTGTTACAGGCTTTATACGGTGCGCCTCGAAACCCGACACTGGCCAATATGACGCCCCAACAAATTGTTCAGTTTCACTACAACTCCTGGGTCGCATTGTTCCAAAATGCGCGTCTTCTAAATGTGAATACTCGTCCGGATCAGGCCGTGTTCGCTGAACAGAAGCGCTGTTGGTTTGGCATGTTTGGTGGTACAATGGAAAGTCTTGATATGCGTGGCAATGCGGCAGCCGCACACATTTTCAACGACAAGTTTTTCATGTATTGGCGACTGGGTATGGGGTCACAGGGCCCTTCGAAAACGGGCGGCCCTGCTATGTGCGTGGGTTTATCCATGGACGACCTAAACGCGTTCATTGAGCGTAAAGTGATGGACGGTCGCGTAGCGCATCTGCACCGGCGCATGGCACAGGGGGGAGGCAAGAAAGTCGCTGGAGATTCTGGCATGGGTCCCGCGACGACGTACATACACGGCTCTGCGCATCTACAGATACAAACGGGCACTTTTGGCGCGACACTGGCACATGCCTTTTATCAAGACCCACTCGTAGTGTTGGAAAGATTCCGAGTCAAGACGCACGCCTCTTGGGGCGCGGGTCACGTTGATCATGACGTACAGTCACGCCCGAAAATGATACAATATGTATCGCTCTAGATTTCGTTTTCTTTGCTCAATGCCATTTGCCAAATGCCAAATGAGGCTTGATCAATCGTCAAATGGTTCGGACGAAGTCCTCCTCAAATCTGAAATGGCAAATGGCATTTGGCAAATGGCAAATGGCAAATCTGAAATGGCAAATGGCAAATGGCAAATGGCTCGGACGAAGTCTCCTCAAATCTAAAGCAAAGTATTAAATACACATTAGCTTATACTTGAGCTGGAGTTTAGTACTTAATCTATTAATGACCCACTTGTGGTCATGCGTTTACATTTAATGGATTTAAGTGTATTCAATTATTTAATTCCCCTTACTATTGTTGAACAGATGCCAAAGCGTAAACGCGAACCTAATATTGACGAGGCCTCTGAGGAGCTCATTGCCTCTATTCAGGACGCCGATGCCCTTGAAAATGGTCTCAGAAACTTTAAAGCTGAGAAAGCAACCATTCAGACAGTGTTTGAGGACGCAGAGAACGATATATTGGCTGAATTCAAGACAGATGACCCCCAAACTTTACCCGAAAGAGATCAAATTCGGTTTAATACTAAACTAAAATTTGAAGAGGGATTGCGCGATGATCGTTTGCAAGAGATTAATGAAAAGATAAGCGAGTACAAGCAAAAGCATTTTGACAAGTGTACAAGTCGCAAACGCCAGAGAGTCGTAGATAGGCAAATTGCAGAGTGCGAGGAATTTATACACGAGGATCCTCAAGATTCAGATTGGAAGTTAATTGGCAAAGTGAAACACGTGCAGATTGTTTTGAATGACAAGGTTGGTGCAATGTCCTCCAATCAAAAACAAAAATACGCCAACGTTCTGACCGAACTGAAGAAGAAAGGCTGGCGTGTTCTACGCACACACAATGCCGATGAATGAAATACACATATTTAAATTGGAACTCATTAGAAAATGGATCCACCGCGGCCACCTAGACCTCCCCCCGAAAGGCAAAAAGAGTCTCCTGCTGTAGCCGATGCCCAAATGGTGGATGACACAACATTACTAAGCTTTATCTCCATGTTATACGCAATGTTCCATTATTTTACACAAATGAACGCACCCCAATGCACATGCTAAAATCCTAACGATAACAAAATTCTAATATAAACGTGAATATGAGCTTCGTGTAATGTCTGATTTAAAAACAGACGATGGCAAACAAGCCATTTACTGTTTGGAACATTTGTTGTATGAGATACCATTTTCAGCTCTACATAACATAGCCGCGCTCCTCGCTCAAGAGACCGGCAGACCAGTAGACGAATTCGGGAATTCCATGGGTCATTGGTCATTTGAAGTTGTTGAAAAATTCCTCTGGGAAAGGGGAATGAAATGTGTCCTCACCACACGTAACGATATATGGACTCTCGACATGTCGCCAAACTTTCTGAGAAGAGATCACGGCTTTGTCGGCTTCATTATTCCTCAAACACTACAATCGTTCAAATGGTCAGGCGATGTATGGACCAATTCAGAAAAGGAACATGTTGAAGATATTAATAGTCAAATCACTAAGGATACAATAATAGTTTATCGTATGTGGGCATCGGTACAATCCTATTTCAAAGAGAATAAAGCTTTTCATATCACACTTGACGAATGGAAATGGCAAAGAAATGAACATAGGCCAGATTCATGCTGGAGGAGTGAACTCGTAAGCTATCATGAAGGTCGGTCAAGATCGGTCAAATCTTACATGAGATGCCATAAAGAAGAACCGATCATGATGTCAAGCAACAAAGAAATTGTTCTTTGCAGTCCAACAGCTAAGGGCTGGCAGACCGAAACCCTGACAAATTACGAATGCCTCACCTTAAATGAAGCATCGGCTCGAGTACTCGAAACCTTAATGCAAAAACTACAAACGGTACTAGACGAAGATAAAGCATGTGTTATCATGTCGCATGTTGCATATAGTGTATTAACATATATGGGTGGGCGTCTCACGCCGCAAGATTGCTCGACACTGACACCTGACGAACTAGAACTTTTGCAACAGTATGAGATGGGGCTAAAACAAGTTGTTGGTCCAAAATAGTTTTTTGTACATATTTAAATAGCACTCCATTTTAGAAATGACATCACTTGCATCCGATGCCGCCTCAACAAAAAAAGATATCAAAGACCTGCAACTCAAAGAACTTAAAGAACTTGCCAAAAGACTTAGCATTACAGAAAAAGAAGCCAAAGATAAAGGCCCAAATGCTAGAATAAGCAAAGAACATTGGAAAAAAGCAATATGTGCAAAATGCAGGCAAGACCATGCAGATAATGAACACTGTAATACAATCACAGGCTGTGAGCATGTCAATGACGATCCAGTTTTGCCAAAGAAAAAGAAAAAAAGCAAAGGCAAAAAAAAGGTTCAGAGATATAA